>Ga0209960_1004399_pt1 | contig 10858 bp, 9 predicted proteins | sample ThiBiot_500_plan_2_FD_183947 | JGI IMG/M metagenome (GOLD analysis project Ga0209960, IMG submission 183947) | Wastewater bioreactor microbial communities from Cape Town, South Africa - Thiocy_expt_500_plan (SPAdes) | ecosystem: Engineered > Bioreactor > Thiocyanate-remediating >... | reverse complement strand
AAAAAAAAAAAAAAAAAAAAAAAAAAAAAAAAAAAGAGTGCAGATCATGGACTTGATTTAGTTTTTAACCTAACAGGAAAAGCAGCAGAAATGAGAGGAAGAAAAGAAAATAATAGTGAGGAAGAGGAAGATGAAGACGAAGAAGGACTATGGAGAAAGATAGGAGAATTCATTTATCCTCTTATTGAAAAAGCAAATCAAATAGCACCAAACATTTTGAAAAAAAATTCTGGAAAATTGAAAATTGTTAGAAAGCAAATAACTGGAGATCAAGGTGAGAAACTATCTCGCTTACTTTCATCTCTTTTGTAATATTATTAATTGTAGAATTCTAATTGTACTTATTGTTTATCAAAAAGAGAAAGAAAACTAATTAAGTTTCCCAAAAAATGATTCCAATCACTTTCAAAATAGCTTTTGAAATCGAAATTGCCATTGTTAAAAAAAAAAAAGATCTTGTGAATGGGTTAATAAACTTTTTCAATGAATTTAAGCTAATTTTAAGTTGATGATTCTAAATGATTCTTGAAACATCAATGGGTTTTAGAAAATGTTTTTGATTTGAAACAAAGTTTTTTTTTTTTGAAACTTTTTTTTTTTTAAAAAAAATAAAAAGGGAACAGAAAATTAAAAATTTAGTTTATATTTATGACCTTTTGAGTTTCAGATTCAACCAAAAAAAAAAGTTATTTTTGTTTTGGAGATCCCTTCATTTCCAGTCCATCTCTCATTGATTCAATAGAACTTTAACTTATTGATTGATTGATTGATTCCTCTTCTTTCTCTTGGTATTTTAGAACCTTACAGTGATGGAGAACAGAGCAGAGCTTGCAAATCTTTTGGTTCATTACAGAGAACTTTGTGCTGTAAGAATCTTATTTTTTTGTAGCCTCAAAAATAAAGTTGAGAGTGAATGTAAAAGTTAATTGTCTTTATTATTCTATTTGATTATTAGAAAACAAAGGAGAAAGAAGCTCCTCTTTGTGAAAAGGTTTGTTTGTTTGTCTTGAGATATTTTGTTCTTTTTATATTAGTGGTATGTTGTTCATGATTTTTCAAAAATAGGTGTTGTCAACCATTGGAGAGATTGAAATGATTTCTTTTCAAGATTCAAACAGAGAATGTGCTGATTGTGGTTCAGAAGGTTTCTTTTCTTTTTATTGTCTCTTTGAACTTTTTTTTTTCAATTGTCTTATTTGATTTAGATCCAAAATGGTGTTCAACAAACCTTGGAACATTTATTTGGTTGAATTCAACTTTTTTTTTTTTTTCTGGTTCATCAATCAAGTTAATACTGACAATTTGAAATAGTATAAAGTGTAGTGGAGTTCATAGATCACTTGGTGTTCATATATCAAAAGTTCTTTCTGCAACAATTGATGAATGGGAGCCATCAGCAATTCAAGTTAACTTTTTCAAAAAAAAGAAATTTCATTAATAAATTTAAATTAATTCAAATCAAAATAAATAGCAAATGAAAGAATTAGGAAACAAAAAATGTAATATTATTTATGAAGCAACAATCCCTCCAAATTACAAAAAACCAACACCTGATTCTTCGATGTTCCTTTTTTTTTTTTTTTTTTTTTTCTTTTTTTTTTAAATTTAATTTTTTTTTTTTTTTTTTTTTCTCCTTTCTTTTTAAATCTAATTTTCTTATTATTTACAGGGAACATAGAAAAAAATGGATTCATTCAAAGTATGTAAGAAAGAGGTTCACAAAAGATTATAAAGATGATGGACTTGATTCACAATTTGATAGCTCTTCAGGCAATTCAAGGTTTGTTTATAATTGATTAGGATATAAAAAGAAACAAAATGGAAATAATAATAATCATCTAAATAGCCTTCCAGTACCCAAAGGAACAGCTATGGTTGAGTACATTGGAGTTTTAAGTATTCGTTTACTTGCTGGAGTCAATTTAATTGCTTGTGATATTGGAGGTTTTTTTTCTTTCTTTCTTTTTCTTCAAACCCTGGAAATGAAATGAAATGAAATGAAATGAAATGATGTTGTAGGTAAAAGTGATCCATTTGTTGTCTTTAATCTCGGGCAACAAAAGGCGAAGAGCAAAGTTTTAATTTATTTAATTTGAGGAGAGAGAGAGAGAGAAGGAAGAGAAAAAAAAAAAGGAAATTAATTTAATTAATTTTTTAAAAAATAGATTATAAAATCCACACTTAATCCCGTTTGGCAAGAAAATTTTCAATTATGTTTACCATCAAAAGAAGAAAAACTTATTTTGAAAGTTTTTGATTATGATTTTGGAATGAGCAATGATCCAATGGGAGATGCAGTGATAGAGTAAAATTTTTCTCTTTTCATACTTTTTTTATTATTTTAATTTTTATTTTTTTAATTTTTATTTTCGAAAAAAGTCTTTCGACTCTAGAAGATGGAAAAGCAGAATTTAGACATATTCCTTTATCTAATGTGAAAACTGGATCAATTTCTCTTGAACTTTGTTTAACATTACTTCAATAAACTTTGAAATGGAAATCTCAAGATTATTCTGGAAAATGAGAATCAAGTCAAGAGAGATATCAAAATTGTGAAAATAATTAATAAAGAATCAAGCTTATGGTTAAATGAAAGAAAAATCGAATTATTCACACAAGACTCTGAAAGAAGAGAATTATTAAGCTTGATAATTGAAGATATTTTTCTTTCGTGAAAAAATCTCAGAGTGAAGATTTAATAATCATGAACAAAACTAGATTATATTTATGAAAATTGAATTATAAGTGAATGGGATTCTTATATTTCAATTGATTTCTTTACTTTGACTCATTCAATTTAATTCAGTCATTCAAGAAACCATTTATTTCAAAGTTATTTATTTATTGGGTCAACTTGAAACTTTTCAATTTTTCGGTTCAATTTTTTGCACCTTTTTCAGAGTTGTCCCCATCACTTATTTCCCATCTTCCAATAATTAAAAATTCATCAAATTTCTACAATGATCACATATTTGAACTCTTCATATAACAAGCAATCTATTGATATCAAAAAATAAATATAAAAATATTTAAACTTGTAAGATTGAGAAGAAGAGGAAACCAAATTATAAAATAGGGACAAAGGCAATAGGTGATGCATGGTCAAGTTGTTCTCCTTGTAATTGCTTGTCTTCTACTGTTTCAACTCTCTCTAGGTATATTTTTGTTTTAGATTCATTATTCATCTATTACAAGTGTTGAAATGGTTTTAAAATAGGTGAATTGGATCCAAATGACAGAGATATAGTGACAAATTGGTATAATTCATTGCCTTCAAAGGGGAGTTTGAATTGGAACCTTGCAAATTTATGCGCTCAAGATGAAATTGAATGTGATGATGAGGTCCCTTATCAAAGAATTATAATAATGTATGAACATTATTTGTTTAATTCTTTGTAAAAAGAGAAGCATAATATTTTTCTTTTCGTTCTAATAGAGATATCAGAACTCAATATTTTGCTGGAGCCACAATCCCAACTCAATTCGGAAATCTAACTGAGCTCCAAACTTTGTAATAATTTATTTTGCAATACATACAAGTGAACTTCATTTACTCTCATTAATTTTAGGAATCTATCGGCTGATCAACTTTTAGGGACAATTCCTACCGAACTTGGATTGCTAACAAAATTACAAGTTTTGTAAAAAAAATTTTTATCATAAAGAAAGTTAAACTGAAAGAAAAATCTTTTTATTTGATTAGAAACCTTCGTGGTAATCAACTCACAGGGACACTTCCAACAGAATTCAAAAATTTAACAAATTTATTGTATCTGTAAGATATAGATTCCATTTTTTTTTTTTCACAAAAGTTTTTTTTCTTAAAGCTATTTCACTTTTGATCACAAAATAAATCAAATAGTTACTTTTATACAAATCAACTTTCAGGAGAAATTCCAACTTTTATTTTAACATTCCCATTAAGTATATTGTAAGTCCAAATTTAAAATTCAATCGAAAAACAAAGATCATCATTTAAATTTTATAAATTTTATAGAAATCTTCGTGATAATTACTGGAATTGTCCAGTCCCTGTTTATTCTTTTGTAGAAACGAATGATTATAGCAACACAAAAGATCAATGCGGTAAATAAATACTTTCTTTTTCAACTCTTAACTCATAAAAAATTTAATACCCATTTTAGATTCAAGTTGCCCAACAAATAGATGTTCAAATGGAGGACAATGTTCAACAAGATTGAGTGGAAATTTTAATTGTGATTGTTTACCTGGATATGATGGCACTAATTGTGAAATAGGTTTTTTTTTTTTTTTTTTTTTTTTTTTTTTTTTTTTTGGATTAGAAAACAAAAGATATCTGTTTCGAATTCAAATTCAAATTCAAAAAAAAAGCTGTTTATTGTTCGTCAAACTCAAATGAAGAAAATGCAGAATGGGGTCAAACATTAGCAAATGGACAACCTGTTAATGGAAATTGTATTAATGGTTATTATGGTTCAGTTTCAAGAGTATGTACCCAAGTTGGTTCAAATGGAAATTGGGGTACCATTCTTGGTTCTTGTAATGGTATTCTGATTTTTCTCTTTTCTTTTGAATATAATTTAACTAACGATAAATAACTAGCCGTTTATTGTCCACCAATTTTTAATGAAGAAAATACAGAATGGAATGAAACATTAGCAAATGGACAACTTGTTAATGGAAATTGTTTGGATGGTTATCAAGGTGAAATTTCAAGAACATGTATTCAAGATGGATCAAATGGAAATTGGAGTCCTATTTCTGGGTCTTGTGGTGGTACTTTCTTTTCTTTTCTTTTTCTTTCTTTCAAATTCAGGTATTTTATTTGATAAATATAGATATTAATGAATGTTTAACAAACAATGGAGGATGTGATTCAAATGCAATTTGTGCAAATTTAATTGGAAGTTTCGAATGTACATGTAAACCTGGATTTTATGGAAATGGAATTGAATGTTATTCTTGTCCTAATGATTCAATAAGTTTATCAGCAAGTACTTCAATTCTTGATTGTAATTGTACTTCATTCAATCATTACCCTGATGATCAAACATTAACTTGTCTTCCTTGTCCTCTTGGATTTTTATTGGATGATTCCAATACTTGTAAAAGTAATGAATTTTTTTTCTTTCTTCCATTTTTTATTTTTTAATGTTTTATTTTTTGTTTTTTGTTTTTTATTAAATTCAATTAAAATCAGAGATAAAATGTGAAACTTTGTCTTTGGATGGAAGCGAATATTTGTCAATGGAAGTAAATGAAACATCTTATTCAGATTGCTCATCAAATTATTATGTATTTGAGAATGTTCCACCCTATTCACCAATCCAAAATCAAAAGGGAGAAGCAATTTGTGAATTAAATGATGATAATATCTCTGCATCTTGGAATATTATTAAATCCTGTGATCCATCATGTTCACTCAGAGGATGTGATAATAATCAAAACTGTGTGAAACCAACTGGGAAAGATATTTTAATATGCAGTTGCATTGGCTATATCGGGAAGTATTGTGAAATTGATTATCCAGGTTTCCCTTTTTTTTTTTTTTTCCTTCTTTTTATAAGACATTAAATAATAATGATCTCTTGAAAGGATGCGATTCATTGAACTGCCTGAATAATGGAGTGTGTATTGATAAAACAGAAACAAAAGCAGCACATTGTGATTGTTCTGGAATCGGATATAATGGAAATTTTTGTGAAATTGATAATAATGAATGTTCAACAAATAATGGAGGATGTCATGTTCAAGCAACATGCACAAATACTCCAGGAAGTTTTTCATGTTCCTGTAAAGAAGGATATTCAGGAGATGGAATTATAACTTGTAATCCAGTACCTACATTTTCAAATGAAAAGAATGAAAATAATCAAGCAGTTGGAATTGGTGTTGGTGTTACTTTTGGTCTCTTAGGATTAATTGTTCTTGTCTTATTGATTCTTTTCTTTTTAAAAAGAAAGGTAAGATTTCCTCTTTTTTTGGAAAAAAAAAAAAACTCACATAAAATTCTTGATAGAAACAACAAGAAAGTGTGGAAGAAAAACCAAGGGAATCTGGATCCTTTAAAGCAATGAAGCTTGAAAGGTTTCCAAGTACTCATAGTACAACAATTCTTGGTACTTTTTAACTTCATTTTCGAAATTCAATAACTCAATAAATTAAAAAAAAATGTAGTCGAAGATAAAAAGGTCTCTGTAGATAAAAATGAAGCAGGGGATAATACATTAATGAACACAAAATTTGAATTATCAATGCCAGGATTTATGAATATTGATTTTGTTAATCAAATTAGAAAAGAAGAAAAAATTGGAGGTGGTGGAACTGCTGTCATTTATAAAGGTGTTATCTTAGATCCAAAATTGAGAGAGGTTTTTATTTTCTTTTTTTTTTTTTTTTTTTTTGTTTGATCGTCAAATTTATTCTTATTAAAATAATAATAATAATCATAATAAAAAAAGAAATTTGATTTTGAGGAAATTGCAATCAAACAAATATTTGAAGATCAACATTTTTCATCAGAAGAAAACAAGTTAAAATTTGAACAAGAGATAGCAATAATTTGGGGAATTTCATCTCATCCAAACGTTCTTACTTTGGTTGGTTATTCTGAAAACCCACCTTCAATTATCACTAGAGTACTTTCTCTTTTTTTTTTTTAAATTAAAAAAAAAAAAAAAAAAAAAAAAAAAAAAAAAAAAAAAAAAAAAATAAATAAACTAGTTATATAATCAAGATTTGTACCAATACATAAAAAATACCACTTCAAATATTCCAAGTGTTACAATTTTAGGATGGGCAAAAGATATTGCATCAGGAATGAGCATGGTTCATTCTGCTGGAATTGTTCATAGAGATCTCAAAACGTAATCTAACTTCTTTATTAATTTTTTTTTTTAAAAATAGAAAAAGAAAAGAAAAAGAGAAAAAAAATCAAATAGGTCCAACATTTTATTGGAAGTTCAAAATAACAAAATGAATGCCATCATTTGCGATTTTGGTTTAGCAAGAATTAGTTCTGAAGCAAATGTAATTTCTTTATTATTTTTTTTTCTCCTCGCAAATTTTAATTATTTCAAATTTAGGTAATAAATCAGAAGATAATAAATGTGAAAGGATTTTCACCACGATATACAGCACCAGAAGTATTTGGAAGAATGATGTCAAACTCAACAATTATCCCAATTGAAGATGAAATGAAAAGTGATGTGTATTCTTATTCAATTATTGTTTGGGAAATGATGGCTAGAAAAATTCCTTGGGCAAATTGTATACTTTTATTTTTTCTTTCTTGATAATACTTACGAAAAAACTAAAATAAATAAAATAGTGAAAGAAACAGCAGAAATAGATTTTCAAATTCGATCAGGAAAAAGAGAAGCAATTCCAGAAGCCAAAGGTGATAAAATTCTTGAATTATTATCAGCTATTATAGAGTTAAGTTGGAAACAAATCCCAAGCGAAAGACCCAGTTTCAAACAAATTGATCAAAAACTATTACCCCTCACTTCTCTTCTGTAATCAAGAAAAAAAATGTTTTGTAATCACATTGTAATATTATTGCAAATTGAAAAAAAAAGAAAACAAACGAACAAAGTTTCACAAGTTTCTTTAAATTCAAATTTTCAAATTCTTAATAACAAAAAATTACTTAAATTCATACAAAAAAACAATTAGAAAATCAAAAATTAGAAAATTAGAAAATTTCCCATCATTCTTTTTTTACCACAGAAAGTAGCTCAAAATTTTTTTCCACCAAGGAAGATCTCTTCTCAAATCATCAACAACTTTAGTATAAATCATCTTTGATTCTTGTTTGACTGTTAACCTTTGATTATTTCGAATGGAAAGATCAGCACCTCTTAGAATTAATAACTTCATAACTTCTGAATGTTTTCCCAATGCAGCTCCATGAATTGGAGTTGATCCATTAGAATCAACTGAATTGATATTTGCTCCATTGTTTAATAACCAATGAACAATTTTCATCTTTCCTAATTTTGAAGCAACATATAATAACGTTTCACCTTTTTCACTTTGTTGATTAATCATGGGGAAAATGTATAAAAGGTTCTCTTTAAAGAATCCAAGATTATCAGCTTCTATTGCTTCAAAACTTTCTTGAAGTATTCCAGGAGGTAAACTAATTTTTGAACTTGTATCATGACTCTCAACTAATTCTAATCGAACGTAATATTTGACCCCAAATTTGGCTGGATCTTGATAAACTTTGAGAATCTTGAAGGTTGTAAATGGAGGAAGGATGACTTCTTTTTCTGATCCAAAAAAAGAAAAACCTTCAACTGAAGCACCAAACTCTCTATTTAAAATGATTTCATAAAGAACACCCTCTGATTTAACAAATCCTTGAGCTTGTGATTTCATCCGAGAACAACTTGTAAAAGAAGGCCAAAAGAGGATTTCATTCTCTTGGAAATGGGAAGGTTCATACTTGATGTTTTCTCCTCTATAAACTCTTCCTTTGTGTCCTTTAATAACTGTGACTGCATTTGAGAGGAGACGAATTGAAACAATCCAAGAAAGGAATTGTTTCTCTTTCTTCTCAATATCTTCCTCAGTACTTCCAATACTATTAAAGCAATTTCTAAGAGTTGCATTAATTTTTGAATAAAGTTGATAGGATTCAACAGTATAAGCCCAGGCTGCGAGTAATTCTTGAGGTTGAAGTGTTAAATGTTCATCCTTCAAGACATAATTTTTCTTTGTTAATAACAATATTTCTTGATCTTCTAATTCTTTTCTAGAGACTGGAACTCCATTTTCTACTAATTCAAGAAACAAATTATCCTTCTTTTTATTTTTAATTAACTTTTCTCGAAGTCTTCCAATTAATAAAGCTCGATTTTTGTTCCATCCTAAACTTCCAACATCATCCTCAATGAGAGTATCAAATCCTTTCACTGTTTTCACGACAAAATCATCAAATTGATCATCATTTAAATTTTGATCTTGAATGATTTGAATTAAACTTTGATCTTTTTCAATGATTTCTTTGAATTTGGAATGAATTTCATTTTCCTTAAGGCGAACTAAAATTGAGTGAAGATCTTTTTGGTCTCTCAAACGTAAATGAATACTTGATCCTTCTTTCAAATCAAAAGAAAATAAATATTCTTCATCTAGAAGTTCTCGTTCTCCAAAAAATAATTGTTGTTGAAAAGTATCTATATTTAATATCTCTTCAATTTGAAGTTTGAGATAATAAGTTGAAGATTGAACAGAAATTTTGAAGTCAAAGCTTTCTTCTTTAAATAATACAAAAATTTTGATACTACAAGCTAATTTTTATTTTATTTTTTGAATTTGATGAGAAATTGAAAAAAAGGAAAGAAAAAGAAAAGAAAGAAAAGAAAGAAAAAAGAAAGAAAAAAGAAAGAAAAAGAAAGAAAAAAGAAAGAAAAAGAAAGAAAAATACGAGGGATATATCCATTATTAATTAATAAAGTTTCTGCAATAATGGGTTGGAGAGAATCAGGACAATATACAGTTCTTTGTTTCGTTCGTATATCATTTAAACAAGATTTTACACTAATTAATCCATCTTTAGAATAAGGAGACCTCACAAAATCTTCAAAAGATTCTTTTTTAAAGAAATCGGATAGTGGAATTAAAATATTTTTTTCAAGAATATTGAGTCTATTAGTTTGATTAATTTCAATACTTTCCTCACGAATAAAAAATTCAGCTCTACGATTATTTTTCTGTAAGTAAATTTTGATCGTCCCTTTTTGTAAAAGTATTCCATATTTCCAAATGACTAACAAATTTAAATTGTGAGATTCAAAGAAATTGAGAAATTTTCGAACAATATCATCAAATCTTGCATATCTTAGTGCCACAATTCGTTCAAACTGAAGACTTTCTTCTGATTTCTCCAAAGGAAAGAGAGTCTCAAAATTTTCATCTGGTGTTTCTGAAAAATAGAATGGAACCAAAATTTTTTGTTCTGTTTTTTTTTTTTTTTTAAAAAAAAAAGAAGTTACTAAAGAAGAAAAAAAATAAAAAAGAAAAATAAAAAAGAAAAATGAAAAAATGAAAAAAGAAAAAAAGAAAAAGAAAAGAAAAAAAAAGAAAAGAAAAGGAAAAGAAAAAAAGAAAAGAAAAAGAAAAGGAAAATAAACCATTTTTCAAAAAAAAACAATGTTGAAATTGTTCAGCTAATGAAAGAAGAATATTTGGATGATATCTAAAATTTCTTCCCCAAAATTCAGAAAATAAAGTGTAATCTAAAACTCCTGATTGCTTAATCAACATTCGATAAAAAGGATCAAAGATTTGAAGCAAGTATTCTCGACTTAAAAATAGTGGATCTAAGACAACATAATCTTGAAAAATATAACAGTGGCCAATTTCTTGAAAAAAATTTAAACATCCTTGAAAATTTTCAATTTTTGTTTGGGATTGAATTGAAGGTATATCTAAGATAGGAATTGCATTTTTCTTTTGAAGATAAGATCTTTGATGTTCCAGTTCAAATCCAACTTGAATTTCGTTTGAAGTAATTGGATTTGATAAATAAGAGTGAGTTGAAACTTCTTCAACAATTTTCTTTCGAATAACATCAAGATTGTTGAGAGTTTTTAAATTAATTTGAAAATATCCATCATATAAAAAATCATATTTTGAGCAGAGTGTTTGAATTTGGATTGATTGAGAGTTGTTTGTTTCTGGGCTAGATTCTTCATCATATGTTCCAATAATAAAAACTGAGAATTGTTTTCCATGTTTATTTTGTGAGAATCTTTTTTTCAACTCTCCGAAAGATTTGATATATCCTTCTAAACTTTGAACACCATTTTGTTCTTTGATTTTTTTTTTTTTTTTTTTTTTTTTTTTTTTTTCAACAAAAAAATTT
>Ga0209960_1004398_pt1 | contig 10859 bp, 15 predicted proteins | sample ThiBiot_500_plan_2_FD_183947 | JGI IMG/M metagenome (GOLD analysis project Ga0209960, IMG submission 183947) | Wastewater bioreactor microbial communities from Cape Town, South Africa - Thiocy_expt_500_plan (SPAdes) | ecosystem: Engineered > Bioreactor > Thiocyanate-remediating >... | reverse complement strand
AAAAAAAAAAAAAAAAGAAAAAAGAAAGAAAAAAGAAAAAAAAAGAAAAAAAAAAGAAAGGAAAGAAAAGAAAGAAAATTAACCTCTATACAAAGTTGACCCTCCAGAGAGAACAACATTGGAAAAAAGATTAGTTCGAAGGTCAAGATCACTTTTCAAAATTGATTCTAAAACTAAATCATGAATTCCTGATGATTCTTCTCCAATAATTTCAGGGTTAAAAAGAATTTCTGGAGCCAAAAATCTTTCGGATCCCAACTTTAATTTTTAATTATTATTATTATTATTATTATTTTATTTTGAATAATAAAATGGAAAAAAAATTCGATTATTATTACCTTAATCACATTACCATCAGGAAGAGTATAGTCCACGGTTTTATTAGCTGATTCTTTTTCTTCCTTTACTACATTAGATGAAATGTAACATGTTTTTTCTTTGATTTCTCTGACAATTTCTTTTTCAGCTGAAGTTGTAAAACGATATCCAGATTTTCGAAGTAATAATTGGAAATAATCTGTAACATCTCTATTCACAAAATTTTATTCAAATATGAGTTTTCCCCCAAATTATTTCAGTTTTGTATTGGAAAAAAAAAAAAATTTTACCTTCCAGCAACATCATTTCTTCTAATTCCATTTGTCATTGAAAATCCTTCATATACTGGAACTGTATGAGTGACTCCATCACCGCAGTCAACTACAACACCAGTTGTTCGACCAGAAGAATATCTTGAGTTTTTTTTTTTTTTTGAAATTAAAAATAAATTAAATAATTAATATAACAAATAAAATTCATACAAACTTAAAACAGCTTGTAATGAAAAGTAAACAGCAGGGACATTGAATGTTTCAAATAAAACAGCGGCAGCTTGTTCTCTATTTTTTCTTGTATTTAATGGGGCTTCAGTTAACAAAATAGGGTGCTATCATAAAATTTTGAATTGAATTAATTTCATTGAATTGAATTGAATTGAATTTAATTTTTATAAAAAAAGAAACCTCTTCAGAAGAAGTTTTTAATTCTTCTGTAAAAATATAATTCCAAATTTTTTCCATTTGATTCCAATTAGTAACAACTCCATGTTCAATTGGATATTTAATTTTCAAAAGTCCTCTATATTCTTCAGCTTTTGGTCCAATAAACATATCTCCTTCAAGGTTTCCTCCTGGCATAACTCTCTTATGTTTTGGAATTCCGACTCTATTGAATTCAACAATTAATTCATACATTCATAAATTAGTTGATTGAATTTAAATTAAATTTAATCACTTACATTGATGGGAAAAAACATTTTGGATCTTCATCTCCAGCAAATCCAGCTTTAATCACTCCAGATCCCTTTAAAGATATTATTATTATTATTGTGAGTTTAAAGTTAAATAAATAAATATCCAAAAACCAAAATATACAATAATAAGAATTAGAACAACAACAACAACAACACTATCTGGTAGAAAGACAAAGTGAAAGAATTTTAAAAAATAATAGAATGAGAACAAAGAATAAATTCTAAAAATATTACAATTCATTCCAAAAACAACTCACATTATTCAAAAGAAACTTATAAAATTTGAAAATAAGAAATAACAAAATAAAATTTAATATAAGATTTCAAACAAAATAAAAAGAAAAGGAAAATGAAATTTTTGTTAAAATTCTATTCATATTCTATTTGTTGTTGACCTTCTGTTACAAAAAAAAAAAAAAATTTTTTTTTTCTTTTCATCAAAAAATAGATAAAAAAATAAATCATAAAACATTAAAAAAACACAAATTGAATTGAATTAACTAATTTATTTTTTAAAAATTGAAATAATAAAGTTTGATTTATAAAAGAAGGTTTTAGAAGATAAAAATGTTAAAAGACTTTTTACATTATCAATCACAATAGGTTGTCCCGTTAACTGCGCCATTTTTTTTTTTTTTTTTTTTCCCTTTTCTAAATTTTTTTCTTTTCAAATCTCTTCTTCTTTTCCATTTTTCTCTTCTTCAACATTCAACTTTATTTAAACTTTAAAACTTTAAAACTTGATTTTTTTTCAATTTGTAATAATTTTTTTTTTCAGAAAAAAACATCACTCCTTTGTATTTCTTTGGATTTCCTTGAGTTTTTTTTTTTGAAATTTCCATTCAGAAATTGCTTTCAAAAAGCCATCAAATCTCAATTCAAAAAGCCCTGATAATTCGATTTCGACCTGAAATTACTGATTCTCTGCAATTTCAATTACTTGGACTCATTTGTTTATTAAAAAGGATTTAGATCTTCAAAATACAAAATTTTTCTTTGTTTTATTTATTAATTTTTTTTTGGAGGACTTTAACAATTTGAAATATATGTCAGAAGAAGAGGAATCGATATTGATTATTGCTTGTCGTAATGGAGATCTCTCTGAAGTAAAAAGACTTTTAGAATCTGAAAATATTGATGTTAATGAACAAGATCATGGTTATGATAGAACTGGATTAATTAATGCTTGTGATGATGGAAATTTGGAAATTGTAAAATTATTAATCAATGATCCTAGAATAAATGTAAATCTCTCTGATAAAAGTGGAGCAACCGCATTAAGTCTTGCATGTCAGAGGGGGAAAATAGAGATTGTAAAATTAATGTTAGAGTGTGAACAAATTGATGTTAATAAGGCAACAAATTATGGTCATACACCACTGATGTGTGCTTGTATTACTGGGAACTTTGATATGGTCGAACTATTATTAAAAGATCAACGAGTTCTTGTAAATTTAGAAAATAATGATGGGGCAACCACATTCTTTTTTGCTTGTGCTAATGGATATGTGAAAATAACTGAACTCTTGATAAAAAATAGACAAATAGAAGTAAATAAACCAAATTATGAAGGAATTACACCTTTACTAGCTGGTGTACATAATGGTCATTTTGATGTTGTTCAATTACTCATTGGAAGTGGTCAAATAACTCATATCACTCCTCATTTTTTTGCAAAAGTTGTTTACTTTACCGAAGATAGAGGAATCTTTCATATATCTAGAGTTATCTTTAATATGAAAATCCGTCAATTATTTGCATCCTTTTTCCGTGATCCAAGTGAAACAATTGTTCAAGCAAGAAAACAACTTGGCTTTTCTGGTAAGTTCAACTCTTTTTTTTTTTTACTCAATCAATAATAACTAATTAATTAAACAAAAAAAAAATAAAATTTTAGATCATGATGCATCTGGAGTGTTTTCGCTCATTGTTTTAATCAATGATGACTATCTCAAGTTTAGATAATCTCATTTTTACTTCATGTTTATACTAGTATTCATTATTAATTCCTTTGTATATTTCACTCAAACAAAAAAAAAAAAAAAAAAAAAAAAAAAAAGAAAAAACGAAAATTAATATTTCTATTAAATAATACAATGTAATAATAACTTTGTTTTTTCTTTCATGTTTAAAGTTGACTTGGAGAAATTGTGTCAATATACTCTGAAGGTCCAAGTTCTCCAGTTAAGAATTGTCCCAATTTGAATTGAGTTGGATCAAGTTTTTGTCCCCCTAAGTTGAAATGAGAAGAAATCAATATGAAAGCAATTCAATCAATAGGAAAAGGAAAAAAAAAAAATTACAAGAATGATCTCTTGTACCAGTTGTTGAAATAGAATAGGTTTCATGTCCTTCTAAAAAGATTTTCCCACTCACTTTAGCTTGTTGTTTTAAATAGTTTTTTGTTGAAACCTTTTTTTTTTTTTTTTTTTTTTTTTTTATTGAAGGGAATCAATCTATAATGGAATGATAATAATAAAACCTTTGAAGTGACTTTCTTTTTTTCACTCAAGTTATCAAAAGTATGTCCAATTAAAGGCCCAATAGCTTCGTATACTAAATCAATCTCTACATTTTTTCTTGACTCTCCTTCATTACTTTTTACAAGACATGTTCCTTTATAAGTCATTTTCACTTTATATCCTGGTCTTAATATTGAAACTTTAAAACCATTAGCTTCCCAACCATTATTACTTTGAATTGGTGTTGATCTATGATCAATAAATTAAGATTCAAATTTAAATCAAGTTCCAGGAGAAAAAAAAAAAAAAATGAAAAATACTTGAATTCAAATAACTTTCTTTCACCTAAAATCAAATGAATAACTGTGTTGGCAATCTTCTGATAAACAATATTATCAATTCTAAAAAATCCTCCTATCATGGAAATTGGATCATAAAAATTAAAAGAAACTCCTTCAAAAAAGTTCTCAGCTTTCGATGGATTATGAGAGAATTCATCTTCTAATGTAATATTTCCAATAACTTTAATTTTTGGAATAGAAATTTTTGCATTCTTTAAAGAATCTTGGAGATTTGAAAATCGAATTGATACTTGTTCTTCAAATATCGGAAAACCTGAAATATATATAGATGCAAAATCTGAACTAGCTGCACCTTTTGCATTCCTTGCAGCAATACCTTGAAGAATAATTGCTCCCTATTTTTTTTTTTAAAAAAATATACAAAATAAAAATAAAAAATAAAATAAAAATCAAACCTTAAAAGAATAAAATGCAAAATAATAATCCCAGAATGGATCAGGATATTGGGAACCTGTTCTCCTTGCATACTCTTGAAATAGTGATTGATCATCAGGAATTCCATGCTCTTGTAAATCCAAACCCATTAAACCAGTTATTGGCGGATTTCCTGTTGCAGGAACTAAATAATGACTAAAGAAGGTAGCAACATCATGCATTGGATTTCCAATTGTTGATAACTCCCAATCTAAAACACCAATTAAACGACTTTCATTTGGTGCAAATACCTATATCATTTTGTTTTATTTTATTTATTTTTATTAAAAAGTGTTTTGAAGAGATAAAAAAAAAATTACAAGATTATCAAATTTGAAATCTCCATGACAAATTGCAATTTTATCTTCAGGAATATTTTGAAGAAGAGAATTTGAAATATTGTCTAAATCTTCAAATTTTGGAACCTCAGGTGAAATTTTTTCTAAGTTGTATTGAAAAATTTGTATTGAAAAATTTGAATTATTTGGAAATAATAAATAAATAAATAAATAATTCAATCAACCTTGTTCACGACTTAATTTTGTAAGATTTTTCACATTTCTTGAATAATAATTTCCTGCTTTACCAAAGTTTTGTAATCCCAGTTCTCTCCAATTCAAATTATGAAGTTCAGTAAGAGTTTCAATAACAGATTGATAACTATGAATTAAATTGTTTAAATGATTTCTGATTTCAGAAAAAAAGAAGGTAAACCATTTTGTTCTTTCATCAGGAGAAAGAGAAGGAAGTGCAGGATCAACAAAAATTCTTCCCTTCAAATATTCCATCACATAAAATACACTTCCAATAATTGATTCATCTTGACATAAAATATAAACTTCAGGAACAGGGACCTTCGTTTTCTTTAATGCTTTCATTATTTGAAATTCTCTTTCAACTGAATGTGCAACAGAAGACCATTTTCCTGGAGGTTTTCTTCTTAAAACATATTTTGTATTTCTATAATTTATTTATTTTAAATGAACATTAAAAGTTTACAATGTGAAGAAATTGAAAGAATCAATCAATCAATCAATCACTCAATCAGGTGAATCAATAAAAAAAATAATAAAAAGTTTAAAGAAATTAATTATTATTAATAAAATACTTTGTGACTAAGAGAAATGTTGGATTTGATTGTCCTATAGAAAATTGTCGAATCTCAAGAGGTAAAGTAAAATTTGGTAAATTCTGTTCTTGTAAGTACTTTTCAAGAGGACTGGGATCAAACAAGAATCTGTCTTTGACTTTAGTGGTCACTTGTCCTTCTCCTTCCTTTTCCATTCCTTTTAATTTTTTTTTTTTTTTTGAAAAAAAATTTTGGGAAGTAACAATCATTAAGTTTCGAAGTCTTTGAATTAAAGAAAAGTCTATGCACAAAGAAACAAGGTTTATTTTTTTTTCTTCTCACATTTTTTTACAAATTATTATGATCACGATTATTTTTTTACACTAAATCAATTAGATTGTTTGTTGGTTGTTTATATGATTTCGGGAAAAACTCAATAATTTGTTCAAAAACTCCATTTCTAAGTTGAAAAAGTTCTTGATTTGATAAAGATTGATGTTTGAAAACAATTGAAGCCAAAGAAGAAAATTCTAAACTTTCATTTTTATCTGAATGATTAATTTTTTGTGAAACCTATATTTATTTTATTTTATTTCAATTCAATTTATTTCATTTTTAAACGCAGAAAAAGAAAAAAAATACTTCTTTTTGAAGGTAATCTAAAGCTTGAATAGAATCTCCTGTCGAACAAAGTTCTTTAAATTTCAATTGTCTTAATAAAAATGTTGCTTTTCTAAATATATCTTGAGATTGAGGTCGATGAAGTTTTAATTTCCAAAAATCATCTAATCTAAGAGTAGGAAAATCTGGATCACCTGGATTTCCACCAAACAAATAATGAACCTGGAATTCAAAGTAAGAAGAAGAAGAAGAAGAGATTGAGGAAAAAAGAAAAAAGAGTTTTTTTTTTTTTTTTTTTCAAGAAATAATTTACCTTGTGGATTGGATCATATACAAGTTGATGAGCAAAACGAGGACAAGGTTCAGTATGAGATTTTGAACTCCAATCATAACCTTCAACACTTTCATTTTGATAAACTTTTATCCATTTCTCATTATTAATATCATATTTCCAAAAACTACTTGATTTTTTTTTTTTAAAAAATAAAAATGAACAGAAAAAGAAATATTCGAACCTATTTTTAGTTGTATCTCCTGCAGGAGCCTTTTCTCTCATTAAACCAGAAAGAACATAAATTTCATTTAAATCTAAATCAATTGTTGCACGTTGAGTGAAACTAGTCTCTGGTCCACCATTTCTACTACAATCTCTAGTCATTTCTATGACTGAATCACTCTCTTATTTTTATTTTATTTTATTTATTAGAAACCAATAATTTTTTCTTTTTTTTTTCAAGAACTAAAAAGGAGGGAAATCAATACCAATATCATAGACATAAAAATCACTCAAATATTCTTTTAATCTTTGACCAGAAAAAATATATAAACAATTTTCATTTTGATTAAAAAGCATTGAGTGTCCAATTCTAGATTTGATCTACATTATAAAATTTCAATATTTTTTAAACAAGAAATAAGAAATTAGAATAAAAATAAAATAAAAAATTTACTTTCACTTGATCAGAACGTTGATTCATATCAGAACGAATGAGCTTCCATTCATTTGTTTTAATATTATAAGAATACAATCCACTATAACTATTTTCTTGGTTTGGATAACCAATTGTCCTATTAGGTAATCTTTATTATATTTTATTATATTTTGAAAATTTTTTAAAACAAAGAATTTTTTTTTTGAATAAAATCGTCAAAAAAAAAAAAAAATCTAACCTTCCTCCAAAGATATAAATCATTTGGTTTTCTGAATCAATAACCATTTGATGATCAGAAATTAGTTCAGGACCTCCTTCTGCTGTAGTATTTGAACTTATTTTAAACCAAGTGTTCGATTTGGTATCATATCTAAAGAAATCCGAATTTAAATGATTCGAACTTCGTTGGTCAGCATCTATATATCCTCCTAATACATATAAATGTTTATTTATTTGATCGAAACAAACTTTATGACAAGATCTAGGGATTGGGCCTCCATCCTTGCTTGTATCATTACTTAAACAATTCCATTCACCAGCCTTTTCATAATAAAAAGAAAAAAAAATTTGAAGATTATCAAAAAAAAAAAAAAAAAAAGTAAAAAAAAAAGAAAGAAAAAAAAAAAAAAAAAAAAGAAAAAAAAAAAAAAGGAAAAAAAAAAAAAAAAGAAAGAAAAGTACTGGAATATTAAAGGACCAAAAATCAGCAAGATCATTTGTACCATCCCATCCTCCAAAGAGATAAATGGTTTGACCTTCTATATCTATATTCATTTGATGACCACCTCTCATTGTTGGTTGAATTTTCTTATTTATTCTCTCCCATTCTGTCCTATTTATTAATTTCGTTAAATAAAATCAAATGTTCATTTGGAAAAAAAAATTAAAATTAAAAAATGAAATGGAACACATAAGGACATTGACGAATGTATTCAGCAAAAAGATTTAAACTTTCAGCTTTTTCAAGGATTTTTTCAACAAATTCAAAATTTCCTTTGAGGACTAATTGCTCTTGAATTTCATTTAGCATCTCATTCTCTAGACTGAAAGGTGTACTCTAAATATTTTATTTATTTCTTTATTCATTTGATTCTTCACTTCTTTCCCTTTTTTTCTTTTTTAAAAAAAAAAAAAAAAAAAAAAAAACAAAAAAAAAACAAACTTTTTTCAATGAATCAAAAGCTTCTAAAAAATTTCTTTGTCGAAGATGTTTTAAACACAATCTCATGGCAAGAAATTCTTTATGAATCAAATAATCATTACAAGCTAGAATTAAAATAAGAAAAAAGTTAAAATCAAAATCTAATTATTTTTTTTTTTCAAAAAAAAAGTCATTACCTTTTTCAAGAAATTGAGGGGAATTGATTCCAATTAATTTTATAAACCAGATCGAATAATTAAAATTTTGACCCCAAACTGCTGTGGGAACAACTTTAACAAAACGACATGGAAGTAAAACTCCCTCCGATTTATGTTTGATAGTAAATGTTTCAGGTTCTTCATCATTCTTTATTCCACTACATTACATTATTCAAATAGAAGTTGGCCATCAAAGTGTATTTCAACAAAGAAAACTTTTTTTAAAATAATGATTAAAATAAGAATAAAAATGATTACCTCTGTAGTACTTCAACCATATGATCAGGTGTTAATCCAATATAAATTTTAAATTCTTTTAAATTACAAACATGAGGTTTATGATATTTTCCAAAAGTTACAAGTGTTAAAATTGCAGGTTTATCTAATTTCAATAGAAGATACTTTTTTTTTTTTTTTTTTTGAAAAATAATTTTTTTTTTTTCAAATTTTTTTTTTTTAAAAAAAAAAAAGAAAAAAAAAAAAAATTTTTTTTTTTTTTTTTTTTGAAAAATCATTATTCTATTCTCAAATTCTATTTTATTCAACAACAAAAAGAAAAAAAAAAAAAAATCTATACTTGAGTTTGATTTGAAGTGGATGTTGACCATCTTGATGATTGATCAAATGGGTTATCTATAAGAATATTCTTTGGATGATATGAAGAGCTAATAAAATATAAGAATGAAATACATAACATTATTGCTTTTTAAAAAAGAATTGAAAAATAAAAATAAAAAAACCTATAAGATGACCATTCATGAATTGAATAATGAAGTTGTGTAAGTGCATTTGTATATACAAGAAGTGGCCTAGTTGGAGGGTACTCTATTTCCATCTGCTATAATATTCAATTATTAATTAATACAAGAATTCAAAGTTTCAAATTTGAAATGTTGAATGAAATAAGCATTTTAAATAAAAATTTTAAATTTTTTGAGAATTATTTCTTCAATTTGGAATATGAATTTGATGATTTTTATAATTAAGATAGATACAAAATCAATTATTGAGAGATTTCTGTTTTTGAAAAAAATTCATAATGCGTTTGAATTTCAATTGTCAATTGTTTATCTTCTTGAAAAGAGGAGAGAGGGAATGCTAAAAATCTTTTGTTTTTTCTGTTTCAGTTTGCACTTTTGGAATTTTGCATTATGATTTTATATTTTTTGTTGAAAAATTGTAAAAACCTCAAGCTAAAATAAATAAGTCAAGAAAGAAAAACACAAAACTACACTGATGAGTGATTTCTTTATTAACTTTGAGTTTGAAGGAACAAAAGATCTTTTATTCATCAATAAGCTGAAAGATCAAAAATCGTCTTTTTTTCAAGAAAAGTTTGTTTGAAAAGATGAAAAAGAGAGAAGAAAACTTCAAGGAAAAAAAAGGTCCACTAGCGTAATGGATAACGCGTTGCCCTCCTAAGGCAAAGATTGTCGGTTCGATCCCGACGTGGATCGGTTCTTCTTTTTTTTTTTTTGAAATTTATTTTAGTTTATTTTATTTTGTGTAACAATTTTTGAAACTTTAAAAGAATGTTTTAACAATTTTGTTTTATTTATTCAATTTCTTTCATTTGAAGAGAATTTGATTGATTGTCCTTTGGGTTAGACTTTCTTGATTTGCACTTCACAACAATTAAAATAATTAATCCAATAATTAAGAGAGCTCCAATAGTAGATCCAACAGCAATTCCAATAATAACACCCATAGGAAGGTTTGAAGTTGATTCACAGAAAATTTGATTTGATTCACAACATGATTTTTGAGAATTGATCAACAAATCTCCAAGAGGATCTTTCAATTCTTCAAAACATTCCATTCCTTGATATTTTTCAATTATTTCTTTACATTGATCATTACATTCTGATACACAATAAGATTTCAATTCTAAAATTGCTTCATTTTTTAATCCTTCAATTGATTCACATCTATCATTTATTTGTTTAATGAAAAAGAAATAAAAGAAAAAATGAAATGAAATGAAAAAGAGAAAGAAAAAGAAAAAGAAAGAAATAAGGAAAACAAACCCAAAATGACCAAGAGTGAAAGAAATTAAAGTTGAAGATGAAAAACCATTTGAATCAATTGCAATTAATTCTAAATCTGGAATTGAATTTGATAAATACATTTGTTCTGATATTTTGAAATCAAATGACATTGTTGGTTGTTCTGAATTCAATGTTCCTAATAAACTTGTATCTGAATTAACAATAACATTATCCCCATCTTCATCAATTATTGAAAATTTAATACTAATATCTTCTGATAATTTAACAACATAATTATCCATTAAATCAATAAATTGAGGTGGTGAATTTAATTCTGATTTCAAATTTTCATAAATATTTC
>Ga0209960_1004397_pt1 | contig 10861 bp, 9 predicted proteins | sample ThiBiot_500_plan_2_FD_183947 | JGI IMG/M metagenome (GOLD analysis project Ga0209960, IMG submission 183947) | Wastewater bioreactor microbial communities from Cape Town, South Africa - Thiocy_expt_500_plan (SPAdes) | ecosystem: Engineered > Bioreactor > Thiocyanate-remediating >... | reverse complement strand
AAAAAAAAAAAAAAAAAAAAAAAAAAAAACCTTAATATCTAAATCAGTGGGATTAGCTTTTTGATTAAAATAAAGGTTAAAAAGAAGAGATCCATCAATTTTATTTTCTCTAAAACTATCCTGATATTCTGAAAGTTGAATAGAAACTAACCATGAACAAACATTATCAACTGTCCAACTCCGAACTTGACTAATATCTAATTTCTTTCGATACCTTGAGATAATCTCCTCATCATAAATTTTCATTAAACTATCCCAAACTAAATTTTTATCAGTTTCAATAAATGCAAGAAAGTTTTTCATAAACTTCTCTTTTGTAGGAGTATCTCCGGTGAGAAAAGATTCAAATAACTCTGCAAGAAATGATAAAGATTCTTCTGTTGTTTGAAAATTGTTTGGATAAAATTGAACTTTTTGTCCAGTAAAAACAGCAGCTGACCACTCATAGAAACACCAACATCGATAATAGTAATCTTTAGTTGGTAAAACTAAAAATGAGTCTGAAAAAATCACAATTTCATTCAATTTGTAGATTGTTTCAACCCTTGAAATAATTTAGTTGAGTTTAGTTTATTTTCCAATTGAAGAACACAAAAAAGAAAGAGAGAAAAACCTTCTTTTGACTGAATCTTCATCAAAATGTTGTGGCATTGAAAAGTAATCATACCAAATTAAAATGTTCTGTGGACGACTTTCCTTTATTTATTTGATTTTTATTTTTTTGATTCAAAAATTGAAATAAGAGAAATTACATTTTGAAAAGCAGATTTTATCGTTTCTAATTGTTCAGAATTAGGATCAGGATGATCATTTGAGAGCCAACGATGTGAAATAAAGACTAATTGGTAATTTGTTTCTTTAATCTCTTGAAAAGTAAAACTTTGTAGTTTATCTTGACAATCTTCATGTTTTGGAATTTTTGAGAATTCAATCAAATTTTTTAATGGTAAAAAATATATTTTAAACGTTGAAATTGATTCTGTTCCTTTTGAAATTTTTTCAAGTTTTGGTGAACTTGTTAATCGTTGATTCCTTTTGGTTTTCCACGCTATTTTTTTTTTTTTTTTTCAATTGAAAATAAGAAAAATATTGAAAACAATGAGAAAATAATGAAATTACAATAAAATAATGCTTCAGCCTTTGTGAGAGTTATTTGACCATTTTCAAAGAGATTTGTTTTTTTGTTCACTATGAATTGTTTAATATTGAATTGTTTAATATTAGAAGAAAAAGAAAAAGAAAAAGAAAAAGAAAAAGAAAAAAAAAATTACCTCTCAAATTCTCAAGTAAAGCTAACACAACCTCAACTCGTCCCTCTTGGCAAGCCACGAAAAAAGGACTAAATTCCTTCATTAAACGATTGACATCAACTTTATCATTCTGGAGCAATAGATTTACAACTTCGAGATGTCCTAATTGACAAGCAATGTAAAAGGGAGTAGCATCAAGATTATTTGGTTTATTGAGATCAATTCTATCATCACCTAATAACAATTCAACAATATTTGAATGTCCTTTGTCACACGCACTAAAAAAAGCTGTCACTCCATCTTGATCTTGAGAATTTAAATCAATCTCTTTTGTTGTGGAGAGTAATAATTTCACAAGCTCAATATGTTGAAGTTGGCAAGCTATGGCAAATGGAGTGGTGCCAGTTTTAAATTTTTTATTAAGGTTAATCCTATTGTCATTTAATAATAATTTCACAACATGAACATGTCCTTTTTGACAAGCCATATAAAATGGAGATGCACCATCATCATTATAGCATTGGTTTACATCAATTCTTTCATCATTTGTTAATAGTTGAACGACATCTTGATGTCCTTTTTCACATGCTGCAGAAAATGCTGTTCCTCCATCATTATTCACTCTAAGTACATCAACTCTCTCATCATTTAATAATAATCTGACGATGTCAATATGACCTTGATAACAAGCATAATAAAAAGGTGTTGCGCCAATCTTCATTGCCTTATTAACATCAACTCTTTCATCATTGAATAATAAACTAACAATATCCAAATGTCCTTTAAAACAAGCAATTAAAAAAGGTGTAACATCTTTCTTTGGTTCACAAATATCAACTCTTTGATCATTTAATAATAATTTCACAATTTCTAAATGTCCATTTTGACAAGCAATATAAAAAGGTGTTTCACTTGTGTTCTTTTTCTTATTCACTTCAATAGTGTGATAATTTAATAGCAATTTAACAACTTCAAGGTGACCTTTCTCACATGCCATAAAGAAGGGAGTTTCTGATGCATTGGTAGTTTGATTAATATCAATTCTTTCATCATTTAACAATAGCTTCACGAGTTCAAAATTCCCTTTTTGGCAAACAATATGAAGAGGTGAGTAATCTGTATGAGTGGGTTCATCTCTCTTTCCGGGTGCATAATCATCTGCTTTTGAGGTTTGTTTATTAAGAGAAGAAAATGTTGATGATAGAGGAGCAGATAGACCAAAAGGGTTTGAGTCTTTTTTTTTCTGGTTTACTTTGGTTCTTTGATCATTTAAGAATAACTTCACAATTTCAATATGTCCTTCTTCACAAGCAAGATAAAAGGGTGTTGAACCATCAATATATGGTTTGTTGATATCAACTCTCTCGGAATTTAATAATAATCTCGCAACTTCATGATATCCTTGGACACAAGAAAATAATAGGGATGTTAAATTTTCCTTTGATTGATTAACATCAACCCTTTCATCATTTAATAACAATTTAATAACTTCAAGGTGCTTTTGAATACAAGTTGCATAAAATGTGTTTGATAACTTGATGTCAATTCTCTTATCATTTAAAAACAATTTAACAATTTCAGTCCTTCCTTTCACACAAGCAATATAAAAAGGACTAAAGCCACCGTCCTTGGTTTTATTGAATAAAACTTCTCTTTTAGTCTCCAAAAGCAATTTTATAATTTCAACATGCCCATTTTGACAAGCAATATAAAGAGGTGTTGTATTTGAAGGGAGTGGTTGGTTTAAGTCAGTTCGTTCATCGCTTAAGAGAAGTTTAACAACATCTACATGTCCACTTTCACAAGCGACATAAAAAGGCCCAAAGCCTTCACGATTTGGTATCTTCACATCAGTTCTTGGATCATTTAATAATAATTTCACTACTTCAGTATGTCCACAAGAACAAACAGCACAAAAAGATGTCCATCCATTCTTATTTGGTTTTTTCACATCAACTCTCTCATCATTTAATAATAATTTCACAATTTCTGTATGTCCATTCAAACATGCGACATAAAAAGGTGTTGCATCAAAATTATTTGTCTGATTAACATTAATTCGCTTATCATTTAATAATAATTTTACAATTTCCAGATGTCCCTGTTTACAAGCAAAATCTAAAGGAGATCTTTGATATTCAACATCACCATCATCTCTACAATTGATGTTAATTTGAGGATTCTGGAGTAATGTTCTAACTTCTTCAATATTTCCTTCTTGACAAGCAGAAAGAAGTTGTTTCTCCATTTAATTTTTCTTCTTTCTTCCTTCTTCCTTCCTTATTTTTTTCTTCTTCTCCTTCTTCCTTCTTTTTTTCTTCTTCTCCTTCTTTGAAACAAAAAAGAAAAGAAAAGATTAGTGAATTAATTAATGAATTTATAACTTAAGTGAATAGGATTTGGTTTGACTTTTTTTTTCAAAAAAAAAAATCTTAGAAAACAAACTTTTTTGAAAAAGTCAAACTTTTTTAATCCCCAAGGAGAAAAAAGAGAAAGCCAAAAAGAAATCTTCAAAAATCCCAATAAAAATAAATAAATAAAAATAAAATAAAAATAAAAATTCAAAGTAAGATATTAAAAATACAGATTTTGAATAAGAAGTTGTTGAACTTGGAAGAAAAAACAATCAAGAAGAAGAAGCAAGGAAAAAAATTAATTGTGAAAAAAAAAAAACAAAACAAGAAATCCAGGCTTCTTATTTATACCAAAAAAAAAAGTCAAAAAGATCTACCAATCAAATTTCAATTTCGTCCCTTTTTTTCGAACCAGACAAAGCCAAATTTCAAACAAACTTTGAGTTCAATGAATTTGATAGGTCTTACATCAAATTTTCAATCTTTTGAGAGGGTTTCTTGAGGATTTAGTTCATTTACACTATTTATTTTATGTTTTTGGAATAGGGTCTAAAAGTCTATTGAAATGGGAATATTCACAATGGGTTATTTTACATGAATTCAAAATTGAACATCTGATTCAACTTCAGAAAGATGTTTTTTCTTTCTAGGAACAGGAGCTTGATTAAATTTATTTATTTGATATTAGCCAATAAAATAAAATAATAAAAATAATGTAATGAATAAAATTATAAAAATCAAACCTTTGGAATTTTCTCTTGCATAAAATTGTCTCAATAAAGAAATTGCTTCTTCAGCGAACTTTCCTTCAGCAATCTCATATCCGAGATATTTTCCTTGGCTATTTGATTTTTATTGAATATTGGTATTCACATTGAAATATGATTAAATCAATAAATAAATTTTAGATACTCGCTATGAATTGATAATACTGATCCACATCCTCCAAATCTTTCATTCCTACATCCAAAATAAACTTTTTTGATTCCTAGTTTTTTTACGATTTAATTTTTTTTTTTTTCCTTTCTGTTGTTGATGTAATAATTTACCAACTACTCTTATTGCTGCAGCACACATTACACATGGCTCAACAGTTACATAAAGTTCACAATCTAAGAATATTGGTTTTGAATGTTTCTCTAAAACATCATCAATTGCTTCAAATTCAGCATGTCTTGTTGCCTTTTTTCAAAGAAAAGAAAAAATTAAGAAATTGCTTGAAAGAAAACGAAGGAAAAAAAGAAAGAAAGAATACATTTCCTGAAGCATTGGGCTGATTTCTTCCACGACCAACAATATTTCCTTCATAAACTATCACACATCCAACTGGAACTTCATTTTGTTCTAAAGATTTCTTTGCCTATTTTATGAATTGAATTTAAAATGAGTAACAGTCTATTAGAAGTATCAAAAGGTAGAAAAAAAAAGAAAAAAGTTCAACCAGATTGAAAGCTTCCTGAAAAAATATTTCGGCCATTTTTTTTGTTTTCATTTTTTTTTGTTTTTGATTTCAATGAATCATGGGTTTTGAGTTTGACTTGCAAACAAATCAACATCGAGTTGTAAAGTCTTTTTTGAAAAAAACAAATTAAAAATAAATAAATTTATTAGTAATCGAATATAATATAATATAATTAAATTCATTGACAAAACTTTCTCAATTTTTCAATTGAATCCCATTTGAGAGATGATATTCTAAAATTACAAAGAGTTTGAGCCTAAACATTATCATGATTGATTGTTTCAAGTGATTCTATTTGAGGTTCCATTAAGTTCGGTTTTGAATGACTTCTAGCCTTGAGTGATGAAGTCGAACGATCTTGAGAGGACTTTTTCTTTTTGTTGTTTAACAGTTTTTTCTTTATATCCCTAAATAATTTTTTGTTGTTTGAAAGAAAAAGAAAAGAAAAGAATAGAAAAGAGGAAGAAGAAAATTACGTTGCAAGATACATTAAATTCAGCATTAATAAAAGCACACTGAGTATACTTATCACAAAACAACATGCTTTTGATAAAGGGAGATTTTTAAATATATGATCATCAATAGCCAAGGAAAGTAAGGGAAACAAAAACAAAACATCTGTCATAAATATCGCTCGAATATTTTGTTTAGCCTATAAGATTATGTTGGTTACTGTTGGTTATTGAATATATAAAAAATAATAAAATAAAATAAAATAAAATAAAATAAACCTTAAATAAAGCAATTCTAACTGCTTCACTTTCTTCAAAGTTTTTTCCTATCATCTCTAATTTTTCAGTCCCAATCTTTAAAAATAAGAGTGAACAATATAGATGATAAGGGAGGAAAATAATCAAGCAGATAGATATATAAACGAGGGCACCAATAAATAATCTGTTTGATCGTTCAAAATCTCCAATAGAATTCCAATGTTCTGATAATCCAAGGAGAACTATATAGATAATATTAAGTTGGACTCCAAAAAAGATCATAATTTTGCCAAAAATCTTAGGAGTTGGAATATATCTAATATAAGCTTGATCACCTGGATTAATATATCCTGGAAGGACCATTGTTCTAAATTAGTTTTTAAATTTGAGAAGAAAAAATGGAAAAATGAGAGAAAGAAGAAAAGAAAGAAAAAGAAAAAGAAAAAGAAAAGAAAAAGAATGACAATATGAAAGAAAAGCGAGAAAAGAAAATGAAAATTACAAAGAATAAGCAATGACAATATGAGGGAGGAGACCAATTGACAAGGCAAGCCCCCAGAAAATTCCAGCTGCAACAGGAGAATTTCCAAAGAATAACAATATATTATTCATTGTAAAGCCTATTAATTACATTTTTCATTTTGATTTCTTTCGTTTCATAAAACTATAAAGATTTGAAAGGTCTTACAAATAGAACTCAAAAAAATTCCAATTAAACCCAGATTTGCCCCATGATGAAAACTCTGTTTTAATATCACAGCCTATTTTGTGTAGAAAATTTATGTTGGATTGAGTTGTTATAAAGAAAAAATGAAAGAAAAAAAAAAAAAAAAAAAAAAAAAAAAAAGAAGGGAAAAAAAATGAAAAAATAAAAAATAAAAAAAGAAAGAAAAAAAAAAGAGAGAAACCCTGAAAAATATCAGAAATCCCAATATAACAACTGTGAGAAAGAATGTTACACCACCAAAAGCTTGAACTCCAAAGAAGAATTCTTCATCAACACAATTCCTTACATTTATTCTCCAGTCACAATAAACAAGTCCATCAAATTCTGTTTGTCTTCCCATTGCTTTAATTAACGGTTATTACTATTAATAAAAGAAAAATGAAAATGGTCAAAACTTTTGAAGGTTTTCAATTTTTGAAACAAAAAAAAAAAAAAAAAAAAAAAAAAAAAAAAAAAAGAAAAGAAATGAAAGAAAAAACTAAATAGAATTCAAAATTAAAAGATTTTGAATTCTTAAAACACAATTAATACTCAAGTCAATTCGATTCACTACAAGGCTTAGGCCCCTGTTTGTTTATTTTTGGAGTGGAAAAAAAGAACAACTATTAATTTTTTCTTTTTTGAAAAATTCGACTCAAAATGGTTTTTTTAAAAAAAACAAAAAATTCAATGGTTTATGATATAATTTGAAATATTGTTTGTTGAAGAGTAAAATCATTTGTCTTTGTTATAATTTTATTTTATTTTATTTTATTTTGAAATTTTTTGAAAAAAAAATAAAAGAGGCGGAAATTATCAAAAGAACGTTTCGCATCGATCCTGCGGATTTTTATTCATTTTATTTTTTATTTATTGATCAAATTCTTTTCTTTTTGCGATTTATTTGCTAATCAACTTGAGACCTTTTTGTCTGGTTTTAGGAAAAAAAAATAAATAATAATACCGACAACATGTCTTGTTTTGGCTTGCTTTTTCCCCTACCGAGATCACAACAAACAAAAGTTTTTTTTTTTTTGATGTTCATCAAAAGTAGAAAAGCAACTTGATAATTGAGGATCATTATTAATCATTTAAATTTATTTAAAAGTTGATTATTTTACCAAGAGGTAGGAACAAAATTTTTGAGAAAAACTCCATAAAGATATTTCTTTTCAGTCTCTCCTAAAAAAACTGGATCTAAAATTCGTGCAACAGCATCAATTTCATCTAAAGGTGTTTGAAATCCACGTTCATTAAATTTCTTTTTTGCAATACCAAAAGCATTTTCTTCATTGATCCATCCAGTATCAACAGAAGTGATATAGATTCCTTGTTTTTGATACTCTTCAGCACAAGTTCGAGTGATCATATTTAGTGCAGCTTTTCCCATATTATTATGAGGATGAAAACAAGTTTTTGATGGTCTTGCAAATTTTCCTTCCATTGAAGAGACATTAACAACATATTTTGGAATAGTTTTTGGAGTTGAAGACAATAGAGGATAAAGTTTTGAAAGTAAAACAAATGGTGCTGTTGAATTAATGAGCATGACTTCTAATAATTCAATTGTTTCAACTTGATGAAGTTGAAGATTCCAACTTGTTTGAGGACGAAGATCGACTTGTTGATTTTGAGTATCAAGTTTTCCTTTAGGGAATAGGGATAAGTCAATTAAATGATCTGATGGAAGGAGTGGAGTTAAAGTTGTTTGAACACTAGAGAAAGGTTGGTGTTGTTGAGATCCAGTTGTTGTTAAAAGTGAGGATGAAACTGATTCAATTGTGTTACTTTCTGTTAATAAAAGTTGAGATTTTGGGGTCGTTGAAATTATCTTAGAAGGATAATTAGAAGTAAAATTCATAAAATCTGAAAGGTGATGAGTTGAATTTGGAAGAAGATTTTCAATTGGTTTAGATTCATTTTCAAGAAGGTGATGATAATATGCTGGAGGGCGACGAATTGTTTGACATGCATTATTAATTAAAATATCTAATTGAGGGAGAGTTCTTGATAAATAAATTGCAAAATTTTCAACTAAAGGAATATTTCTAAAATCAAGTGCAAAGATTGAAAGTCTTTCCTTCCATGTTAAATAATCAGGTTCTTTTGAGAATCGAAGAATTGAATCATTTGGAAAGCGAGTTGTAATAATGACTTTTGCACCACAACGAAGAAGTTTTAGTGCTGTGTAATATCCAATCTTAATTCTTCCACCAGTAACAAGTGCAATCTTTCCAGAAAGGTCAACTTTTAAATCTCTTTTTGAAAAATTAAATTCACCACATTCTTGACAAAGTTTATGATAAAAAAAATGTAATTGATGGTATAATCTTTTGCAAACGTAACATGATTGAGGTTTATTGAGAGTATCTTCTTTTGAGTGTTCCTTTTCAGATTTTGTTTCAAGATTTTCTTTTTGATTTTGTTTATCATTTAACAAATTTGAGGAAGGATCCTGAAGAGTTGAAGTAAAAATTGGTCCATCTGGGATTAATAATTCATTTGAGTTATTTTCTAACATTTTTTTATATCTCTCAGAAGTTAATAAACATGATCTCTTTGCCTTTTGATCATTCTCTTTGTGTTTTTCTCTAGCACGTTTCCTTGAGATTAAATTTTTCTTGGAGACAGATGAAACAATTTCTTCTGAAAACTCTGAAAAAGGGAGTAAACATTTTCTAAATTCTCTAAATCTCTTCTCTTTCCAAGCTTCCATCCTTTCCTAATGTATTTAGAACTTTAAGACATGTTTCAAGGTCAGTTGGATGAACTTCAAGATCTTGGTCTAAATTCAATGTTTTTTTTTGTTCGGTTGATTGGTTAAATAAAATAGAAGATTTTTCCATGTTGATGTTGATGATGTTGTTGTTGTTGGTTTATACAGTAATACCTGGATTCTTTCCCACCCCGTCGGGAAGCCGTTTTTGCGGGAAAGTAGAGAGGAGGGAAACAATCAAAAAAAAAATGGAGGGAAAAAAAAGAAAAAAAGAAAAAAATGGCGCCTTTTTTATTATTTTTTTCAAAAAAAGAAATAAAAAAACCGTTTTTTTTATTTTCTTTTGAATTCGGGAAATTACCAAGAAAAAAATAATTATCTTTTCTTCTTTTTTTTTTTCTGAAAGAGCGGGAAAAGGGAAAGAATCCAATAGGGAAAGGAGCCAGTAAAATCCAATAAGAAAAAAAAAAATTTTCTTCCTGGGCGGGGAAAGACAGAGGAAGGGAAAAAGCTCGGTGGGGAAGGATCCAGGTATTACTGTATAGCATTTCAAAAAATAATTAATAAGTAAAATAGAATAGAATAAAATAAAATAAAATAAAACAATAAAGCAAAAAAAGAAAGCAAAAGTCAAAGTATTAAAGAGAAATAAAGAAATCAAAAAGTTTTGTTTTCTTTTGTTTTTTTTTTTTTCAAAGTTTTTTTTCGCCTATTTATACTTTTTCTCATTTCAAATTTTCATCCAATCACAATTTTCCATGATCTAACCAAACACCATCAATAAGAAAATAACACTTCATCTTCGTCTTCTGTTTTAACCTTACCAAAGAATCAAAAAGAAATGAAAAGAACAAAATTAATCAATTTTTTATGCTCTTTATTGATTATTTTCGTTCTTTGAATTTCTTTTCCAACATTTGACAAACATAGCTTTTCAATCGATTGAAAATGGTGGCTGCATTCAAGGATCAACAACAACAATCTCTTGCAACCATTTTAAATGAATCTATATCAGTGGAAAACCAAAGAGAATCAAAGTTTTTCCTTTTTATAAAACATGACTATATTCGAGCAATCCTCCAAAAGATGAAGCTTCATTAACTAAATTTTAAAAAATGCATATGTGTTAAAGGTTTTTTGTTAATTTTCTAAAAATCAAAGAAAGAAATTACTTTTTTGATCTTAACTTTGTGGTGATGATCTTCGTGTTGATGAAATTGCTTTCGGGAAGACTTGAGACCAACAACGAAAGGTTTCGGCCGACTGAATGGTCAAGCGAGGTCATGTCCAACAAATTGTCAGAAGAAGCAATTATCTCAATTAAAGAACACACTGAACGGAACCAGTTTGAAATTTTTTTTAAAAAAATAAAGACAAAGGAGATGAAGCTCTGTCAATTTAGCATTGGAGACTATGTACATACAATGTAAGAAGACTTCTTGAAGATGAGAAAAAGGTCAAGTTTCAAATCCTCCATGTTTTTTCCACCATGTTTTTTTTTTCTGTTTTGCTCCTTTTTTTTTTTTTTTCAAGGAGCTTTTTCTTGGAATCTTTGCTGGAATTTTTTTTTTTTTTGAAAGAAAAAAGCAAAAAAAATTCGACGAACAATGATTTCGATTATTTTTGGAGTGTGGTTTTTTTTTTTTTTTTTTTTTTTTTTTTT
>Ga0209960_1004396_pt1 | contig 10862 bp, 10 predicted proteins | sample ThiBiot_500_plan_2_FD_183947 | JGI IMG/M metagenome (GOLD analysis project Ga0209960, IMG submission 183947) | Wastewater bioreactor microbial communities from Cape Town, South Africa - Thiocy_expt_500_plan (SPAdes) | ecosystem: Engineered > Bioreactor > Thiocyanate-remediating >... | reverse complement strand
ATTTTGTACGTGTTCATTAGAGGATCATTTTAGGGATTTATTATGGAATGACAAGATAAAGATGTTGTTTAAATTCATCGATTGGGAAATATTTATGTCTGAGTCTGAAGATGAAATACATGATAAATATTCTAATCACTCAAAGAAAAAAAAAAGGAAGTAGCTATCTGATCATCATATGTTTACGTTTTATTAGAGTAGGCAGAATACATCTGTCAGATACTATTATAGATAGATCATCGAACGAACGAAACTCGGACCTGTGATTGATTGGTGAATTCAATCGGCCAATAAGATGAAACGAACGTATCCTTCTGTATGATGTATTTTGTGTTAAACATGGATGTATCTATAATTGGAACAGTGTCTTGTTTATAGGATTGACTTGTGTATCATTTTGTGGATAGATTTTGTATCAGTGCTACGCTTTAGATATCGATGATGGACGAGCTGCGGCCACCACCGCCGCCCGTACGTGTCGATTCCATCTCAGGGTAAGAGAAAACAACTTATCTCGATTGATTAAATCGACTTCAAACCCTTGTTTTTGTCTTCAGTTCGACAACAAGTCTCGAAATGAAACCATTACCTCGTCTTCCCGATGAAGAATCAACCAAAAAGAAGAAAACAAACAGCAAAGGTAAGCTCACACACAGTTGCTAACCAATCCTCGATTTGATTATTCAACAGATTGGACCAAAAAAGATCCTGCGAAACTAACCATTTCACGTCCGACTAATTTCAATCATCCAATTCATGTGACTTACAATCCATTGACAGGCGAATTCGACGGAATGCCTGAACTCTGGTCGAGTTTATTGCAAAGTTCGAGAATAACCAAACAAGAACAAAAACAAAATCCGCAAGCTGTCATCGATGCACTCGATTTCTATCAACATGCAGCACAAAAACGAGAATCGAAATTTATGTATTCAACTTGCAAAAGTAGAGTGTTCATTCAAACTGAATCGTCCTTCGATAATTCGTATTTTTTTCTTTATGAACAAAAAACAGATTTGACACCACCGATATCCGCTGATCTAGCCGATAGATTTCGTCAAACTGTTATTCTTGCTTCGGATAAACCGACGCACGAGCGAGTCTCAATTCGTCATGATAACGACGAAACTCCTCCGCCGATCGCTGCGAGACCAGAAAAAACTAAAAGCATCGTAAGATTCTCTCAAGAAAATAGTTAATTTGCATTTCTTTTTTTGTTTGTCAGTATACGAGACCGATTGACGATGAAAATAGCTCGTCGAGCTCCTCGATTCCATCGAGCAGCGAAAGATCAAAACGAAAACAACTGAGCGACGAAGAAATCTACGCGAAACTGCGTTTAATTGTTTCACATGGTGATCCAAATAAAAAATACAAGAACAAAGATAAGATCGGACAAGGGTAAAGACAAAAAATGAATTCTCACGAGTCTTTCACGTTCATTTTCAGCGCAAGTGGAACAGTACTCTTAGCATATGAATTAGCAACGGGCGAGGAAGTTGCTATTAAACAAATGAATCTCGCTAATCAACCGAAAAAAGAATTAATTATCAATGAAATCGCTGTTATGAAACAGAATCGACATATAAACATTGTTAATTACAAAGATTCGTATTTAGTCGACGAAGAACTTTGGGTAGAAATCATCATCCGAAGAAAACAACTTCAATTTCATATTTTTTTTTGTTTGAAACATAGGTCGTCATGGAATATCTTCCTGGTGGATCGTTAACCGATGTAGTTACTGAAACTATCATGGAAGAAGGACATATTGCAGTTGTTTGCCGAGAAGTTTTGCAAGCTTTAGAATTTCTTCATAAAAATCATGTTATTCATCGAGATATCAAAAGTGATAATATTCTTCTGGGAAATGAGGGCAATGTCAGTATGTAGTCGAGATCGAATTTCATTTGTCTTTTGAGATTACTCATCGATTTGTTTCTCTCATAAAGAATTAACTGATTTTGGATTCTGTGCACAAATTACACAAGATCAAACAAAACGACAGACGATGGTCGGCACGCCTTATTGGTGAGAGTTTTCTTTTTTGATTGAATGTTGTTGCAACGAGGAATTGAATTGATTAGGATGGCACCTGAAGTAGTAACAAGAAAACAGTATGGACCGAAAGTTGATATCTGTATGTTGTCATTAGGGAATGATTTTGAAGGAGAATGAAAGATTTGATTTGATTTTTCAAGGGAGTTTGGGAATAATGGCGATTGAAATGATCGAAGGAGAACCGCCGTATCTTAATGAAAGTCCATTGAGAGTAAATTAATTTGTTAAAAGAAAATCGATAGTCGACCAATTATGTTTAGGCATTATATCTAATTGCTACTAATGGAAAACCGGAAATAGCTGGCCGAGAGAAATTATCTCCGTTGTTCGAAGATTTTCTCGATCAATGTCTGGAAGTTGATGTTGATAAACGTGCAACAGCATCTCAACTTCTTCAAGTTCGTCGTTTTGTTTTTCTCAAAATTCGACACTGATTATTCACTTTCTTTTAGCATCCATTTTTGAAAATGGCCAAACCATTACAAAGTCTTGTACCATTAATCAATGCCGCAAGAGAAAGCATCAAACGAAATTCATAAAAACAACAATCTCTCTCTCTCTCTCTCTTTTAACCGAGTGTTTTTCTTTTCTATTTCTCAGTCTTAATCAGATACATCTGCTTCTAATCTCTCTCTCTATTTATATTCTGTATATTTTAACATCGTCGAAGATCTTCTATATTCAAATTCTAATGGTGCACAGATTGAACTTTACAAAAATATGCTTCGTTTGTTTTGGCTTTTACTTCTCATATCTACATACGTATATCTTCTCAAAAAAAGAAATGTTCCGTGTGCTATTTGATATATTCATGTGTTTATACAAAATGAGATAATCTCGAATTGGTGCGAGTGTTTTCTGAGTATAAGAAACTAAATTTCTATCAACATTTTATAGCATAATAACAAATTTTTGTTTTCTTTTTGTGTCTGTGTTTTTTGAAAATATTTATATTAAAATTGAATTCTCTACTAAACAAAGATTTGATTCAAAACATATCGAATTTCGACTACCGAATAAAAAGACATGAGCACGCTTTCTTATGATTAAATATTGACATTCACTTAGGCGGTCTAATTTTATTAATAACATGCAAGAATATATAATCAATTGAAAGTGTTGCCATAGTATCGATGTGTTTGATGTGAAGCATTATTATTATTATTCTTTTTCGTACTTATTATTATACCGCACTAGTCGATATTTTTTGAAGATTCAACGCGATGACTTCAAGTGCTCGACTTGTTTTTTTCTTATTTTCTGTTTTTATTAATTTTCGGCGGTTACCTTTGAAGTTTTGTGCTCAATGAGCTTTTTTTCTTCTTCTGTTTTTGCCCTCATTTGCTTGGGAAAAAATTGAAAACGGAAAGGACAAATTAAGAATGCCTGAAGGAAAATGCCATAGCCGATATTTTCCTTTGAACAGATGTTACTTGTTTGTTGATCTGTCTGCGAGAAATAATTGTTGTTGACTGTTAACCAACAAGTATTTTCAATTTTTACTTTCTTTCTCTTTCTCTCTCTCTCTCTCTCTCTCTCTCTCGCCTCACCTTAGCTTGATCTTGTCATTGACTGCTTGTTTGTCAATCATACTGAATTCTGTTCTCTTCGATCGACAATATTATTGTTAGTCTCAATAGGTCGTCAAGGGGAAACTTTTTTTTGCGTTCTGTTTTTCTCTTCTTCTATGATTACTTGAAAATCATCATTCTCTAATTCCATAATGTGTGCTTGCTGAAGGCTGTTGTTCTCGTTCGTTTAAGTGTGAAAAGAGAAAAAAACACGAATGGCAACTTGCGTACAACCACGACCTAGTACACCTTATCGATTGAATCGAAGTCGATCCTATGAAACGACCTATCAACGTGAATATTCAACTCTCAAAAAATCAACAACCATCGATGAAGGTGTTCCAGCTGGACAAAGATTTGTTATTGGATGTCCGTATAAATTAACTGACCCTGTGGGAATTACCTCGTATACAGAAGATTATCCACATCAGACAAATGTTCAACGGGAACCGGCTGTTCGGCCGAATACTTCGCGAGCTAATCGACCGCATCCACATCCGCAATTCACTCATTGGCCTCGTCGACCTGTCACAGCTGTTTCAGGACTCTCCGAACAAGTCAAACAAGCATTAAGAAATCAATTTAATTCAACATACCAAACAGATTTTATCGGTAAAACATCAATCGATAGGTTTTGTTCACAAGTCATTCATCGAGAATTTTCAATTTAGGAGCTCCTCAAGGGTTTCCACTGCCCATGGCGTATAATCGTTCACGTTCGTTCTGGCGTAATCGAGGATTTCACACTCTAGACAGCGAATACCGACGTTCATATCAACAACCAATTCGAGCAACAACAGCCCCATCAATTCCAATCGGACGTTTTGCTCATAGTTGTCGAATTCCAGCCGATGCAATTATTCCACTCACGTTGCCGATGTATAAAAAAGGATCTGTACGAACAACTTATGTTAGAGAATACAATGAAAAAGCACCGTCGCAATTATATGTCAAAAATTTCGTCGATTCTTTTGGTGGACCTATCGATCAATAAATCGGCGAGGTTTTTTTCTCTTCAAAACAAAAAAAACATTTAATAATAATTAGAAAAAATGTTAATCAATTAAATAGCATCTGTATATGCCTTTCATATTGTGATATATAACAGATTGAATAAATTTTCTTAGAAATATTCATAACAGTAGATTGCAAGTATGACATCTTTAATGACTAATATTTTACGCAAAGATGAGTCATTCGAGCAAAAGTATAAAAAGTGAGAGCACACGTCATTGCAGTTATTCGTGAAAGAACTGTTTTTGCAGAAAATGCAAGCAAGTTTTTGGCATTGTGATAGTTGTTTACGAACGATTTGGGATGGTGAAGCTCGTTATAATTGTACGGTCTGTGATGATTTTGATTTCTGTGAACGATGTGCTGAAAGTAAAACATCACCACATCCTCATCCAATGGCGCGTGAACTCGCTTATGGACCAGTTGATATAACTGAGAGTGTTCCATTGAATATGACTGATGGCATTCAAAAAGCTTTTGAACTCTATCGTAATCGTGAGTTTATGGGCGTTCGAGATGTCGATCCAACAAATCCTTCGTTATATTTGAATTCGTATTCTTGGTCTCGATATGATACAATTGGCAATCGAACGAAAAATTTCGGACAGGGTTTACGAACTTTAATTGAACTACGATCGTATGTTGGCATTTGTTCAGCAAATCGACCTGAATGGGCAATTACAGATTTGGCATGTATGATATACGGTTTGATTAGTGTGCCAATGTATTGCTTATTTACTGATCAAGAAATGACATATATTATTAATAATACGCAAATCAGTGTGATTGTTTGTGACAAACAAATGTTATCGAAATTTATCAAAATTGCTAACGAATGTTCATCACTTCGGCATATTGTTTGCATGGATTCTATTTGTGAACAAATGGAAATTGATGAAACGATGGTCACTGTTCATTCTATGAACGATTTAGAACAACTCGGTACAACGAAACAGTACGATGAAGTTCGCATAAAACCTGATGAATGTCTATGCATTTTGTATACAAGTGGAAGTTCAGGTTTTCCGAAAGGTGCGATTATTTCCGAGGAAGCATATCGAGCAACTTTTCCAATTTGGTTTACGAGGAATATAGTTGAGCAAATTATGCTTTGCTATCGACCGTTAGCGTGGGCAGCTAGTCGTGATGGAGTGATACGAAATCTTCTTCTTGGAGGACGTGTTGCATTTGCAACAGGTGATATGAATCATTTGATGGAAGAATTAACGATCGTTCGTCCAACGAGTTTCTCAGGTGCGCCAAGTATTTGGAATAAACTCTATTCGGAATATAAAACCGCATTGTCATTGATCGATCCCAAGAAATCGAAAGAAGAACAAACTAGTGAACGAATACGAATACGAAACGGATTTACAAAATTGATTCCAATGAGATGCGAGGAATTGACAGTTGGTAGTGCAAAAACCTGTTCGGCAGTCATGGATTTTATGACTGAATGTTTTCCACACTGTCGAATTCATGAATCTTATGGAATAACTGAATGCGGAAGTGTAGCCTATGATTACAATCTCGAAGAAATCAAATATCGACTCGAATCTGTTCCGGAAATGGGTTATACCGTCGATGATAAACCTTATCCACGAGGTGAAATCGTCGTCAAAACTTCACAGATGTTTTCAGGATATATTAATAATGATGAAGAAACACGAGCATCGCTCACTGAAGATGGATATTTTCGAACTGGTGATATTGTTGAATTACGTCCGAATCGGTATGAATCTGTCGATGTTCATGTTATCGATCGGAAAAAGAGTGTTTTCAAACTTTCTCAAGGACAATTTGTTTCACCTGAACATCTCCAAGGAATTTATATGCGTAGTCCATTTATCGAACAAATCTATATTCATGGAGATATTTTAGCAAGTGCTGTTTCAGCAGTTGTTGTACCAAATCGAGCTTATACACAAGCATTTATTGTCGAACATAACTTAACAAATTTCGATATGACTAATCCAAATCGAATATTTTGTGATGCAATTCGACAAGATCTTATTTCGATGGCAGAAAAAGAATCACTTCGAACCTATGAAATTCCTTCGATTATTCTCATTGATTTCGAACCGTTTTCATGTGAAAATGGTCTTTTAACATCGTCACATAAACCTTGTCGTCACAAACTATCGGCATTCTATAGCGAAAGATTAAAAGCCATGAATACAGTTGATCAACGTTTGAAAACAATCATTGAAACTGCAAGTGGACGATCGTTATCAGATAATGATGCACAAGATCTTCTACTTGCCAATGGTGCTGATTCGTTGACAGCTGTACGATTATCACGTATGATTGAAAATGATCTAGGTGTTCCTGTGCCTATTAGCGTACTTTTTGATCCAACAATGACTTTACAACAATTGACAGCGATTATTAAAGATCCTTCGCTAGTTTCTACGATATCGAAATCGATTGTATCACAATTATTGAAGGATTCACAATTGGAATTGAGTTTTTCAGTTGAGAATGTTAAGAATACACGACAAGCTCCTTCGATGATTTTTATAACTGGAACTACTGGATTTGTTGGTGCATTTTTGTTAGCTGAATTATTAACAATTTATCCTTCGGATTGTAAATTTATTTGTCTTGTACGATGTCAAACAAATGTCGATCCAATGGATCGTATTCGAGAAAATATGCGTTTCTATCAAATATGGAAAGATGATTATCAACAACGAATTATTCCATTACAAGGTGATTTAACAAAACCATCATTCGGATTAGATACTCTCACTTTCAATTCATTAGCTAATCAAATTGATTTGATCTATCATTGCGGTGCTATTGTTAATTTCGTACTTCCTTATAGTCAATTATATGGTGCAAATGTGCTTGGTACTCGAGAGATTATTCGTTTAGCCACATCGACAACATCTCGTATACCAATACATTACATTTCGACAATTAGTGTTCTTTCAAAAGATGTTCGTACTGAAATATCAATTGATGAGATTTCTCCTGATGATTTACACGGTGGTTATGCTCAAAGTAAATGGGTTGCTGAAAAACTGATAACTGCAGCAGGTAAATTAGGTTTACCGATAAGTATTTATCGTTTGGGTGAAATATGTGCTGCTACAAATACTGGTGCTTGTAATAGAAACGATATTTATACTTCGCTTGTTACATCGATGATAAAATTACGTTGTTATCCTGAAAATGAAATTCATAGTCATTTCAATGGATTACCAGTTGATTTTACTTCGAAGACTATCGTTTATTTGAGTCGAATTCAGTCAGATACAAACGGAAAAATCTATCATATTCTCAATCCAACATCGAATATAGCATTTAAAGATATAGTTGATGTGATAACACATTGTGAAATTCCATTAGCAAATGTATCATTAGAAGAATGGCAACAGAAATTAAAAATCGAAGCAAAAAACAACAGTTCTTTTGAAACTGTAATCGATTTTCTTATAAATGGATCTTTTAACGATGAATGCTCAGTATCTGCTCGAGAATTTTGCAATGCTGTCTCGTCAATGACTTTTCCGAATTTAGATCAATCTTTTGTACGTCGATGGATTGAATTTATTTTTAATCATATTATTCATAATTTACTGTCATTTTGACATTGTTTTTTTGTTGTAAATGATTTTGAATAAATCTTTTCATGTGAAATAGTGAAATGTCAAAATGACGGTCAAGTCATGATCTACAATCGAGGACAAAATTTTTAATATTCTAAATTCAAGGACATTTTTTTTAATATCATTCGATAGTAAATGATCGATGGTCTCATTACTTTATTATTATGATGAATGCTAAAATTAATATATGAATGTTATTTGTCCAAATGCAAGGTCTATGAAGATACTTACGATAAAAGAAAATGAAAATTTGTAATTCTTTGTTCCAATCGATCTATTATCGATTGTGTGATTACAATCTTTTCATTCCTAGCGAGAATGACTATGATGAAGAAGAACAAGAACAACAGCAAGATCCAGACATTACACTTCGACGTCAAAAATATGCAACTCGATTATACTTACTATTACTTACAGGTAAATTCTTCATTTAAAAACAAAACAAAACGAGATTGAACTATTGATTTCTTATTCTTAGTATGTATGTACGTTCTTTTCTTTAATGTTATGATAGATCCCCAAGTTCGTACAGTTATTTTTACGGATATTGATTCAAAAACGTTTTCTAAACTCTATTCTCAATATGGTGATAGTCTATCATGTCCATGTTCAACAATATCAATATCATATGAAACTTTTGTTTCGAATACAATTACATTTCATCCAGTTTGTTCAAGTTTTTTTGTCAATCAACAGTGGATCGATGCACTCTATATACCATCGAGAAGTAAATTTGGAGTTGGAGATTTTCGAACGACAGCTGTTTCACAATTTCAATTATTATCTAGTCTATGTTCAATAGCTCAAGATATTATTTTTCGAACTAAAATCGATCTGAATAATAAAGAACTGCTAACGACTCATCTTCTTCATGAATCTAAAATTGAATTAGAAATAAATGCAATTACTCAATCATTCAAAAGTGATTTATCAACTCAAATCATGTCATTGATTGACTATATTCAACTTATAACTGAAACAAACAATTTTGTTACATCGCTCAATACAAATGTCTATTTTGCTATAGCCGATCCGATATATAGTCGCGTTGGTGCAAGATTCGAAAGCCTAAAGTTGGAATTGACTACTGATCAAAGTCCCTGTGGTATTGAAAATCCAGTTACATCAGCTGCTTTTTATATAAGGTACGAAATAAATATAAAAAAATACGACAAATATTTGTTTCACTTCTTGTATTTTGTTAAGCCTTGATGATAGATATCATAATGACGACACATGGAGACGGATTATGAGTTCATCGAATCTGGGAATAGTCAAAGGATTCTTTGCAGCATGTACGCCTCTTGAAGCTCTTCTTAAAAGTACATTAGATTGTTTATATGAGATTAATTGTTTGCAATTATTAACTGAGTATTTTCCATCTATGAATCAAACATATTTCAATTTAAGTAATTATGTTCTGCAATTTGAGAACACTAATCGAACAGTACATAACCATCTATCGAACTTATTTATTGAACAATGGATAACGAAATTAAATTATTCAAACTATTTTAATAATTGTAATCCATCAATATGCACGTATACTACAACAGATATAATCGATTATTCTTATGCTGTTGGCTTATTCATCAGTTTATATGGAGGTTTAATTATAATCCTTCGTTTGATTTCACCAGTTCTTATAAAACTCGTTTTCAAAATTAAATTTCAATCAAGAAATAGAAATTTGATTCAATGGTTAAAACAAGTCAATCTATTTAAGAATGCTCAAAAACGAACAGAACAAGATATTAAACAACAGAAAATTACTTCGTACATTTATCTGATTCTATTTTTAACTTCAATTATTGTTCTTATTCTCTACAATTTGTTAAATACGGAAATGGTTACGGAAAAGATTCCGAATCCAATATCAGCAACTTATGAAAAACTAGAGAAACAATATTCCAATGCATTAACATGTCCTTGTTCGACAACAACAATACCTTATCAAAAATTCATGTCATTTGATCCAATTTTTCATCAAATATGTTCAAGTGATTTTATTTCGAATGAATGGATATTAATGTCAAAAGAGATTTTAATTCCAGGTATAAATCTTGATTGGCGTAATCGAGTTTATCGACAATTTAATCTACTATCGAAATTTTGTCGATTAGCTGATGAAACAATAAATAAAAATAAAGATGAATTTCTATTAAAATCATTTGTTATTTCAAATATGATTTCTCAACATGATTTCAATACACAATTAAATAAAACATTAAATCAGTTTTATCGATCAACAGTTGTTCAATTTTATCAATTTATTCAAGTCATTGGTCTATCTATACAAATTGATCAACCATTTATGCTGCCAACAGTTGAATCTGAATTTCGAATCGATTCATTCGATATTCAACTTGTCGACAGAAATCGAGCAGATATGCTTAAAGAAACTGACGTATGTGTTTTTTTTATTATAATTCTAAATTCAACATATCAGAATTAACTTTAGATAAATATTATTCCTCCTTTCATTCGTGATATTTATTCTCAATTAATTAAATGTAATTGTTCATCAGATCCTCATTGTCAAAGTTCATCTGCTATTTACGATGTCACCATTAGTTCTTATAAGGATAGCCATGCACATCAT
>Ga0209960_1004395_pt1 | contig 10868 bp, 9 predicted proteins | sample ThiBiot_500_plan_2_FD_183947 | JGI IMG/M metagenome (GOLD analysis project Ga0209960, IMG submission 183947) | Wastewater bioreactor microbial communities from Cape Town, South Africa - Thiocy_expt_500_plan (SPAdes) | ecosystem: Engineered > Bioreactor > Thiocyanate-remediating >... | reverse complement strand
TTATCTATATTTTATAGTATTTTTTTTTTTTTTGAAAAAAAGAACTGAATTGTCAAATCAATAATTCTTACCAGTGCAAGTTACACCATTTCCAGAATAACCAGAATTACAAGCACATGTGAAGCTTCCAACTGTATTTGTACATGTTGATATTCCTGATGCACAATTACTCTTTCCAGTTGCGCATTCATCAATATCTAATTCAATATTTGTTTCATAAAATACTCAAAGAAAAAAAAAATCAAAATGGAAATTAAAATTCAATTAAAATTACCAGTACAAGTAACACCATCTCCAGAATAACCTGCTTTACAAGCGCAAGTAAAACTTCCTATAGTATTTGTACATTTTGATGTTCCTGCTGCACAATTATTAGTTCCGAGAGTACATTCATCATTATCTACACAATTTTTCACTCAATAATCGAAAAGAAGTAGAGAAAGAGAAGAGAAAAAATATTTCATACCTGTGCAAGTGAAACCATCTCCAGAATAACCTGTTTTGCAAGTACAACTAAAACTACCAATATTATTTGTACATTTTGCATCTAATGAACACCCTCCATTATTTGTTGAACATTCATCAATATCTATTTTGTATTTTTTTCATAATAAAAAAAAATTAAAATGACAAAATAAAAAATAAAAAAGCGAAAGAGGGTTTGTTCGTACCTGTGCAAGTGAAACCATCTCCATTATAACCAGCATTACAAGCACAACTAAAACTACCAACATTATTAGTACATTTTGCATTTGATGAACATCCTCCATTGTTTGATGCACATTCATCAATATCTATTTTATGAATCAATCCCAAATGATCAACAATTTAAAAACAATAAATATCTAAAAAATTTTACCAATACAATTAACACCATTCCCAGAATAACCAGCATTACATTTACATGTGAAACTTCCCACAGTATTAGTACATGTTGCAGTCTTGTCAGCACAATTGTCAGTATTTAAGGCACATTCATCAACGTCTATTTGATTTCATTGAATATCATACCCATTTTTCCTCATATTAAAAAGAAGGAATAAAAAATTACCAGCACAAATAAAACCATTTCCTGAATAACCAGCTTTACAGGTACAAGTAAAGCTTCCTGGATTATTTGCACATGTTGCTGTCGATGCACATCCTCCATTATTTGTTGAACATTCATCAATATCTATTTGGTATATTTTTTTAAAAAAGAAGAAGAAGAAGAAAAAAAAAGAAAGAGAAAAGTTGAACTGAAAAAAAGAAGAAAAAAAGTACCATTACAAGTAACACCATTTCCTGAATAGCCTGTTTTACATGCACAAGTACGACTTCCAATAGTGTTTGTACATGTAGCTAGTGTGGCATGGCATCCTCCATTATTAGTTGAACATTCATCAATATCTATTAGTTGGTCAGTTATTGAAAGAATATTGACTATTCTTGAGAAAAAAAAAGAAAAAAGAAAAAAAAAGAGAGAGAAGGAAAAGAAAAGATGGTTACCACTACAGGTGAAGCCATTTCCATCATATCCAGTTTTACAAGCACAAGTATAACTTCCATCTGTATTTGTACATAATCCATTTGGTGAACATCCATTAGTCCCTGAACATTCATCGATATCTATTGATTGAATAATCCCATTATATTCAATTTTCAAAGAAGGGGGAAAAATGGAAAGAAAAAATTGTTTTGACTTGAAAAATAAAATAAAAAATACCAGTGCAAGTCAAACCATTTCCAGAATAACCCGTTTTACAAGCACAAGTATAACTTCCATCTGTATTTGTACATGTTGCTTGGTCACTACATACCTTCTTTGAACCACTTCCTGTTGCACACTCATCAATATCTATTTATTCGTTGGAATTTTGAAAAAAACCTGAAGTATAAATAATTAAAATAATAAAATTGATTACCTGTGCAAGTAAAGCCATCTCCAGTATAACCAGAATTGCAAGCACAAGTGAAACTCCCAGGAGTATTTGTGCATGTTGCTTTGTCACTACATCCTCCTTTTAACTTTGATGAACATTCGTCAACATCTTTTTATTTTTATTTTTTCTTTCATTAGAGATATAAAGAACAAAAAAAAAAAAAAAAAAAAAAAAAAAAAAAAAAAAAAAAAAAAAAATACCAGTACAAGAAACACCATTTCCAGAATAACCAGTATTACAAGCGCAAGTGAAACTTCCGATTGTATTTGTGCAAGTCGCTTGTGGATGACAGTTACTAGTCCCAGCATTACATTCATTGATATCTATATTTTATAAGATTGATTGATTGATTTATTAAGAGATGAAAAAAAAAAAAAAAAAAAAAAAAAAAAAAAAAAAAAAAAAAAAAAAATTTAAAGAAAAAATTTTTAGAAAGAAATCGATACCAGCACATCCATCACCACCATAACCAGAAGGACAAGAACAACTATAAGTTGTTGAACCAGTTGCAACACAAGTTCCTGATCCACAAGGATTTCCAATCAAACATCCATCTATTTGCCATTTTTTTCAGTTTGGTTTGTTATTTTATTTTTTTTTTTTTTTTTGAAAGAAAGAAAACCTTGGATTGTGAAGACTACTTTGTTTATTTTGCCATTATCCTCATATGTGAAGGTATCTTGAAAATAAATTGTCCACACACCATTTGGATTTCTTCCTCTAAAAGTTGAGAAAGGTGATTCAGGTTTAAGAGGAGTAACAACACCATTTGATCTGAAATTGTAAGTAGCAACGGAATTTGCTGCAGAATCAGTAAAAAGTGTTCCATCAAACACATTGGAATAAGAACTTCCTCTTCCGTTAGTGATATAAATTTTTGTGCTACTTGGATTCGTTAATGTGAGAACAATATCAGAACTGTAACTATGAGGCACCCAAATTTGTAATGTTATATCTGCATAGTTTGAAAGTGGATTTATCAATCCTGCGACAGTTGCTGTAATAGTAAATGTGCTGGAGAGAGTAGCACCACCAGAATATGTATATGAGATTGATGTTTGATGAGGAATTGGCCCAATTAAGTAATCATCTATTTCATTGTTTTTTTTAAAAAAAAGTTTTTCCGTTTTTTTTTTTCAAAAAAAGGAATTTACCAGTAATTGTCAAAACGACTCGATCTAAATTTCCATTATCTGTTGAATAACCGTCATATATCCAAAGTTTCCATTGACCATTTGGATCTTTTCCTTGAAAATTTGAAAATGGGTCCTCGGGTTTAACAGAAGGTGCAACTTTATTATTTGAAAATGAATAAGAAGAAACTTTTGTTGAAGCAGAGTCAGTAAAAAGTGTTCCATCAAATACATTATCATATTCACCTCCCCTTTGGTTACTTAAAGTAATATAATCTCCATCAGGTGAATAAAGTCGAATTGTAAGATCCCAGTTATAAGTATGTCGAAGCCAAATTTGAATTGTTACAACAGCAGAATTGGAAAGTCTGTTTAGTCCAGAAAAAGTAGCATATCTTTGAGTCGGTGTACTTGAATAACCAACAAATTGTGAGCTTGAGTCATCATAAACAGCTGTTGTTGGTGCAGTATAAGTTACTCCAGAGTAAACACTTGTTTGGAACAAACACAAAAATAATAATACAACGAAATAAAATTGACTGAAAAACATTTTTTTTTTTTCCTGTTCTCCGAGTCTGAATTTCAAATTGAATTTGAAGTTTGAATTTGAGTTTAGGTTTAAGTTCAAATAATAATTAATTGTTAGAAATAAAATAAAACTTGAAATAAAATTTAAAAAAAAAAAAAAAAAAAAAAAAAAAAGGTTTTGTTTTTTAAAAATTTTTTTGAACCTCGAATCTGTAATTAAATCTGTTTTTTGAAAACCCCTTTCCCATTGTTTGCTCCAATGAAATCATTTCCTTCCTTTTTAAGTTTTTTCCAGGTTCGAAAAAAAAATTAAAAAATTAAATTTTAATCTTTGGGTTCCTTTGTTAGGATATTTTTTTTTCACTTTGATCTTTTGTTTTGATTTTTTTTTTTTTTTTTCGGGATTCTGATGAATTCATCCAACAAACAAAAAACAAAAAAAAACAAAAAGCAACCAAAAAATTGGTTCTGAAACATTTTATATAAACTTTTTTCATTCTCATTCTAATCCAAACCTTCAAAACTTTCTTTTTGCTATTTTCATTTTGTCATGTTTCATCTTATTTTTTTGTTTGTTTTTTGTTTGTTTTTTTTGTTTTTTGTTTTTTTCCTTTGTGTCAGAATTTGACTCCTTTTTTTGAGGAGATTCACATTTTTTTCATTTTGCAACAAAAAACAAAAAACAAAAAAAAGAAGGTGGACCAACAACAAAGATTAAAAAAAAAGTGGTTCTAAAAAAATTTTAATAAAGTCCGATCGGAGCTCTTTTTACTCTTTCTCAACAGTAAAAAAACTTGGGTCTAGTTTTAGTTTACTCATCAAACTCCTTCCAAACATTTCGAAAAATAATTACTCAAAACATCAAAATAAAGAATCAAATAATTCCTACAACACAAAATAGAAAGTAAGAAAAATAAAAAGTCAAAAAATAAAAGTAAAAGTCCGTAATTGTGATATCATCAAATAAAAAAAATAAAATAAAGTGGAATGATTCAAATCTTTGAGTAAACGAACTCGATCTCCGAAATCTCAATAGATTCCCTGGTCTAGAACGAATCAAAAAGTCAATGAAAAATTTGTTGCCTTTTTGAAAACTTCACGCCATGTTTTTTTTTTTTCTTTTCGAACCAAACAAACATGAAACTCCAAGCAACTTATCTTTTGTTTTTGTTTCAAACTTTCTAAACTCGAATCATTGAGTCTTGGGGTTTAGAATGAAAGTTCAATTCTTCTTGTGTTGAATTATAAAAAATTTGAGATAGAATTTGATCAATGAAGTTTCTTTGAGCCAGTGATTGTTGAAAAAAAAAGAAAAGGTTTCAAAAAAAAAAAAAAAAATCAAAAAGTAGGGATTGTGTACAATGAAATTTTAATAAAAATGAGATACAGATTAATCTTGTTTGCTCTAAAAAAAAATTGAAAATTTTATAATCAGTTTTGATGAAATGATTGAGAAAAAGTAAGAAAGAAAAAAGGAAAAATATTACTTGTCCTCCAGTAATTCTACCAGTTCTTCTAGCAGCGATAAGACCGACTTTACGACCTGGTGGAGCATCTCTTCTGATGGTTGATGGTTTACCAATGTGTTGATGGTTACCTCCTCCGTGGGGATGGTCTACAGGCTAAGAAAAGAAAAAAAGTGAGAAATGAAATGTTTGAAATTATTGAAAATAAGTAAATAAATAAAATAAAACAAAAGAAAAGAAAAGAATTTCATCAAATCTTACATTCATACAAACACCACGAACATATGGCCAACAGTTACGTTTGACTTTGTATTTGTGATAAGCTCTTCCTGCTTTCATGATGGGTTTATCAGTTCTACCACCTCCAGCAATGATTCCGATCATTGCACGACAGTTTCCACTGACAACTTTTTTAGCTCCAGATGGAAGACGAAGACGAGTTTTGTGATTTTCTGGGTTTTGACCAATAACTAAAGCATAATTTCCAGAAGCACGGGCCATAGCACCACGATCTCCAACTTTTTCTTCAACATTACAAACGATAGTACCTTCAGGTAAAGTGTTTAAAGGAAGGACGTTTCCAATTGAGAGAGTAGCTGAAATTTTATTTTATTTTTATTATCAATAATTGAGTATTTGACTTCTTTTTTTTTTTTCTTGAAATGGAATTTTTTGAATTGTCCACAATATTATTGAAGAATTAAAACAATTGATCTTGTAACAATAAAAAAAAAAGAAATAATGATTGAATAAAAAGAAATATCAAACCTTTTTTTCCAGCATAAACGAATTGTCCAGTATACATTCCTTCAGTGGCGAGGAAAGTTTCATGGTTAAGTTTATAACGGTATGGGTCACGGAAGACTACTTTAGCAAGAGGAGCACCACGTCCAGGGTCATGAATAATTTCTTTAACTAATCCACGAAGATATCCATTTCTTTCAGCATAATCAAGGGAACGGAGTTGAGCAGCTCCTTTTCTGTGGTGGGTGTGTGATTTGAAAATACCCCCAGCACCTTTACGTTGTCCACGAATACGACGACCCATTTAATCTATTTTTTTAAAAAAATAATTTTAGATTCCTCCTTCTTCTATTTGAATTCCTTTATCAATTTGATAATTATAACAATAATTGATCAACTCCATTTTTTAAATAATCCTTCATAAACACACAAACATTATTGATAGAGTGATTGATTAATTGATTGATTGATTAATTGTTTGATTCATTGCTTGATTGACTTTTCTATCTATCCAATCCATCCATCCAAATGATTCAAGATTTAAAAAAAAACATCCAACAAATTATCAATCAAAAAAACCAACAATTCAATAATTATAATTCCATCCATCCATTTCAAAAAATGATTAATACTTTGAAAGAGAATTGAATTGAATTTAAAGATGTTGCGAGGTTTGTAAAAGAAGAGAAAGAGGGAAAAGGGAAAAGTAAAAGCTAAAGGCTTACCAATTGAGAAGGGGAAAAGAGGAAAAGAGAAAAAAAAAAAAAAAAAAAAAAAAAAAAAAAAAAAAAAAAACAAAAAAAAAAAAAAAAAAAAAAAAAAAAAAAAAAAAAAAAAAAAAAAAAAAAAAAAAAAAAAAAAAAAACATGGCGGCGCCATTCTTCTTCAAACACTTCACCCGCTCTCACTCAACTCATTTTATAACTAAACACCCAATAATTAAAATTTCCAAAACTAACAAAACTAAACATATATTCTAAAAGCCCATCTTATAATCTATAATATCGAATAAATATTGATCAATGGGTTTATTATTCGATTCCCAATATTTTTCATATTATTTGAAAAAATTGGCATTCTTTGCAATAAGTAAATATGATCAAATGATTATATATTTGATCAGATATTATCAACGAATTTTTATAATACAATGTTAGTTTTTGATAATTGGAATTGAACTTTTGAGTGAGTTTGATATAATGATCAAAAAAATTGGATCAAAATTGAATAAAAATTGAGGGAATTACTAACAAATTCATAATTAATTAGAGAATTAAAGATTAAGAAAGCGAAACTAGGACCTAACCCAACAAAAGCTTTTAAAGTAACATTTAATATCTATTTTTCTTTATATTTCATATTAATTTTTTTATAATTTTCTCAACAAAAAATCAATCATTTTAATCATATTATTATTTCAAAAAATTCCAATTAATTAATTAATTAATTGTTTGATTGATTGATCAATCTTTGCAATCAATCAATCAGTTTATTCCTTATTAAAAACAAGATCTCAATTACTTCCTTTAATCACTTTTCAATTCATCTAATTACAATTACTTTATCTTTACTAATCATTTTTATTTACAATTCCAATCTAATTAAGGCTTTTGTTCCAACCGACTATGGTTTACCAGAAGATTTCTTTCTTCTTGACCATAGTGAGCTAAAAGGATGAGGCTGTAAAGTGCCACAGAATGAACTCAAGGATTTACTTAAACTTTTACCCAAGAAAATAGATGAGTCAAGTTCTTCTGATGGCACTGATCCTAATTCTAATTGTTCTGATTGTTCAACTTCTTCAATGCCCTCAAAACAAAAAATTGATATTGAGTCTCTTTGGTTGGATTGCTCTGTATCAACTTGTCAAGCTTCCCCTTCTCACCTTCTTGTTCAAACAACAGACTTTTTTTACCCTTTAATTGATTGTCCATTCACTCAAGGACAAATTGCTTGTGCAAATGTTCTTTCGGATCTTTACTCAACTGGAATTACTCATTGTGATAACCTTTTAATGTTACTTGGAGTTTGTAGAACCCTTCCACAAGAAATTAGATCAATTATAACCAAAGAACTTGCTTCTGGATTTTCAAGTCATGCTTCTCTCGCTCAAAGTCGAGTCTCTGGTGGTCAAACTGTTTTTAATCCTTGGTTTATTATTGGTGGTGTTGCATCCTCTGTTATTGATCGTCAAAAATTTTCACCTCCAATTAGAGCTATTCCAGGTGATGTCATTGTCTTGACTAAACCTCTTGGTACTCAACCAGCCGTTAATGCTTATCAATGGATGGTAAATGCAAGAAGAATTAAGGTTCCATTATATGATTTATTTATTTCTTTTTTTATTTCTATTACTTTCTATTCTTTTTCTCTTTACATCCTTTTTTTCATCTTGATTTTTGTTTTAACTGAAGAAAAAAAAAAGTCCTATACAGAAAAACCTCCAGCAATTATAAGATGGGAAAAAGCTTTAGAATTTCTTACAGAAGAAGATGTATTTAATGCATTTAAAACAAGTGTGGTTTCAATGAGAAGGTTAAATAAAACGGCAGCGATGTTAATGAACAAATATGATTTTCATGCGTGTACAGATGTTACAGGATTTGGATTAGTTGGTCATGCTCAAAATCTGTGTGAATCACAAGAGTTATCAGTTGATTTTGAAATCCATACATTACCTCTAATTCCAAAAACTAAAGATATTGTTAAAATGTCAAGTTTTAAATTACTTGAAGGACTTTCAGCTGAAACTTCTGGAGGATTACTTATTTGTTTACCAAAAGAAAATGCAGAATTATTTTGTCAAGAAATATTGAAAGAAGAAGGTTTTCCTGCTTGGATAATTGGTTCTGTTAAAGAAGGTTTTTTTTTTCTTTTCTTTTTTCTTCTCTTTATTATTCTTTTATATCTTCTCTTTTATTCTGTTTTCTGAATGACCTCTGTAATAAATATAAATTTAGGAACAAGAAAAGCTTACATTATTGAAGATAGAAAATATTTAGAAGTTGAATATCAACATGAAGAATAGATTTTTTTAAGAAAATAAATATTCAGGAGTTGTTTTGAATACGTTAGAATGAAGTTTCACAAGCAAAATACAAAGTAAACTTGTGTGATGGACAGAAAAACGTTGGAAAATCAATTTCACAATCAAATTAATTAACATCATAAATAAATTAAAAAATTTACTTGATTAATTTTGTTATTTTTATTATTATTATATTCTAGCTTTACATTTTTTTTTTTTTTCCTTGAAGGGAGTAAGTAAGAGACAAAAAAACCAAAATAAATTTTAATACTTTTTTATAGTACCATTTGAGGGAGAAGTTTGTTGCAAAGTTTCTTATAATTCCAAATACTTCCTCTAATACGTTTCAAATGTAATCCATACAAAGCCATCCTTGTTACTTTGCAAATTTCGATTTCAAATCCAATTGGGTTCTTTCTTGAAGCGTCTTCACAAGAGAAGCAAAAACCTCCATCATATTCAAAAGTAATTTCATTTGCATTTAATACACGTTGAATCTCTTTCACAATCTCAGCTTCAGGCTTATTTTATTTATTTATTTATTTATTTATATTTATTTATTTATTTATTTTTAAAAATAATTACTTTGCTTGATGTTGTTGAAACACTAAACCATCCTGAAAGTGTTCTAATTTTTCCAGCTCCTGGAATATCATCTTTTCCTGTACCAGTTGGTTTCTATAATTTATTATATTATATTTATATTTTATTTTACTAAAGAAAACTATTTAAAAAGAAAAAAAAAGAAAAAAGAAAATGAAAACAACTTTCTTTGAATACTCGATGGCAGGTAAACTGAGTCTTCTACCTCTAGGTTTAGGAGGTTCTTCTGGAGCTTGCTCAGGAGATGTAGGACGAGAATTAGAATTCGTACTTGGTGGTTCTGGAGCAACTTTCTATTATTGCCATTTATTATTATATTTAACCATGACGGTCTTTGATTTGATATTTCTTATTATTCCAAAAAAAAAAAAAAAAGTTTTACCTTCTTTGAAGGGAATAATGGTCCATTTTTATCTTGAACCATTGAAGTTGAAGCTCTTCTTCCTTTAATAATAGCGGCTGAATCAACCATGGGAGTAGGATGATTTGGTGAAAAAGGTGAACTTGGATGATGTAAAGGAGAAGAAGGGGAACTTGAAGATGAACGAGAAAAATCATCAATTAATCGAGCATATCTTCCAAGGGGTGGTGAGGATGGAATCCAATTATCATCTTTTATTTTTTTTAAAAATTATTGTTGAAAAAAAAAAAGAAAAGGAAAAGAAACGATTCAATTAAATCTTTTACCAATTCCATCTTCACTGATTGAACCTAAAGTATCAACTGTTGATCTACCTGTAACATCGATTCTTGGTTCAGCACGAAGCTATATATTATATAGAATTTTGTTAATTTTTCTTCTTTTCTTTCTTTTTTTCAGAAAAAACAGTACCTTTTTAATTTTTTCTTCTTCTCTTTTATACATTTCAGTTAATAAATAATAAGTTGAACGAATAGGATTTGTTGGAGCTTCTGGAGAAAGTGGAGTTTTAACTTCATCTAATACATAACCAAAAGTAAGAAGTTTATCAAGGATATCCTACAATAGTAATATATTGATTAATTTTAATTTTTTATTTAATTTTAATTTAAATAAATACTTGATCCAAATTATTCATTTCAAGTTGTTTTCTTGGTGGAATGAGATTTTCTGGAGGTCCTGAATATCCTTCATTGACCCATGAATGATTTTTAACCTAATTTTTTTTTTTTTTTGAAGTTGATTAAAGATATATATTGATATTTTATCTTATCAATTTAAAGTTATACTTCTTCTAAGGTTGCTCTCTTCTTAGGGTGAACTGTTATCATTCTACTAATTAAATCTTTACTTTCAGGAGATAAATAGGATGGAGTATTGTATTGAGCACTTGAAATTTTTTTATATAACTCTTTTACATCATCATCATCGAAAGGTAAATGTCTAGAATAAAAAAAAACAAAAACAAAAAAACAATAATTAGTAATTGAAAAAAAAAAAAAAAAAAAAAAAAAAAAAAAAAAA
>Ga0209960_1004391_pt1 | contig 10875 bp, 11 predicted proteins | sample ThiBiot_500_plan_2_FD_183947 | JGI IMG/M metagenome (GOLD analysis project Ga0209960, IMG submission 183947) | Wastewater bioreactor microbial communities from Cape Town, South Africa - Thiocy_expt_500_plan (SPAdes) | ecosystem: Engineered > Bioreactor > Thiocyanate-remediating >... | reverse complement strand
AAAAAAAGAAAAAAAAAAAAAAAAAAAAAAAAAAAAGAAAAAAAGAAAAGGAAAACCAAAAAAATAAAAAAACGAAAAAATGGCGGTTGTTTTTAATTTTTTGTTTTTTCAAACTCCTTCAAGTCTTCTTTGTTTACATCTTTTATAACATCTCTATTGTTTGAGTCTGAAAGATTTCTTCTTTTTAAAAAAGATAAGATTTTAATGTATTAAACTTGAGAGTACAGTATAATGCTTTCCCTCTTGTTCTTTTTGAAAAAAAAAATTTAAAATTTAACGTCTTTTTTAAAAATGTATTTATTAACATTTTTCTTCACACTTTGAACTACATTATTTGATTTTTTGAACTACAATAGTTTTAAAAGTAATGAAACTCTATCATCAAAAATTTTCCAAGTCCAAGTCCCAAGAAAATGAAATAAGAAGGAATAGCTTTGAGAAAATAACATCAACTTAAATGAACACTATTACAATAAATATGAATGTTTGAATTGACGAAAATTGAAAAAAAAAAAAAATACATTGAATTCACACAAAACTCAAGGATCTCAAAGAAAAGTGAAAGTTTTTACTTCCTCTAATGGTCATAGAAAAGCGAAAAAGGAACCACAAAACAAAACTAGTAGATCTACTTCAAGGCTTCGAAACTGAATCAATGAATTACCCACATCCTTACAATCCAACTATCAAATTCTCCAAATTCAAAATACGATTTAGCCTCAGTTTCTGTTGTTTTCTCAATTTCAAAATTTTATTTGCTCCACAGTAAACACTAGTGGAGCGAAAGAGGAAGAGAAGAGAAAAAAAAAAAAGAAAACAGAAAGTAGAGATATCCTTTTTGGGCTAGAGTTCTTTTGGTTTTGTTTCGAAAAACTTCAAAAAAAAAGAAAATATTTTATCTTTTGATTCTTTTATTCTTGATTTTATTCTTTTATTTTATATTTACTTTTGAGGAAACATAAACAACTTTATGAAGGCTACAACTTAATTTATAATTTCCTCATGACAAACAAAGAAGAAATGATATCTAACTGAAAAGAGAGAAGAGAAAATCTAACTAACTAACTACTAAGTTCAAAAAGAGTCTTTGAATGAGAGGTGTAGATTCAATATCAATTCGATAACGAAAAATGTCAATTCTTGATTTTGAGCAATTCATCAAGCTGGTACTCCATTAGAGAAATGTTGAGGGTTTCTTGACGGAACCATTCGCCAGTGTTCACGACCTTGAAGGAATCAGCGTGAGTATTTTAATGGGCATAAGAGGGTCCATGCTCTTAAGTTCCATTACATCATGACCCCTGATGGTCTAATTTCACATATGTTTGGTCCGGTTGACGGTAGGAGGCACGACATCACTCTTCTTCGATTGAGTGTTGAGTGAAAAGTTGAGTGATGTCAGGTTTAAAGGCTATTTTGTTTATGGGGATCCTGCCTACCCAACCAATTCCTTTTTAATTTCTCCATACAAAGGTGCACAGATTGCGCTCACCAAGCCAAATTCAATAGTGATATGAGTAAGTCCGTATTGAATGGAGTTTTGGTCCAGTTGTCAAATTTGTGGCAAATTTTGGATTTTAAGAGATCCTTGAAAGTTGACCTTTCTCCGGTAGCCTCTTTTTATCTTGTTGGAGTTTTGTTGACAAATTGCCATTGTTGCCTGAATTCCAACCAAGTTTCCTCAAAGTTTTCTCTTTTTCCACCTTCTCTACAAGATTACCTTCACACTCCTCCCTCATAAAATCTTTTGCTCCACAACAGAAATTACGATCCCAAAAGGATTGACGACGCACAGTTCTAGATGGAGCAAAGTTGGTTCATCAGATTTTTAAATTTTTTACCGAAACAACAAAGTGGGGATCACTTGCAGCGTTGAATGCACGGAAACTAAGTATAATAGAAAACAAAATTTTTACAGAAATTTTGACAAAGATACCTTGGGATTGCTTTGCTCTATAGCTGATGGAGAGGATTTTTACTCAGTGCACTGGCAAAGCATGATTTTTTTTTTTTGATTTTTGTTATCAGAAATCTGGGGCAATCAAAATCGGTGAAGAAAGAAAAATGGAAATCCCGGCCGAAAAGACAAAATAAGAAGAAAAAAGAAAAATCATGAACGCCCTTCGCACCTTGTCCCTCACCAAGAGAGCCCTCGGAAACCAAGTTAGACAAGCTCACTTCGAAAACCGTAGAGGAGAGGTTCACACATATTTATTTTTATTTTTATTTTTATTTTATTTATTTCATTATTTATTTCATTTCATTATTTGATGATTTCGTGCTTTTATTTTTTTGAAAATTTGAAATTTGAAGAAAAAAATTGGAAAAAAAAAATGAAAAAAATCCAACTATCTGGATCAATTTATGAACAAAAACATCAAAGATAAAAAATGTGAAAGTATCTAAAAAAGTGTTTTTCTTAGATTTGAAGATTTTTTTGTTTTTATTACGATAGATTTTCAGAATATTTTAGTTGTTAGATTTGATTCGAAAATAAAAAGAGAAAAAATTTGAAAAGTGAAAATCACATTTCAAGAAAAAAAAGAATTGGAATCAAACGTTTTGTGAAATCTATTTAATATAAATATGAGTTTTACTATTTGTTGTTCATTGACTTAATATTGCATAATTGTTTTTTTTCCTTTCTTTCTAACAATAAAAATTAAAATAAAATTAAAAATAATAGAACTTCCCCTTCCAAACCAAAAACATCCCTCGTTTTGCTATCCTTTTATTCGGAACAATGGGATTCGGTTTCTCCATCCCATTCTTGAATGCCTGGTGGGAATTGTAATTTTTTATTATTCTATTATGCTTTTCTTTTTTTTTTTTTTTTTTTCCAAAATAATAGTTTTTGTTAAAAAATATCTTTTTTCTTTCTTTTCTTTGTTTTCTTTCAAATAGGAAAGGATAAATGAAATAAATGTGTGCTTCTAAAATAACTTGTTTTCTTTTTCTTTCCTTTTTTTTTTTCTATTTATTTATCTATTTAAAACAAACACGGCTGTTGTCCTTTGTGGGACATAAATCTGCCCATTTCCAGAGTTAAACGAAGAATTTTTCACTAGTGAGTCATGAGATGATTGTTGAGTTGGATGTAATGTGAAAGCGTTTCCAATCAAACTACTGATGGTATATCTAGGAATAAAAAAAAAAAAAAATCTTATTAATATATATGAAAGGATTTAAAAAAATAAAAACCTTTTCTCGGATTTATCTGCATTAACAACTACAAGAATTTTTTGATAAGCTGGATCAATTTGAGGGAGTCCATTGCCATTATCAAGTATTTCCATAATAATCAGTGCATCTGCTTGACCTTTTTTTGTTTTTTGGTTATTGTTATTGTTTGGGGTGATTCAATTCTTGAAAGATATTGATTAAAGAATTACTTGGTCCAGTGTTATGGAATTTAACACGAGCTTTGATGTCGGATTCGCTTGTTAAACGGAAAAGTTTAGAACTCTTTCTAATTCTAAATATTTTTTGTGGTTTAAAACAAAGAAGGAAGAAAAGAAAAGAAAGAAGAAAAGAAATTTACTGAATCATTTCTTTTAAATGTTCAACAGAGCTTACAATATCATTTTGTGTTGGGGCGACTGTTGTTAATTCTAATAATGGGCGAATAATAGAGTAGCGATGTTCATTTCCCCATTTTGGTGGCATTCCAATCTAATATTTATTTCGAATTAGTTTTTCTAAAAAAAAAAAAAAAAGGAAATAGAATGAAAGAAATTACAGCATAATTGTTTTTATTGTACGTGAAATCTAATCCATTAAACCAATCTCCAGAGTCATATCTTATTGGGAAAAAAAAAATTCAAGAATTTAGAAGAAGAAAAATAAAGAATTTTTTTTTTAAAAAAAATGAAACGAACGTATTTCGGTCTAATGACTTAGATCTTAACATATCAACTCCAGCATCAAAGAAAGGAATACCTGAACAAATGTGAAATTCCAAGTCAAATTCAGAAAAAAAAAAAAAAATAAAATAAAAATTTCAACCTTGAGAAAGAGAAATAATGCTCAAGGCAATGTTTTGAATTCTTGCTCTATTTGCTTGACTTGTTGAATTATGAGCTTTAAAAACGCTCAAATCAAAGAGCTATAGAAAAAAAAATAAATGATGATTAGATTAAAATTTCAGAAATTAAAAAAAAAAAAAAAAGGAAAACAAACTGATTGATCATCATGACTAGCAGCATAATTAATACATTCTCTTGGAGAGAGAGTATATCCAACTCCAAATTCAGCACCAGTTCTTGTTTTTCCATCTTGATCCACAAATTGATAATTTTGAAGATTACCTGCCATACCAACTCGGATAACATCAGTTTTATATCTTAAATCAGATTGATATCTTCCATTGTAATAGTATCCATTCCAATCATATGACAATCCATTAATAAACCCTTGAGTTCTAATTTCCAATGTATCTTCTTTAGAACCTCCATGAACAGCATCTCTAATTTTATCATTAAATGTTCCAATTCCAAGTCCAGCAACACCCCATTGAGTTGCAGTTGAAAATCCTTTTGCTTGAGCAGAACCAAAAGCCCATCCTTCACCATAAATATAAAGATCTTTTCCACTGACACCATCATTTTCAAGGGTAAGTTTGTCTAGCTTTTTTTTTTTTTTTGGAAAATCTTAAAAGTTGAAATATTTTCAGAAAAGAAAGAAAAAGAGAGTAGTAAAGAAAAAAAAATTTTCTTTTTTCTTACAGCAGCTCTAATATTCTTCATGTTATCAACAGTATGAAAACCCATCAAGTCAAATCTAAAGCCATCCATTTTAAAAATTTTAGCCCAATGAACTAAATGATCAATCATTAACTTTTCAACCATTGTAAATTCTGTAGCTAAATCTGGGCAACAAGTTTGTTGATATATAACACCTAACAGGTTAAATAATAAAGTTTTTAAAAAAAATCAAATAAAAATAAAGAAATAAATAAAGAATCAGAAAAAAGAAAAACCATTATTATCTAATCTCAAATAATATCCAGGGATAATTTTATCAATAACAGAACGAGCTGCTTGACCATAATCAGTGACATGATTATAAACTACATCTTGAATAACTCGAAGTCCAACTTCTCCAAGTCTTTGAATTAAAGTACGATATCTTAAGATTCTTGCGCCACCATTTTGTTCTTCAGGAATTGCATAACTTTTATTTTATTTTTAGATTTTTGTTTGAAAAGTTTTTCTTTTTTTTTGAAAAAAAGAAAATTGGGAACCTTCCTTCAGGAACTCCAAAGTGGTAAGGATCATAACCCCAATTATAGGAATCAACCCATCTTGATTCTTCAATAATTTCTTGTTGAGTCTCAGAGCTTGGTCCATATGATTCTAACTCTTCAACGGATGGGTCAGTTCGATCATTTCTATTCTCTGGAATTGTGGAAATATCAAAACTTGGAAGGAAATGGATGTGAGTTAAACCAGCTTTATATAAATCCAATAAATGTTTCATTCCATTTGAAATTGACCTTCCAGAAACTCCATTATAATCAAATGCACTATATGTTCCTCTTTCATATTCATCAACTGATTCATCAAAAACACTGAAATCTAAATATTTATTATTATCATTGATAATTAGTTGAATATAATAGAAAAAGAAGAAAATTATTTTTCCAATTTACCTCTCACATGCAATTCATAAACAACTATTTCAAGTGGAGATTCCAAAGGTTGTTTTTTGAAAGAATCCCTAAATTTAGAATTGAATTATATGCCATTAAGTTTTGTTCTTATTTTATTTTATTGATGAAAAAAAATAAAATCGTAAAAAGTTAAAAGTAGTATACCATCCAGATGGTTTAAAAGAGGAATCATTTTCAATATCAATAATTTGAGATCTAAGACTATCTCTTGAAAGACTGACTGAATAAGGATCTGTTACAACATTTGTGACAGTGTCATCAACACTTGGAACAAATACAGTTACTGAGTAAGTATAATACTATTTCCAATATTAAATTAAATTTAATAGAATTAAATTATTTATGATGTATAGACTAATAAAAGAATATAAATTGGAAAAAAAAAAAAAAAAAAATTCAACCAAATATTGCCAATCATTTACTGTTGAAGAAGCTGACCAAATCCCAGTATTTTGATCAAATGACATTTGAGCTTTTTGAGTTTTAGAAGAAGAAGTTGTAGTAGCATCAGAAAAAAGATTTAGTTCAACACTTTGAGCTGTTGGTGCCCATAAACGAAGTGTAATTGTATTTCCATTATAAACAACTCCTAATTTATCATTATATGTATACAAATCATCAAGTACTCCTTGAATTTGAATTCTAGTATAACGAACAAAGTTTCCATTTCCATCAAAGTCTACAATTGCAAAATCTCCCTTTTTTTTCAAAAAAAAAAAGTTATGATTTGAATTTTAATGAGTTAGTATGGAAATCAATGTTAACAATTGATCAGAAAAAAAAAAAAGATTTTTAAATGCAATCAACCTTGAGAATAGATTTAATGAGATTAATATCAGAAGTTTGTAATCTAAGTCCAAGGTAAGTAGCCAAATTTGGAAACTTTGAATAAGTATCTTTAGTTAAAGTTCTTTCATAGAGAGCAGGAATTCCTGAACCAGATCTTGAAGGAGGTTGAACTACTCCTGTTAAACTATTTATTATTATTTAATTACCTTTGATAATAAAATCATAAACTATTTTTGTGAAAAAAAAAAATTACTTATAAACAAGTTCAAAAGTGATTCCTTGTGTTGCTGGATCAGGATGTCCAATCACAGTATCTTCAATCCAAAATGCTTTTGCATCATTTGGAGATCCTTTTAATTTTTATTATTATTATTGTTGATTATAAAAGTAATGATTAAAGCCAAATTACCTTGAAGACAAGAAATCAATGAGATAAAGACTAAGAAAAGTAATTTCAAAGTCATTGGTCTTTCTCTTTGCAAGTTTGACCTATTTTTTTTTTTTCTGGGAAATTGTCAAAAGTGCAACTCGAAACTTCAAGTTTGAATTCAATATTATGGAATTAATAATTATTATTGATTTGAGTTTGAAAGTCAAAAGTAAACTCTTAGAGTAAGTTCATGTGTCTTTCAAATCAATTTGTAAATTTCAAACTTCAATTTATTTTGTTAAAGCCATTGTCACATTGACTTTAATGGCTTTTGGGATGTTCCTTAACTGCAACATTAATGGAGGAATTATTTTCTCCAATCAATAATGAAAAGTGACTTACACAAATAAAAAATAGAGTTATTGTAACTTTATTTTTTTGTTGACAAAAATTGAGTTAGTTTGAATGTTTATATAGAGAGAGAAGGGGAATGGAGAGGAATCGCGTCAGGTGAGGAAGTTAGAAGTGGGGAATGGGAAAGCTGGGAGAATCAACAAGGTTTTGATTGGAGGCGGAATAAATAATATCAGGAAGATAACAACTAGTTGAACTATGATAGCTTTGGATTGAGAACAAAAAATAAGTTGTTTCAATTGAATTGAATTGAATTGGATATTATTATTTAGAATAACTAATTAGAATTTATTTTATTAATTTATTCATCTATTTTTGTTAGTTTAAAAGATTTTGCTTTGAAACTTCAATTTTTTTTTTTTTTTTTTGACAAATTTTGAAAGAGTCCTTGTGAGCCACCAAAGTTTAGTTTTGTTTCATTGATATAACATTGTGTCGTTCTTTGTTTCATTATATTGACAAAGTTTCAATATTTTCAAATCCAAATTCAATTCTTTTTTTTTGAAGTTCTCATTCTTTCTTGATATTTCTTGGTATAAACTTTCTTTTTTGAATTTTGGATTTGAAAATCCTATTACAAATTCGATTTCTTTTTTGTTAGTTTGCTATTCGATTATTTTGTTATTCTTGTTATTTATTGTTATTTGCATAATTTCAAAATGTGCTTCACAATTCAAACAAAATAAAAATGAATTGCTTCGTCTTCTTAGCTTTGTCTTTGTTGGACACAAGCAGTTCATTTTGAGTTTGTTATCGAAAAAGAAATTGAATAATTTCCTTTTCAAATAGAGATTATGAACACTCAAGCATTTTGAGTTTTGTTGTATTCCATAAAAATATCCTTTGCACAGTTTGTTCAACTTGGCTCATTTGGTCATTTTGGTCATTGACCAAGTGTCCCAATATTGCATAATTGCATTATTAATTATTAATCAAAAAAGCAAACCTCTTTTGTTCATCGCCATTTTTTTTTTTTTTGTTTGTTTTGCAATTTTTTATTCCTATTATTTTCGCAATTTACAAAAAAAGGTGTATCTTTATATATTTTTGAGATCATCAACCAAATCTTATTGGTTATCAATTTGCGAGCAGCAAAACTTTTGAATGATCGGAGTTTTAAACTAAAATCTGATTGGGTGAGGAGATTTCTTTTTGGCGGGTGAATTTGGGAGTTGTCTGATTATCCTTTGGGAGTCCTCCAAGTGTCCCGGGACTTTCAAGGAAAAGTGACAGGCTTAAATTCACTTTACTTTACTCTTTTCTTTCCTTTTCTCTTTAATTTTTCTTTATGCTTTGTACTTTTTATTTGAAATTCTGTATCTTTTTAAATTTCACACACATAACATAAAAATGGCATCAGCGGCATTACAGGCACGATTCACTCCCATTGAGAACATCATTCAAGAAAAGGTATCAAAATATAGCCCAAAGGAGCTAAGCAACGAGCTGCAGTTCCACGGAATTTCGGTGGAGAGAATTGCGCAGAGGAATACGCAGTCATGTCTATTGAGACAAATGCTGCGGCTGGAGAGTTTTTGCGCCAAGGAAGGAAGGGCGCTCACTTGGACATTGTCATCAAAGCAGTTTCCTTTTCAGTATTTTTCGGAGGTGGTGATGTTTGTGTACGACAAATGCATTTGGTTAATTGGACCCTATTTTTTGAACCCAAAGGACCGGCCGGTGACCATGATTTTAAAATACGACTCCGAGCAAGGGGAGTTTAGGACAATTACTACAACAGGAAAGACGTTGAATCCTTTTATGGCTTTCAAGAGAATGCCACTTTATTTCGTTCATGGACAGTTTTTATATTTGGCTTATTCGAATTTTGAGAATAACAAGTATTGTATCGAGAAATTGGATTTGGATGCGTATGAATGGATTGAGGTTTCTCCTTTGGGGGACTTACCTCCTGCAAGAGATTATATTGATGGATGTTGTTATAAAGGATTTTTCTATGTTGCAGGATATACAACCAATAATGTGAGCAATCCAAATGCAGGAGACTTGGACTATGTTGTTCATGAATTGAACCTTGCTACAAATCATTGGTCTATCATCCCTTGTAGAGGAACTCCTCCCAATTATCCAAATGGAAGTTCAATTTTATATAAAAATAATTTAGTTGTCTTCTCAAAAGAAGGAGAATCAATGCATTGTTTAGATCTTGCCACTTTCCAATGGACTAAACATAACATTGGTCAAAGAATTTCTGACTTCAATTGTCGACGACATTCACATTTAATTCAAGTTTGGAGAAATGAACTCATCTTATTGAGATTCATTGACGGATTTCAACTCAATGTTTTCGATATGAATACCAAGGAATGGAGAGTCGTTGATACTGTTGGAAAGAGACCAAATAAAGTTAGAACAGAAGCAAGTATGGTTATTCTTGATAACACATTGTATGCTTTAGGAGGTCAAGCAGCAAAAAATCATTTACTCTCAATGAGATTGGAAGCTCCTCCAGTTGCCTCAAAACCTGAGCCAACTGCTCAAGAACTCGAATGGGTTAGACAAATGTATCAAGATGGATATGAAGATATTGAATTTATTTTAGAAGATGGAAAAAAAATCAAGGCTCATCGTACTCTTCTTTGTTCAAAGAATGAATACTTCAAAACATTATTGGGAGGAAACTTTTTAGAATGTAATAGCAGAAGCACAATCATCTCAGAGACAGGATCTGAAGAATTCGAAGAACTAATCAAATATTATTATATGATGTTCTCATTTGCAGAGACAAACGTCAGCTTAATTGATTTATATGAAATAGCAGGAAAATTTATGGCATCAGACTTTCAAGATGAAATTGGTCAAGAATTAATTAGTTCTTTAACAATCGAGAATGGATTGGAAACTTTAAGAGCATTCATTTATGTTCCATCATCTTCTTCAGAAAGATTCAAAGAAAAAACATTGCAATTCATCAAAGAAAACATCAGAGAAATTTCTCAAGCCCCTTCATTCCCAGATTATTGTCAAACTGATTCCACTTTGATTGCAACAATCTTTGCTGCTTGTGATCCTAATTGCTGATTCAAGGACATCTTTGAAATTGTAAAACTAGTTGACTTGATGACAAATAGTCAGTTTTTTTCAGAAGAAAGAAGAAGAAGAAGAAACCGAAGTGAAAGAAAGAGAAAGTGAAATAGACTCTTCTTTCTTCTCTCTCTCAAATGTACATAATAATAAAAATCCTTTTCAAAATATTTTATGGGAACAAAAAAAAGTTTTTTTATTTTTCTATGTTTCTGATTTATTACAATGAAAATTAAAAAAATTTCTTTTCATAGGCTCTATGTTGTCCGAATCCAGAATAATTATCAAAAAGATAACCTTTTGAACTTGTTAAAACAAATCCATGTTTTTCATAAAGTTTCACTGCAGGAGCTATTCGAAAATCAGTTTTTTTTTTTTTTGATTTTTGATTTTTGAGTGAATTAAAGAGTTACCTTGAGCAGAGATGTTGTATAGGACAACTTTTGAATATTTTCTCTCTCTAACATATTCTTCTAAAGTGCCCAGGAGCTTTAATTAATTGATTTTTATTACTTTTTTTTTTCTTTTCTTTTCTTTTCATTTCATTTTTTTTTTTTTTTTTTTTTTTTTTTTTTTTTTTTTTTTT
>Ga0209960_1004388_pt1 | contig 10885 bp, 9 predicted proteins | sample ThiBiot_500_plan_2_FD_183947 | JGI IMG/M metagenome (GOLD analysis project Ga0209960, IMG submission 183947) | Wastewater bioreactor microbial communities from Cape Town, South Africa - Thiocy_expt_500_plan (SPAdes) | ecosystem: Engineered > Bioreactor > Thiocyanate-remediating >... | reverse complement strand
TCGCTTACTACACGATACCATGTAACAGCACAATACAAACCAGTTTTAACAGTAAACTTTTCGTTCTTTTGTAGCAATAAACTGCAATGACAATTGTCAAGTCTGAATACAACTTTATTTATTTATCGTGCGCAACATAAACCCACTATGTTATCGGCAGTACTTTACTAAATAATTCAGTTCTTTTGTGCGCACTATTTGGTTTCTTGGGCCACCAAAGACAGATCGTACTCGCGAGTACATTGTTTTCGTGGTTTTGAATTTTATTGGTCGGTATAATACATTATTGGAGATCAGTAACGATGGGGGAGGGGGGGGCTTATAATTGGGTTATTATTTTCAACTATCATTGTCTCCACACGAAAAAATACTATAAACTAAAATGCTATACATGCGTGATTTCCCACTCTACTATGATCATAAATTGTAACGTTATTTTTGTTAATAATATTCTTTGTGCAGGTTTGTTTAAACAGGATTTTTCTTTTTTTTGGCACGTCAAAATCTGAAAAATAGAAAGAAGGTTACTAAGGTACCACCAAATCGTGACGTTGATATTTTGATATTTTTTTTTTCCAAAAAGGCAAACTATGAGGATTAGCTATTTGCATAGAGATCTGATTGGTCAATTTTTTTGCTGGGTATTGATGTATCTTGGCGCCAAGTCATTTACCTATAGTTAGAGTGTTTGTGTAGTAGTATCACTGGGTACGGGAACGGTATCTTTGTCTGTAGGTCTAAAAGTGAACGTCGAGAATGAGTCATCCTTGGTGAGATTTTCAACGGATGTGATCAGAAGTGGGTCCGGAGGTGATGAAACGGTAGCAGAGTTGTAAGAATCCACGACGGCAGATCCTTTGCCTCTTTGAATATCAGCCGGTGGTGTTTCTGCTGACTCGGCGTTTGCCTCATCCAAACTGTCAGTCCGCGACTTGGAACCCTCAGGAGCTGGTCCGTTGATGTTAGTGTTACTACCGGAGCTACTTTTGTGAACGGTACTCTCCGGTTTGCTCGTAGTATCTTGAGTGCTCGCAACGGCCGTGTCAGATTGCGACGGTGGACTTGACGTCGAATTATTATTGCTAGAGCTCGCCAGCAAATCTTTGTCTTTCTTTTTATCTTTTTTCTTTTGAGCCTTCTCTTCCTCTTTAGATTCTTCGCTACTACTGCTATCATCTGGTGCATTCGGATCTTTTGGCTTTTTGGTGGAAGGTTTTGAGTTCTCATCACCAACTGGTAATTTGGTTTGCTCTACAAAATATTCCAACCATTTAGCGCGTTCTCCTTCGCTAAACGCTTGCAAATAATAGATCCTGCCGGGGACGCAGACTGCAAAACCGAATGCGCCGTCGTTGGTCTTGTGAAGTGAAAATATTTTTGATAATTCAACAAATCCTAGCGGTTTGGGATCTCCACGTGATCGATAATAATAAAGCTTGTCAGGATCTGCTTCCAAAACGAAAAATCTGTTTTTCCATCCCTTGACTATGCCTTTGTCTCCACGTTTCTTTAGCCAACCTTCTTGTTTACCAGCCTTTTTAGGGTCTGACATTATTAGGATATTACTTTCAGTTGTGATAATAATATTCTGCAATAAATAACTCGTTTGGGTGGGGGGTGTTGGAGTGAATTCCAGATTCGATTCCACTAGAGTATTTATTAAAAAAAAACAAGCCGGAATAACTTGAGTAGCAACTAATAATAAATATATTCGTTTATGGAATCAAACTAGGGAGTGACAACAAAAAGGCAACAAAAGGGAACACGATTTTATTGGGCACGTCAAAAGTGTCAAAAAAAACGTCAAGCCTTGTTTACTGTACAAAATATCTTGGCACATTTCCCTTTACCAAGTCATAAATTAAAAGAGAGCAAGTTTATGGACGGCGGATCATCCCCTTTCTTTTTTTTTTTTTTGCGGATATCATCATATTGATTTCAGCTCACAATGAGCCTAACATCCCTCTTTTAAACTGGTTATTTATAATGTGATATAGCGATAAAGGTAATACACTACTTGAAACTTACAATTCTTATTAAATGTGCATCGGGACAACTGTTTGGTTGGAGCGTTTCAAAATGTGATAACTAATAATTAACCCTGCAAATATAAACCAATAAATCAAATTTTGTTAGCGTTATGCACATTGTTGCTCATCGGAAAGTTTGCGAGCGTCTAAAACAAAGTAAATTGCAAAACTCGAAACTATTTTAGATGGTTCTAGTAATAATTGCGTTGCGGTGATTGTTATTGGGTTGGAACTAAGCTAACTAAACTAAGCCAAGAAAAATTTTTTCGTTACTTTTATTTGCTAACCTCGAGAAATGAGCACCATTGACGTTAACTCGTTGAAAGTAACTGAATTAAAGAAAGAGCTCCAAGCTCGTGGCCTCACTACTAGTGGAGTCAAAGCAGATTTGCAACAGAGATTAACCGAGGCACTCGAAAAAGAAAAAGCAGGTGGTGCTGCTTCTAATGGTGATAAGAAGGACGATACAATTATTGATGAGTTTGATGACATTGAAGTTGAAACAGCCACACCCAAGAATAACACAAAAACAGCTGAATCTACATCAGCCGAGAAATCAAAAATAAACCCTGCCCTGCAACGTCTTGGCGTGCCAGTTAAAAGTGATGATAATGCAGAATCTCCTGATGCTAAGCGACGAAAGGTTGAAGGTGTTACTGGAGCATCCGTGGGTAAGAAACTTTTTTAATAAAATTATTTGAAATTCAAATCGCAAATACACAGCGATCATTAAACATATCTAATTATTGTCCTGATTTTAAAGCTTTTTGCTGCATTTTTGCTAGCTCTCTTACACTTTTTTTTCTTTTATAGAAGCCACTAAAGCCGTAGACGATCCTGACAGAATTAGAAAACGAGCAGAAAAATTTGGTGTCGCACCCAAGATTGATTTGGTAAGAAAAAAAAGGAACGAAAAGATGCCATATTCTATTTGTCGATCGAACGAGCTTATTTCAAAGTTATCTAATACTTGTCTTTTGCCTAGTTAAACGAACAGTCTAAAAAACAACGTGCTCAGCGTTTTGGTTTGCCTATTAATGAAGGTAAAACTTGAACATTATTCTTGCAAGGCACTAGCACTATTCGATAGTGGATCTGCGTATCTTCGAAACACTTCAGTGTAATAATTATAATACATGTTTATAGGTGGCAAGAATAATGATAAGAAGGCCATTAAAATAGTTCCTGAACAAGAGAACACAAAGATGAAACAACGTGGTGAGCGCTTCGGCATTTCGAACCCACTCGATCCCGAGAAAATTAAGCAGTACGTTGCAATATATTAGAGGCCATTAAAGATAACAACGAACTAATTTGTACTTTATAGGCGTCAAGAGAGATTCCAAGCAAAGAAATAACAAATTCGAAACTCATTTGTAACAAATAAAAGCAACTGTCAACTTTAATATTTTAAATACCATAGTTTAAGCATTGAAGTATTGTAAACTATTCCACTTTCATCGGGAGGTGTTTTGGATTCGCAGAATTTCGGCCCAGAACCGCGCAAAAAATTTGCCGTTTGCGAGGAGACTTTTTTGTAAATTAATGACATGAAAATGACCTCAAGAGCACGTTCATCACATATAAATCCGTACGAATTGGATACCGAAGTTGAGCTTGGTGTTGACACACAAGCTGATACGGCAGCTCCCGATGAGGTAACTAACTTTGTTTAAATACAATTATAATTGAATAATTTTCTATTATATTTGCATGATTGATTTTAACTTGTAATTATGCCTCTAAGATAATTTTTTGCTATCGAAGGAAATTTGATTTCTCGTAATAATTAGTTAAAAGGAATATTTATGTTATATGCACTCTCCACACAAATCTCTTTGGCCATTAATTTTTTTTTAAAATTAACAGGCGGGATTATCATTGCAAGACTCGATGACAGAAAAATCAAGTTTGCCGTTTGTCCTACAATTTCCACAAAGTCAAGATGTACGCAAGAATAACAATACTGCCAAACCATTGGATAGCACCACGTGTCATTGGATCGGTAATGCTGCAATCACATCCACCAATCTTAATTTGATAATGCAGGTGAGGTTATAAACGAGCAAGATCAAGAAAGATTTTACGCTTCATATAGTAAAAATGGAGAAGAATATGCGCTGGACGAAAATGTGCTAATAACTGCTCCAAACAAAAAATTACCCACTATCGGTCAGATCCATTGTTTGTGGGAAGACAAAAGGACAAAAAAGCGTATAGTAGAATGCAAAGTATATTACAGGTTCGTAATTTATCATATTAATCCAAAAATCAACAATTTTTTTTTTTAAGACCTGAGGAAACAAAAGAAGGAAGGAAACCGTTTCAAGCACCAAAAGAATTACTAGATTCTAATTATTTTGCACAATTTACTATCGATCAAGTAGCGAAGAAATGTTCAGTCGAAAGTTACGACAAATTTAGACGAAGGAGAGATTTTCCTGAAGACGTTTATTATTTTCAAGATTTTTACGATTACAGAGACCAACAAATTGTAGAACAAGTGCCAACAGATAATTTCAGCTTTCGGAGAAGAATTGTAAATATAGCACTGAATAACAAACCGCCTAAAAGCAAAGAGCAATTGAAATCTAAATTGAAAAATACGACCAACACTTCAACAATCAATAACGCAGTCAAGGCAGCTGCAAAAGTATCCCCAAAGAATTCGCAACAAAGTGCGCAAAGGCAAAATAGTAAGGGTCCGGAACCTGATGTAGATGACGAGGCCACGATTAAGTTGACAATGCCGCCAGTTGATGAGGATGAATTTGATTTTGGCATCATTGAAGAACTAGCAGGCATCGGTAATATTAACGGCACTGCCAAGAACTCGACAAATATTCAAGATGCATCGACTCTAATCACGACGCAACGAGATACAGAGAGGAAGAAGTCGCCCTCATTGAGTGATGACGAAACAACCAGCGGCGGGTCGGATAGGCGAGTCAAAGTCAGTCCGAAGAAAGTCGAGCTTCAAACTAGTACTACTTTAAATGTACAAAGTGCCGCTCGGTTGTCAAAATCAAGAGGACGCAGCTCACCTTTAGCTCCGATGACTGACGACAGTGAAGACGTGATAATGAAGGAGCTGGAGGTCGAAGAGGAAGAAGTAACACAAGCCAAACCGCGCAGTCGAATCACGCGACAAGCATCGTCTGTGCGCCAAACTGTAAATAGCAAGTCCGAGGGAAAGGTTGCAGCACCAAAGAAAAAGCGAGCGAACGCAGAAAGTGATGGAGAGCCTGAAGAAGAGAAAGAAGAAAAGAGAGAAGAGAAATTAAAAACTAAAACGAGAGGACGGCCAAAGAAAGAACCTCCCAATAAAAAAGAACTCGATAAGTCCGTGCAAGATGAGCCGGCATCGGAAGAGGAGGAAAAACCAAAAGCAAAGACACGGTAAGTATAACTAATGCGATACAATAGAGATTTTAACTGTATCGTTCTCAGAGCTCAAACTAAGAAAGTAACGGCACAAAAAAGACAACTTCAACCTCAAATGGTCGAGCAAAGTGACGACGAAGAAGAATTGGCAATCTTAGAAGCGTTGGAGCGCGAGACTGAAGAACTCGATACTGCGCGAACGAATTCGACCAGGAAGAAAAAATTGCGTGCATACACTGAGATAGGAGATGATCAAAATAGTGAGGACGACAAATCGGGACCGAATTCCCCTACGAAAGTCCCACAAACACGATTAAGGTCCACAAAGTACTCGGAGCCTGCACGTAAGAGCTCGAAGAGTACATTTGAATTCGAGGACAACGACGAGGAACAAGTGTCGCCGAGAAAAAAACGACACCTTCCAGTTGCAGGACATGGCGAAGAGAACGACGACTCGATAAGTGATAGCGAAGAAAAGAAAACAAGATCTTCGCCACGCAAAAACAAAGGGCCAGCCTCTAAGCGTGAAAAGATCAAAGATTTGTTGCAACGCTACCCGAGGCTATCGGAGTTCGACAACGACGATCCATTCGAAGACCACGACAACATCAATGACGTTTATGAGGCAGCACCTGAACCTCTTGTAGTCGACGTGGAAAAATTCAACGGCCGAACAATGAAACACGCCTTGGAAACCGAAGACAACGACTTTGAGCTCGACAACTTCTTGAAAGAGACGCCAAAAACTAAACGACAGAAACAACTGGCCCCGTTGATCACAAAGACTGACTTTGGTTCTCGTCTAGGTGCACTCTCAAGCAGAATGCAATACTATCAGAATTGGGATCTAATTAAACCCAAAGAGGTGATCGATATTGATGAAGAATCGCAGGACAGCAAGAAACAGACCAGCGTCAATGACATTGGAACGTATTCGCCAAAGAACAAAAGCCAACGATCGGTACAGAAGAAATTAGACTTTGCGCCCGTCAACCCTGACAAATTGACGAGTTCATCATTGGCGCGTTCGAGTAGTAGTAAAAGTTCGGTCAGAAAGTCACCGTACTTCTCGTCAAATCAACCAACTGCCGCGACTCCAAATACAAAAGTTAAACCGAAGGTGGAACACGATTCAGTTATCAACAACATTCTGTCCAAGTATGATGATGTCGATGAAGGCCAACACGACAATGAGATTATCGATTTGAGCACGCAACGCCCCGTGTCTCGTGTTGTCAATGCCGCTAAGAACACAGTTAATCATGCGGTGAATGACATTGGGAGCGGCGAGGAAAACGATTTCAAAGCGCCTAAAAAGGAAATGGAAGATTTTAACGACTTTGACGTAGAATCGATGCTGAGAGAAGTTGGACCACTGGGCGAAGACAGCGAGCCAAAAGATAGTACCCCTGTCATTGCCATCGACGAAAGCTCATTGGATGGACACAAAAGCTCCGTGTCTAAAAATAGTTCCCGAAAGAAATTTGATACGGGTCCTTCTTCGGACAACAACTCGGAAAGCAGCACCACGAGAGACAGCAAAAAACGAAAACGCGGATCTGACGAGAGAAAACAGCGAGCTTTAGGAACTTTAAATATAATAGGAGCCCCAGAGCCAAGTCTACGCAATGAACCACCAAAGAAGAAACGCAAATTAAGTGAACATATTGATAGGTAAAAAAAAAGCGGATCCGAAATCGTAAATTTTTTGTTAAATTTTTTATTTTCTATTTTAGGGTCAAAACTAACCTCAGATATGGCTTGGACGACGACGAGGTATTCGTCGATAAAGATGACGATGAAGAAATGGACGATGAATTGCGAGACTTTATAGTCGATGACAATGCGGAGTTATCGCAGTACGAGAGTGAAGCACTTGCAATAGATGCCGTTGGCGAAGATGATGAAGCTAGTGCAAGAGACGAGGCAAGGTATGTTATTTCCTTAAAAAGGGAATGTCAGTCACTTGGCTCACGTGATTTATTGATTAAGCCAAAACTCTGTGAAAGGCATTGCCGATAAACTTATCAAAGAAGGAGGTTCGTGTTAGTCTCTTTTTATTACAATCCGAACGACAACTCATTGCGTCTATTTTTAGAAACAAAATTCTTGTCAACAACGTTCAGAATGAGCGATGCGTTCAAGATTTTCGTTCAATATCTCGTCAGTTGCATGCTGGATCCAAACTTTGCTGCTGAAGTTGAGCGCAAACAAGGTACAATCGATTGTTTTTGCAATTTTTAATTAAACGGGAGCATATCAGACTGACCGCGCTTCTATTTATAGACGATTATTTCAGGCCAGCTGTGCGCAAGATCTACGACGACTTGTTCTCAAAAAAAGAAGTTATCATTCGCAGCAGTGCTTGGAACGCTCAGTTCAAGGTAACGACGACGACATGTCAAAAGTGTCAATTGCTGACTCTTGTACTCGATTTAGTCCAACTTGGATCGATTGCCTGTGTTTCGTTCGTACAAGATGTCACACCCTGAAGGTGAGTGCGATGCCTGCAAGAGATCAATGCACACTGCGAGCTGGCAAGTGGTGCTTGAAGGTGTGTCGTACGATGCGACTACTTATTGGAAAGATGGAGCTACGAGGGTATGTATTTCATTTTATTTTATGAAAGATTTGGCGTGCAACGATAATAATGAGCTTTGTAGACAAACCCTAACCCCGAACGTGAGCCTGAGCAGTTCAATTACAATTTGGGACGATTTTGTCACAAGCGAACGGAACTATTTCACAGATTACATCACTATAAGCTTCGCTTGAATGAACAAATCGCCGTAAGTTTATTAACAATGCTTTGAGTGTCAATAATCAATCGACACCTTATGAGCTCACCATTTTACTTTTTTAGGCAAAGTTAAATTCGCTTTCGAGTTCCCTATCGGAAAACGAAGTAATTGACACAATTCTCGACGATCAGTTATGGATTAATAAGGTAAGTGCCGATAAGAGTTAATTATAGATTCGAATTAATCACGCAATTGTTTTGCAGCTGTATAAACAATTCCAAACTCTTAGAGGAGATGCACTTGAATTCGGTGTGAAAGGCAGCGAAGACGGTCATTAATATGCCTATGTTTGTAAATATCACCTAATATAAATCAAAGTGTAAATTTTTGTTAAACCTTTAAACGTAAGCCTGAGTTAAGTTTACCGAGTTAATCCTAGGGATAATGGTTGGTTTAACGGGATCCCTCTATCGAGTATGATGCACGATACATTAACTACCTTGTGTTATTACAATCCTACATAGTTCGAGAAAAATATTGGAGTTACCGTACGATATTAAAAGTTTAATAGGTGATATTTACAAAGCTCATAAATAAAATACAAAGCATTTAAAAATGTCTAATTTGTCGTTGTTGTGGTTGTACTGGTTTCCATCTTTGGATTCGATAGCGCTCGTACGCGGGTGTTAATTTTTTGTTTGACCACAGCTTCTTTAAACTCTTCGTAAGATATTAACCCGTTCTTATTAGTATCCACTTCTTCAAATAAGGTATTTTGAAGTTCTTCGAGAGTCATGTGAGAGAATAATTTTTCACGTTTTAATCCGCTCGCCACTAAGATTCGCATCATGTCATCAACAAAACCTAACAATTTCAAAAGTTAATGTCTATACATAATACGCATTGTAATTTTCAAATAATCGCTAATGGGTCAGCCATTATATCCAAAAATAATATTTAAAAAAGCTTGAATTAAATTTTACCGTCGAAATTAAAATGTAAAGTTAATGAAGAATTAAAAATACATATCATCGTGTAGGACAGGATTAAACAGAAAGGTAACCCATACTTACTCTTAAATTCTTCTTCGTTTAAATAGCCGAGGTGTTTATTATCGTAGGATTTGAAAGCAGCTTTCATTGCCTTCTCGTTTTCTGGATCGAGGATCGCATCAACAAGACGAGATTTGTGCTCGTTATCTGAATGTGAATTACCCTAGAGTTACAACATTATTTAGAAGGGTTGTACTAAGGTTATTGCTTTGTGGTGCTTACCATGTTCTGAAGTGGTCTAATTGAAGCGAGTTTTCTGTTCGTGATTCGGTATGTTGCCGAATTTAGAACTAAAAGCTTTCAAAGAACCTCTGTTTTTCCTGAACTGTGGGGAAGCAACACAAAGCCCAATTTTTTGACAGCACAAGTAGAATTCTAGTTTTAGATACTTTACGAGTTCAAGATAGATTACGGAAAATAGTGAGTTTCCCATCTGCCTCAAATTGGTGAGCCATCATAGTTTATTAGCCCACGAACTCTGTTTTTTATTGGTACAATTAATATTTATTTTTTCCATTTATCAAACAAGCAAGTAAAAATGAAGAAGAAATTAGGTCTCTGTATAATTTCAATAATTACACAAAACCATGAACGATGACGCTGCCAATGAGAAGTATGTGGTTACTGGGGTCATCTGCCGTTAATTGCAAGTCATTCACCGGTAATTGTCCCAGAAGAAATTTTTACCCAATGTAATGACATCGTGGTTCGTGTTAAGCCCCAACACGAAGAACAAATAACTTATGTACCATTGAACGTGCTTTCAACTTGGCCCCCCTTTGTTGCCCCAGTTAGGGTGAAACGACATGGTCAAACTAACTTTTGCATCCGTTTAAGAAAAATTTACAGGCAGAGTATAATACACAACTTAATGATGAGGGTAGATCGTACTATTAGTTGGCACTATGAGCTGACGATGATCTTCCCACGTTTGACAATTGCTTGTCGGTTGTTCTAGAAGAGCCACTTCGCGATGACGCCAACTCGAAAGACATAATATTCACCATTGAAGTGGCATCAAGAAGAGCGAATAACACGAACCACATTGTTACCCAGCCTGCATAAAGGTATTATTAAGAAGGCTTATTAATAATTTTGAAAAGCTTACCAGCGGGTGTAGATTCTGAACCCATCGTGAAAACAATTGTAATCACAACGAAAGAAAAGATGAGGAACCCGTTAACAAGAACTTTAACGGTGGACTTGAAGGTAACGTATGTTAGTCAGTCCTTACTGATTAAATTTGCGACTTACTTTGCGTAAATTCACTGATCTACCCATTTTGTTACTTAGTTTTAGTCTCTTAATGAGCTTAATTCCGGTGACGTAGTAGAAGATGACGATAAACAAAGCAACGACCAAGTAGAAAATAGCTTAAATAAGAAGGTGAATTCTTCGCAATCGAGTGACACTCTGATTGACACGTGTCAAAATTTATAGACTTACATGTAATGAAACTGGATCCATCCATCACGTTAAGACTAAATATTATAATTCGCACGATTTGTAATGCTAACACGACGCCGGATACCACATAGAATGGTATTCTCATTTTGTGAATGAACGGATGTACTATTACCGACTCACTAGTCATCATTTCGTGCCAGAATAAGATGAACAATAAAAGTGATGAAAGTACGAAAGGGAAGCTGAGTTCACCTAGAGCGGTACTGAGCCA
>Ga0209960_1004386_pt1 | contig 10886 bp, 5 predicted proteins | sample ThiBiot_500_plan_2_FD_183947 | JGI IMG/M metagenome (GOLD analysis project Ga0209960, IMG submission 183947) | Wastewater bioreactor microbial communities from Cape Town, South Africa - Thiocy_expt_500_plan (SPAdes) | ecosystem: Engineered > Bioreactor > Thiocyanate-remediating >... | reverse complement strand
CCAATGGCTCTAAAAACAAGAAAGAGGTCCATTTTCAAGGATTAAACCACGAGTAAATGTAAATTGGAAGACCTCCTAATAGATGAAGAAAAAGAGAAAAAATGTTTTGATGAACTTATTTTTTTTTAAAAAAAAAGAAAAACTAATTAAAAGTATTATAAAGAATTTGTTCTTCTTCTGTTTGATCAATGAAAAGGAGAAAAGAAAGAAATATTTAAGAAGATTTATTCCTTTAAGATAATAAAATAAAATAAAATAAAATAAAATCTTTTTATCTAATTTTGCAAAATATCAATTAAATCAAAGAATTCCAACATTTTTTGAAAAACAAAACTCTTTTTTTGAAAAAATAATGAGAATAAGAATAAAACTTTTCATACGAGGGTTTTATGAAGATTTGGGAAGGGAGAGAGGAGAGCCGTTGAACTTTGGAAAAAAAAAAAAAAAAAAAAAAAAAAAAAAAAAAAAAAAAAAAAAATAAAAAAAAAAAAACCAGTGAAAAAAATGAAAAGTGAAAAAAATGAAAAGTGAAAAAAATGAAAATTTCTTGCTTTGAAAATAAAAAAATTTTTAACAATAAAAAAAAATTTTTTGTTCATAAAAAATGTTGAAATTTAAGATAACTTTAGTTTGATTCATTTGTGATTTCTATTCTTCTCAAAATTTTCTCGTTCTTCGCTCGTTTAACTCAAACCTAAGTGTCACTGTTTTTTTGGTTGTTTGTAACCAAAAAAACAGTGACAAGCGAAAAAAAAATTTTTCAGAGATTTTTTTCCACTCGTTCTTCACTCGTTTAACTCAAACCTAACATTGTTTTCTCATTTTTTTCACTTGATATGATTTTTTAGATGATCTTTGATACTTTTTTGGTGTTTTTTTTTATTTTTTCAAAAAAAAAAAATTGTTTTTTTTTGACAAAGAAAAAAAAATTTTGTTGTCGCTGTTTTTTTAGTTGTTTGTAACCAAAAAAACAGTGGCAACCTAATCACTCCAAAAAAAAAAGACTGTCATTGTTTTTTTGATCACAAACAACTAAAAAACAGTGAGACTGAAACCACCAGAAAAAAAAGACAACATTTTTTCAAAAAATAGCTTTCAACATTCAATGTTCATTGGTTCATATTTCAAACCTTCAAGATTTGACAAGATTTGTTTTATTTTATTCAAAAAATAAGAAGAAGAAAAATTTTTTTTTCAAAATTTGGTTGTAACTGTTTTTTTAGTTGTTTGTAAGCAAAAAAGTAGTGGCATCTCGTCCCCCTATAAAAAAAGATATTTGTTCCCTTCATTTTTCAAAAATTTCACAAATTTCAAAGCAAATGTATGAATTGAAACAATTTTTTTAAGACTTTGCTCTTTCTTTTTTTTTTTTGAAAAAAAAAAAAAAAATGATTTATTGATTTCAAAAAAATTTTTAGATCAAAAAGGCTCCTTTTTGTTTCTTTTTCTTCTTCTTTTTTGAGGAGTAATGAGAGTTCAAAGCTCTTTGTGTCAAAGGAAAAGGAAGTAATATTTTTGCTTTTTGAATGAAAAATGGAAGTAAATTTTAATTTTGAATTTTCAATAGGAAGAAAGCTGAAGTGAAAGTTGGGGTCAAAGGTCCTTGGTCTGAAAAAGTTTTTATTTTATTTTTGATCATTATTATAAACTTTTATATTGAATTATCTCTCTTTTTTGAAAAAAAAAGGAGGATGCAATTTTAAAATCATTAGTTGAAAAACATGGACCTCAAAAATGGTCATTTATTTCTCAATTAATCGGTGGAAGACTTGGAAAACAATGTAGAGAAAGGTGGCATAATCACCTTTGTCCTGGTGTTAAAAAGGATGCATGGACTTTTGAAGAGGAACAAAAATTATTTCATTGGCAACAAAAACTAGGAAATAGATGGGCAGAAATTGCAAAATATCTTGATGGAAGGTTAGTCTTCCTTTCTTTTTTTCTTTCTTTCCCTATCTATAGAATTTTATTTCTTTCTTTTTTTTAAAAAAAATATTCTTTATTTTACAGGACTGATAATGCAATCAAAAATCATTGGAATTCAACTTTGAAGAAAAGAATTACTAAAGGAAATAAATTATTGCCAATGTCTGAAAAGAAAAATAGGGAAAAAGTTACTTCAAAAGAACAAGAGAAACCAAAGAAACGGAAAAGATATAGTGAAGAAAGTGAGAGTGAAAGTGATAGTGATGCTAGTATTGAAAATGATAAAGATAGTGAACCTGAAGATGAAGAAGAAGATAGTGATGTTGAAGAGAAAATGGAAAGTAATGATGAAAGTAGTGAGATTGAAAATATTGAAGAAGAAGATGACGAGTATGAAGAAATAGAAGTCAAACCTAATGAAACTCATTCAAATATATTTGGACATTTAGATCTGTCTCAAAATATATTAAATTCAAACAATCTAATCAATGATAAAGTTATTGAATTCCCAAACTCTATGATTTTAGCTGACAATCAAAGTGAAGAAGAACAAGAAGAAATCCCTCAAGATAATACAACAAGTAAGTTTTTAATTAATTCTTTTCTTCTCCTTCATCCTCTTCATTACTTTAATTCTTTTTTCTTTTTCTTTCTTTTTTCTTTCTTTTTTCTTTTTTCAGAAATTTCGAAATATATGACAACACCTGGAAGCCCAGAAAAGAAGCCACAAAAATTTTTTAAAGAGGGAAATGGAGATCAATTTTTGAGTTCTTGTGAGCCTTTATTCATATATTTTCTTCTTTTTTCTCTTTTTTTTTCTTTTTCTTTTTACTTACCGACTCAATAATTATAAATTAGCTTGGAAAACAGCTGATGATGATTCACCATGGAAACTTACTCCTCATAGTCCAGGATCTGCTTTAAAAAGACATCAAAGTTTTCTTCGAGGAACTCCAGGAAGAGAAGTAAACTTTTGATCATTTTCAATTCTAAAGAGAAAAACAAAAACAAAAAAACAAAAAAAAAAAAAAAAAAAAAAAAAAGGCTTTCCCATCAAGTTGGTCACCTAATCCATTTCATTCACCATTTCCTCTCTATTACCCATCACCATCACCTTCTCCAGTTTTTCAACCTGGAGATGATATTCAAAATTCATCATCCTCAAAAGATCTTGAAGCAAAATCTGTAAAGAGAAAATTGAAATTATCTGATGATGATGATGAGTTTGATTGCTTTGCTTATGACAATATGAAAATTAAAGTATTTTCCTTTTATTTATTTATTTTTTGACTTTCTTTTTCTAAAACAATTTTTTCCATCAAACTAGATAATCAAAACTAATGAACATGACATTACCCCTTTATCACCAATAAATGAAGTCGATGTTGCTATGGAACAAAAAATTAGGAAAAAGAACCTCACAACAGTTTGTTTTCTTTCTCCAAATTTCATTTCTTTTTTTTTTTTAAAAAAAAAATCAAATTACTAAATAAAAATAAAATAAAAGATAGAAATTGGGAATCCAATAAATACAGGATCGAGATCTCTTCGTTCAATCCTTTGTAGTACTACAGCTAAAATTAATAATCAAAACTAAAATGGTTTGTTTTTAAAAATAAAAAAATAAGAAAAATAAAATGAACCAAAAATTTATATTATTACTTATTCCTTATCCTTACATTTAATATTTAACATGATTTATTTATTTTCCAAGTCAAGAGTTGAAAGAATTTTATCAACTACTTCAACAACATCAGATTTCACAGATTGTTGAGTTCGATATCTTGGAGCATCTTTTGTTGGTGATAATGGCTTGATTGTTTCTTTTGTTTCTAATTTCTCTTTATTTACATTCTTCCTTTGTTCTTGACTTTCTAAATCAAATTCAAAATCTTGGACTTTGATTTGAAGACTTATTTGAATTTCTTCTTCTTCTTCATTATCCATAAATTCTTTAGAAGTTTTATCATCTGGTAATATATTGAGAGGGTCTTGACCTGTGAGATGAAACAAAGTTCCTTGAATTGCTTCTTTCATTCCTTTTGATGAGTCATTGAAAGGGAATTCTTTTAAAAGTTCTACAACCCCTAATGAAATAAAATGTTCTTTACATTCTGAATCAAAAGAGATCATCCAAATTGCTTTTGCTAATTGTTCAACTGTTTCCATGTTTTCTTTTAATAAATTTTCTTTTCTGTTTTGAAGTAAATCAATCAGTTTTGGAACAATATTTTTTTCTTTCAACACATTTGCTGTCTCTCTTTTCATTGCCAAACTTCTAACAGCAAGTAAAATGATTGAACAATCAACAGTGAATCCGACAAGAGTTGAAATTGCTGTTGCTGTTGTTGATGCAAAAATTGAGACTGCTTTGAGGACTCTTTCTATATTCCAAAAAGATGGGCGTGGATTTGTTTTATACAATTCTTCTGGATCCTCCATTGATAACAATGATTGAATGAGACAACCAACAAAGTTCATATCTGGATTTGAGTAATCAAGAGAAGTTTGAATTACATCTTTTGTTCCAATTTCTAAAAGGATTGGTCGAGATTCCTCAATTGCTGCAGCTTTTAAAATACAATCAATGGCAGCTCTTTTTTCGAACTCCCCATGTTCTCCCTTGATTGAAGGAAATAATACATAATCTGTTGCATAGAGAATTGATTCATTGTCACATTTTAGTCCAGCTAAACAGAGGATAATTCCTGCTGCTTGAATTTTCCAAGCCATAACTTTTGTTTCCTTCATATAACTAGCAATATTTTCAATAACTTCTTCCTCTGTTGTTATTGTTGCAAAGCGAACAAGTTGGCTTCGTTGTAAGAGTGACCTCCAAACAGAGATGATGGAATTCTTCTCCTCAACTTTTCCATTTATAAAAGTTTGTGCAATGATTGAAAACCCATTCAATGAATCCACATCTCTCATAAGTTTATCATTTAGACATTCTTTTTCAATAGAGCGAAGAATAACAGGTTTCTCTTCTGGTGTACAAGTTTGGAATAATGCTAGGAGCCTCTCAATTCCTGCTTTGTTCATAATCAATACAATACAATACAAGAAATAACAAAGAAAGAAAAAGAAAGAAAAAATAATGAAACAAACTGAAAAAAAAAGGGTGATGGTGTGTTTTTTTTTTTTTTTTTTGAAAGAGAAAAAAAATCAAGTGTAATGCTTTTTTTTTTAAAGGTTTCGAATCATTTAATAATAAAAAAAGGAGAGCGAGAAGGGAAGAATGTTTATATTTTATTTTATTTATTTTTTTATTTTTTATTTTATTTTTTTTGCTCATCTATGATTACTTTTTTTTTTTTTTTCACTTACCAAGAAAATGAAAAGAAAATAAATAAAAAATTTTTTCAGAAGAACGTTTTGATAAAAAGAATCGTCAAGGGAAAAAAACCTGATGTCATTGGAATTTTATTTTAATTTTATTTTATAACCTCAGGGGCTTGTTATTCAAAATACAAGCAACAACAACACTTGAAAATAATGAAGCGAAGCAGTAAAATAATGTATGAATGGAGCTTTTGATAATATTATTATTATCCTATCTGTTATTTTCAAACATTGAATCTTCAGGTTTCGGAAAGTTTTGAACTGTTTCTTTTTGTGATTGATAGGGAATGAAAGTTTAATTGATTAATTGATAGGAAATGTTCACCAAGAGTTTTTAGAAAGGGCATAAGAAAAAGAGATTTGATTCCACAAAACAATTTTGTTTTTATTTTGACTGTGAAAAAAAAAAAATAAAAATGAAAATAAAGAAGAAATAATAATCCACCAACAAACTTTGAATAATGCTTCCCTTCCTCTTGACTTGATTCTACAGCAACGAAAATCTTGTTTACCTATTTGTGTTCAATTCGATTCAATTGGTCTTTTGATAAAAAGTGAAAAAATAAAATAAAATAAATCCAAAAATTGAAAAAAAATTGGGAAATTGAAAAAGCAAAAAAGAAAAGAAGGTTTCATGTTTCTACAAGGAAGAAGAAAAAGAAAAGAATTTTGTGTTAATGATTGACAATCCAAGGATGATGAAGAGCTTCTTTAGCTGTCAGTCTTTTTCTAGGTTCTTTTCTCAATAACTTTCTTATAAGATCTTTTCCACCTTCAGGAATTGCCTTCCATTCCTCTCGAGTTTCATATCTTACATTTCGAATATTATCTAATAACTCTTGCTCAGTTTGTCCACTAAAAGGGAATTTCGCTGTTAACATTACATATAATACAACACCAAGACACCACATATCAACAGGTGTATTGTAACCATTGCCTTTAATCAGCTCAGGGGCAAAGTACTTTAAGGTTCCAACGGGTTGAATAAAATTATCTTGAGGTCTAGAGAAGGCTGAGAATCCAAAATCTAGAATTTTGGCAACAGAGTCATTCGATTTATCTACAAATACAATATTGGTGATTTTCAAATCTCTATGAATTATTCCTATTTCATGAATATATCTAATTCCTTCTAGAAGGTTTCTTAAAACTTTTTTTGCTCTCTCTGAAGTAAACTTTCCTGTTGTACTAATTCTTTCTAAGAGAGTTCCTCCTGTGAGTAACTCCATAATCATAAAAACTTTTGTGGACGACTCAAAGACATCTTTCTTAAATACAACATTTGGGTGATGGACTAGATTTAAACAAGAGATCTCAACATTTAGGGTTCTTAACTCATTAGGCGTTAACTTTGTTTTATCAACTATTTTTACTGCATATTGATGTCCAGTAGAAATCTCTTCACAAGAATAAACATCTGCAAAACAACCTTGACCCAAATGCTCACTATAATGAATTCTATAATAGTCTTCTACATGTCTAACACTTGAAGATTTCTCCAGAGCTCGAACCCACATCGTCCGAAGTCTTTCTGATCCAGCATAAAGTGTGATTTTACGATGAGCTAGAATGATTTGAAATTCAAATTTATCATGATGTTCAAGTTTTTCACGTTGTTCAAGCTTTTCACGACGAGAGAGTTCTGCTTCATGTTCTATTTTTTGAGATTTGAGGGTTATAGCTTCTTGAGAGTCTGATTGACTTCCAAGTAATTGTTCATCTATTTTTTCAATGTGTTTGGAAAGGAGATAAGCTGTGGTTGGATCAGGTACAACAATATCAGCTCCTTCTAGAAAAATAGCATCAGTTGGATCAACATGTGGGTCAATAACAGCCTCTTGACTCTTATACTCATATAAGAACCCTTGTTGGAGGACAAAGTACTTTTTCAAAAAACTTTTAAGAATTCTTCCTTGACGATAAAGATAACCTTCATAATGTCCTTCATCAAAATCAAAGTGTTCCATAGTTGGTGAAGAGGGGCGGTTAACAAAAGAAGATGATCTCATACAAGGAGGAGCACGACAAATTCGATCACTTAGAATCCAAATGGCAGGATTATTAAAAACGCTATCAAGAATAATTGGATTTTGGGTTGCTATAATTTTAAACTGTTCAAAAGTTAATCTTCCACTATGATCATAATCAAAAGTTTCTAAAGCAGATTGAGCCATTTTGGCAACTGTCTCATGAAGTGTTTCACAATGATTTCGATATTCTTCCAATGCATCATCTCCAATTTTTGTTAATAACTGTTCATAATTGTGTTTGGCACGAACTAGGGCGCTAATATTGATAGGATCTTGACAATGACTCATTTGTTCATCAATTTTATGAACTGCTTGTTCAATTTTTATTCTTGCTTCTTCTGGATCCAAAGGAACAAAAAATGGATCATTACATGGGGTATTCGTACCAGTTAGAGGAGGGGAATGATTTGGGGAGTGGGTTTGTGAGGTACTTGGGATTGAGAAGTAACCGTTGAGATGTGGAAGAGGTTCTGAGATACCAGGGTTTGTGATTGCTTTATTAGAGGGTTCAGGAGTTAATGTTCTAGGTGATTGAGGGCGTGATGTTGAGTGAGGGGTTCCGATTGAGGGTGAATGAATTGGGTTTCGGTTGTGATCATAAGCAAGAACAGAAGAAGAGATCATAGCGATTAATTCCTCAAGAGAGATTCCATTGTCTCCATGAAAATTATACATATTATAAAGAAGTTTCATTCTCTCCTCTGAATTACCTTTAATTAATACAGCCATACAGATAATAAATTCCTCCAAATCAACACCCCCTTTTCTCCGTTGGTTAATTACATTATACAGCGTCTCGCCTAACATTCCGGGCAACGGAACAAATTTCTGAAAATTGGTCTTGTCAATGAGTGTTGAGTCTGAACGAGCTGATAAGTCTGCAAAGAACATCTTCAAGACATTAATTTCATCCGCTGTTAGTGACTGAACGGCATGTTCGTAAGGATGATGTTGGGCACTTTTCGAAGCTTCTGTACCCATTTTTCTTCTTTTTCTTTCTTTTTGAGAGGCTTAAATGTAAAGAATTAAAAATTAAAATAAAAAAAAGAGAGAAGAATTAGAATTGTTATAATGAATTATTAAAATGAATTGTTAAATAAAGAATTGATAAATAATGAATTGATATAAGATTATAATAAAGAAGAATAAGAAGAATAAGAAAAAAAACTGACCTCCGAGTAAATAAGAACTATGAAAGCTCGTAAACGAATTTGATTTATAATCCTTTGGATTGGAACCAAATTGTAGCTCAAGAATAGAACTCTGTTATCAATTTTTGTAGTTGATGGTTGAATTTTTGCTAGAGAAATTTTAAACGATTTTTAACGATGTTCACGATTTTTTTTTGAACGATTTTTCTATTTGATTTGTATTTTTAATTAGAAAAAATAAGGTTTTTTTTTCTGTTTTTTTCTCTTTTTTCTCTTTTTTCTAAAGAAATTCGGTGCTCCGAGCTGAAAATTTGGGGTGTTTTTCAGTTATTCCACGTGCTTTTTTTTCTCTTTTTCGCTTCGAACCCCAATGATTATTAGAAATAGAAATCAATTACAGAACAAACAACAAAAGCTTGTCAAAAAAACTGTTTTTTGAGAACATAAAACTTACAAAAAACTCTTTGTTTCTTCTTTACTTTTTTTATATTTGTAGATCAAGGTTATTTTGTTATTTTTTTGTTATTTGTGTGTTTGAATAATTATTGTGGAATCTGATGACTGACATTTTCAATGAAAAAATGAAAAAATGGTCTTATTTTTTTATTTTATTTTTCTTGTTTTGATGGAAAGTGTGCATTTATTTGGGAAGCAATCGAAAAAAGAAGGTGTTATGAAGTAAAGCTTGGATAAGCAAAAAAAAAAAAGAATGAAAAATGAAAGAAAGTTCTATTTCTTTTGAGCAATGCAATTATAGCAATTATTTGAGATCAAAGATTTATTTCAATGTAACAAAAAAATGTATCAATGATTCATAGTTACATTCAGTAATTCAAGGAATCTTTTTGAAAAAATCAAAATGAAGCAACTTGAAAAGTGAAAAACAAAATTCAAAAGAGTTTGAAATCAGTTGTAAAACGAATTCAGGGACAATAAATCAATAGTTGATGTTTTGTTTTGTTTTTAAAAATCAAAATCAAATGAAAACTCTTTGTAAAGAATTCATCAATTCATGAATCGAATTCTGATTGATGTTCAAACAATAGAATAAATATAACAGTAATTGTTTTTTGGATCATCTCGAAGAATTTCAAAGATCGACAGATAGTGATTGAATTTCGCCACTTTGCAACAACAAATCGTGCACCTCTCCACTACTTCCCTGCAATTATTTCTCCACCCATCATCACCCACAAAGAATAAGGACAAAAGTTGTTAATCACTCTACTCTTCTTTTGAAAAATGTAATTCTTTTTATTATTTTCTTTTTGATTTTCTTTTTGCTTGTTTTTTTTTTATTGTAATGGTTCAAGCTGAAATAATTTTGTTTCAACCACCTAAAGACAGATTTAAAAAGAGTATTGTTGTATCAAATTTACCTCAAAATGTAACATCTCAAGTTATTAAAGTAAGTTTTATTCATTCTCTATTTCTTTCCTCCTTTTTGACTTTTTGATTGAAGAACAAGTTTTTTTAAAAAAATAAAAGTCTGTATTTCTCGAGTTTGGAGCGATATTCCAAATGAATGTAAATCTAGTTGAAAGAAATAATGAAGGTTTCAAATGATTCTGAAATTTCTTTTTCTATAATTGATGATTTATAAAAATTAGAACAAATAGAAACCGTTTTAATACAATATTATTCAGAGTTTGCAGCAAAAGAAGCAATCAAACATTCTGAAAAGATTAAAATTTTTGAAACATTTTGTAAAGTAATTTTCATCGTTTATTTATATTATTTTATTTTTGAAGTTAAATTGTAAAATTGAAATTATAGATATCTCCTCCAAAGTATATTGATTATTCACTTGATAGAAAAGAACTATATCTTTATCAATGTTTTGATTTAATTAACTATTATCTTGGATTTAATGGATGGAATTCTTCAATTCAAAAGGTATTCTTTTTTTTAAAAAAAAACAATTTGAAAAGCAAAATTGAAGAATAAAATATTAGATTGTTCGTTTCGGGTCAGAATGTATTGACTTATTAGAACTTCAATCAAGAACTGATTTAATAGAAGAATATTTTCATTTTCGATGTGAAATTGTACTAGAGATATTAAATATTGGTTCATTTTTCTTTCTTTCTTTTTTTTCAAAGAATATTGAAATAGAATATGAAATTTAAGGAAAATGTTTTGGTATTGGATATGGTCATTTAAGTAAAATTTCCTCTGATTATGAAGATACTTTATCTTTATCAAATTTCTTTACAAGTAATCTTTTTTTTTTTTTTTTTTTTTTTTTTTTTTTTTTTTATTTTTTTTTTTTATAAAAAATTTTTTTTTTTTAAATTTTTTTTTTTTTTATTTTTTTTTTTTTTAAAAAAAAAAAAAAAAAAAAAAAAAAAAAAAAAAAAAAAAAAAAAAAGTAGTTGATTGTCACTGTTTTTTTTTTGGTTACAAACAACTAAAAAAACAGTGATACCAAAATGTT
>Ga0209960_1004382_pt1 | contig 10895 bp, 9 predicted proteins | sample ThiBiot_500_plan_2_FD_183947 | JGI IMG/M metagenome (GOLD analysis project Ga0209960, IMG submission 183947) | Wastewater bioreactor microbial communities from Cape Town, South Africa - Thiocy_expt_500_plan (SPAdes) | ecosystem: Engineered > Bioreactor > Thiocyanate-remediating >... | reverse complement strand
CAGCGCCGTGACCGTACCGGAGGCAGTTGCCGTCTTCGCGCCCTTCGTGTCGCTCATCGGCGCTGTTTTCTGCATGTCCTTCATACCCTTCATGTCCGACATGCCCGTGCCATCTTGCGCGGATGCGGCACCCGCCTGCAGCGTCAATGCCGCGCCGAGCAGCGTGGCAGCAAGAATTCCGGCACGCGAGGCCCGGCGATGGTTGTCGACGAAGTACATAGATATTCTCCTGTTTGACATGATGATTGGTAGAGACCACGAGAGCGTGGTTTGCTGGTGATGAACGATTGGACGGAAGCCGCTAGGACCGCCTTCGCCCCCATTGCCGCCGTTTCCGGCGCGCAATTCTGTGATGCCACCCTTCCGTCACTGCACGTTCTCCGCACGATGCAGGTCGAGCGTCGGCGTCAAATTCCGATGCCCGCCGTCTTTCTCTTCGCCGTCCCACGGCGAGGCGGGCAACCCGTATCCCTTGACCACCGCGAAGATGGCGGGAATGACCACGAGGGTCAGCACGGTCGATGAAACCATGCCGCCGATCATCGGCACGGCAATGCGCTGCATGACCTCCGAGCCGGTCCCCGTGCTCCAGAGAATCGGCACCAGGCCCGCCATGATCGCGACGACCGTCATCATCTTGGGCCGCACCCGATCCACCGCGCCGACCATGATCGCGTCGTACAGATCGGCGCGCGTGAAAGGCTCGCCCGTGACTGCGCGTTCCGCCTTCAATTCGGCCATGGCCTGATCGAGGTAGATCAGCATGACGACGCCGGTCTCGGCCGCGACGCCGGCCAACGCGATGAAGCCAACGGCGACCGCGACGGACATGTTGAATCCCAGCCACCACATCAGCCAGATGCCGCCGACCAGCGAGAACGGCAGCGACAGCATCACGATGAGGGTGTCGGCCAGTTTCCGAAAATTCAGGTAGAGCAGCAGAAAGATGATCAGCAAGGTGACTGGTACGACGATTTTGAGCCGCGCTTCGGCGCGCTGCAGATACTCGAACTGTCCACTCCATGACACGTAATATCCCGGCGGAAACTTGACCTTCTGCGCGACCGCCTGCTGCGCCTCGGCGACGTAACCGCCGAGGTCGCGACCGGCAATGTCGACGTAGATGTAAACCGCGAGTTGTCCATTCTCGGTGCGAATTGACGTGGCGCCGCGGGTCAATTTCACGCTGGCGACCTGGCCGAGCGGGACGCTTCCGCCAGACGCCAACGGCACCTGGACATCGGTGCTGATCGTTTGCGGGCTGGAGCGCAACGCGCGGGGATATCGGATGTTGACGGCATAGCGCTCCCGGCCTTCGACGGTCGTCGTGACGGTTTCGCCGCCCAGTGCCGTGGCGATCACGTCCTGGATATCGCTAATGGTGAGACCGTAGCGGCCCAACGCCAAACGATCGGGGATGATTTCTAAATAATATCCGCCGATCACCCGCTCCGCGTAGGCGCTTGAGGTGCCGGGCACCGATCTAACCACCCCTTCGACTTCGCGGGCGATCTTCTCCATTTCTGCAAGATCCTTGCCGAAAATTTTGATCCCGACGGGCGTGCGGATCCCGGTCGACAGCATGTCGATGCGGGCGCGGATCGGCATCGTCCAGGCATTCGACACCCCCGGAAACTGTAGCGCCTTGTCCATCTCGGCCTTGAGGCTGTCGATCGTCACGCCGGGCCGCCATTCCGACTTCGGCTTCAAATTGATGATGGTTTCGAACATCTCGGTCGGCGCCGGATCGGTCGCGGTTGAGGCGCGGCCCGCTTTGCCGTAGACGGATGCGACTTCGGGAAACGACTTGATGATGCGATCCTGAGTCTGCAACAGCTCCGCCGCTTTGGTGACGGACAGACCGGGCAGGGTCGTCGGCATGTACATCAGGGTGCCTTCATTGAGGCTCGGCATGAACTCGCTGCCGAGTTGGCGGGCAGGCCAGATCGTCACCGCAAGCGCCACCAGCGCAAGCATGATCGTGAATGTCTTGGCGTTGAGAACCCACCGGATCACCGGTCGATACACCCAAATCAGGAACCGGTTCACGGGATTCTTGTGTTCCGAGATGATGCGCCCGCGGACGAAAACGACCATTAGAGCAGGCACCAACGTGATCGAGAGCAGGGCGGCGGCAGCCATCGAAAAGGTTTTGGTGTAGGCGAGCGGCCCGAACATGCGGCCTTCCTGCGCCTCTAAAGTAAAGATCGGCAGGAACGAGACGGTGATTACCAATAAACTGAAGAACAGCGATGGTCCGACCTCGCTCGCCGCATTGATCAAGATTTGCGTCCGCGGCGTTCCGGGCTCCGCGCGCTCCAGGTGCTTGTGCGCATTTTCGATCATGACGATCGCTGCGTCGATCATGGCGCCGACCGCGATGGCGATGCCGCCAAGGCTCATGATGTTTGCGCCGAGCCCCATGAATTTCATGGCGGCGAAGGCCATCAGGATGCCGACGGGGAGCATCAGGATGGCGACGAGGGCGCTCCGCATGTGGAGCAGGAAGATGAAGCAAACGAAGGCAACGATGATGCTCTCTTCGAGCAGCGTGCCCTTGAGGGTCTCGATGGCTGCCTTGATCAGTTCGGAGCGATCATAGACCGAGATGATCTCGACGCCCTTAGGCAGGCTTGAAGCGATCTCCGCGAGGCGCGCCTTGACGTTGTCGATGACGGTGAGTGCGTTGGCGCCGAACCGCTGCAGCGCGATGCCGCTGACGACCTCGCCGTCGCCGTTGAGTTCGGTAATTCCTCGCCGTTCGTCCGGACCGAGTTCGACGCGCGCAACGTCCCGTAATCGAAGCGGAGCCCCCGCGTCGGTCTTCAGAACGATATTCTCGATGTCCTCGATGCCTCTCAGATACCCGCGGCCGCGGACGACGAATTCAAACTCGGACAGCTCCACGGTTCGCCCGCCGACATCCATATTGCTGGCCCGGACGGCGCTGCGAAGCTTGTCCAGAGAAATGCCCTGGGCGCGCAATTTCTGCGGATCGACGACGATGTTGTATTGCTTGACGAAGCCGCCGACGCTGGCCACTTCCGCGACGCCTTCGGCTTTAGAGATGCCGTACCGAACGATCCAGTCCTGGACCGACCGCAGTTCGGCGAGGGTCATGTTCTTGGCCACGACGGCGTATTGGTAGACCCAGCCCACGCCGGTAGCGTCAGGCCCAAGGCTTGGTGTTACGCCGGTCGGCAGTCGTCGCGCGGCCGCATTAAGATATTCCAATACGCGGCTGCGCGCCCAATAGGGGTCCGTGCCGTCCTCGAAGATCACATAGACGAAGGATACGCCGAAAAACGAGAAGCCACGCACGACCTTCGACTTAGGCACCGTCAGCATCGCCGTGGTTAACGGATAGGTGACTTGATCTTCGACGACCTGGGGCGCTTGTCCGGGATACTCGGTGTAGACGATGACTTGCACGTCGGAGAGGTCGGGAATGGCGTCGAGCGGGAGGGTGCGGAGCGCATAGATACCCGCCGTCACCGCGAACACCGTCCCGATCAGGACGAGCATGAGATTCCGCGCCGACCAGGCGATCAGGCGGGTGATCATTTCGATTTCTCTCCGTCCGTAAATGCACGCAACGCGGATTTCAGGTTGCTTTCGGCATCGATCAAGAAGTTGGCGGCAACCACGACGCGGTCGCCTTCGCCGACGCCGTCACGGATTTCCGTGTAGTTTTCGCCGCGCGTGCCGACCTTGACTTCACGCGGCTCGAAACGGCCTTCGCCCTTGTCGATGAAAACGATCTGCCGCGCTCCGGTATCAATTACGGCGCCGTTGGGCACTGCGACCACAGGCTTTTCCGCGCCCGAGGAGATTTCGACGTCGGCGAACATGTCGGGAAGCAGCACCCCGTCCGGATTGGGAAGTTCGATACGCACCTTGGTGGTGCGCGTCTCAGTGTTGACCTGGGGATAAATCAAGGCGACGGATCCCTTGAACTCCCGCCCCGGCAAGCTCCGGACCTTGATCGTCGCAGCCGCGCCGACCTTCACGGCATCGATATCTTGTTCGGCGACGTCGGCGATGATCCAGATTACAGAGGTGTCGGCCAGCCGAAACAACACGTCACCCGGCATTGCCCGCATGCCCTCGACCGCTGTTCGCTCCAGAATCACGCCGTCGCGCGGAGCCGTCCAGGTGATGGTCAGCGGGACGGTTTTTGTGCGATCGATCTCGGCGATGACGTCGGCTGGCACCGCGAGGTTCTCGAGTCGACGCCGCGCGCCCTCGATGAGCTGTTTGCGTCCCGCGAGGTTGGCCGTTCCACCGCCGTCGCCGACGATAGACAAATATTGGGCGCTCGCCGCCGCCACGTCCGGGGAATATAGCCTCAGCAGCGGCTGCCCCTTGGTGACGTGATCGCCCGTCGTGACGTTCTCGACGCTTTCGATGAACGACTGCGCCCGTAACGAGACGACTGCGACCCGCCGCTCATCGAGTTTGATCGTTCCGGGCGCACGAACGGGCCTTGTCACGGTGCGCAGCGAGGCTGGTTCCGATCGAACGCCGGTACGCTGCAGTTTGCCCGGTGAGATCTGGATCGTGGAGGCGTCATCCTCGCCTTCGTAGACGGGGATGTAGTCCATTCCCATCGAATCCTTTTTCGGGACGGGAGAGGTGTCGGGCAGGCCCATTGGATTGCGATAGAAGAGAATTCGCTTGGCTCCGGAACTGGCGTCCTGGGCTGGCGCCGCCGTTTCCGATGAGTTGTCGAAGCGGACGTCTTCGCTGGCATGAACGGCGACATACGGCCGCCCGTCCGGCGTCGTCTTGGCATCCTTGGAATAGAGCGCCTTGCCCTCGGGGTCGCGGTAGTAAATGACCGCACCTGAGCCTGCGGGTTGGCCGGGGTGGGATCCGAGCATGGCCGCGAGGCGCGGCGGGACCCAGTCGGGCAACGCCGAATCGGAGTGACCGAGACGATAGCCAAGTCCTAGCGTTGCGGCGAGGGCGCTGATCGCGACCACGAAAAACACGATCCGTTTTGCGGTCGATCTTCCGGCTCGGGCGCGGCGCGTCATATGTCCATCTTCGAATGGACGGTAATCCGTCAACTTGTCCATCAATCGTGTGCCCCTGAAGCGGCTTGCGCGAAGAATGCAATTGAACCCTCTGGCAGCCGCTCGACGAAAGATCGCCTCTGGAATGTGATCGCGAACTGCCCACCGGAACTGCCCACCGTCCGGTCGTTCGGCGAACCACCGGTTAGTTCGCGCAGAATACCGAACCGGTTACAGGTTCACGACCACGTGAAAACCTCGCCCACGTGGTCTCGCTCTTCCAGCGATGGGGCCGATGTCACACGGTCCATTGCGGTTGGCTTTCATCCGCGACCGTCCTTCTGTTCCGGCGCATTCTGTTTGTCGTGCTGCTCGTTGCTGGATTTCATCATATGATTGCAGCTTTCCATCATCTGCTGCATTTGGCCCATCATGTTCATCATTCCCATCATTCCTTGTGAGCCGTTGCCCATCATGGGTTGATTAGTTTCCGTCGGTTTCTTCGGCGGCGCGGACGACTCGTCCGCCTGGACGGCGGCGGATGCCACCACCAACGCCATCAATGCGAGCGGGATGAGAGCGGAAATCTTCATCTTGTTGCCTTTCCAAAAATGGCCCGCGTCAATCGTCAACGCGAGTTGTGGTGCGGTTTGGTGCAGACTCCGACGCTTTGCGTCGGTCGCATCCCGAGGCATTGCCACGAGAACACAGGTGCAGAGCGCACATCGCCAGACAGGGGAGTGCGGGCAACAGGAATGGTCCGATGCCTGACGCAACGAGCCATGGCCAGCCGAGCGCGGCTCCGGCGAGCAACACCGATGCAGCCAGAAGTAGCCACGACGTGCGGCTGCGAAAACCAAATGCGCCGGGGATCCGACGGCGCAGATCTCGTCGATCCCACGTCGACGCTAACCATGTCATTGTCCCTTCTCCCGCCATGCACGACACCTGCACCTCGGCGCTCGCATAAGAGGCGAGCGTCATTCGTTAGTTCGCGAGGGGGCACATGCCAGTTACAAGCTCACGCCCTCGTGAGATCGACCGGAGGAGCGGCTCTCTCGGCGTGGACAACAGGAAATGAGCTGTCTTTCTTCGCGGCTGTGCTCATCGGCGGGCAGCGACCTTCAACAAGCATGTTGAGGAGATGGCGTTGCAATCGTTAGATATCGGGCAGATCCCAAATCCGCCAATGCCAGCCTTACCAACGCAACAGTTTGGGGCCGAGCACGGCGCCGGCCACCGTGCATAGTACGATTGTGCCGCCATACCAGAGCGCAATGAAGGGAAGCAGGTCATCCATGCAATGCAAAGCATAGGCGGTCGCACTGACGCCGCCGGCGACCAGCCCGGCGAGCGCACCAGTATGGAACAAATCGGTCGGGGCCGCCAGACGAACCGCCGCCATGATTGAGGCGAACGGTACGATCGCTACCGTGGGGATGGCGATCAGGCACTCTATCCAGTAGCTGCCGAACACCATGGTTTCCCAGCGCGACCGCGGTGCCGCGGCTAGGCTGATGGCTGCGATGATCATGGCCGCGAGAAACGGCAGGACCGTAAGTGCGAACCGGACCCCGAATTCTCCACCGGGACGGATGTATTTGACTAGGAAACGCGAGGCCAAGACCACGATTGACAAACTGAAGGCCAGTTTTGCGAGCAGGAAGATTTGGGCGTGCCTTGCACTGAGGTCGGTGCGAACGCCGAGGACGAAGACCACCGTCAGCAGGGATGCTGCGGCTCCTATCAAGATTGCAATCTGGACGTTCCGGACAACCTCCCGCGTGTCGACTGGGTCGACCTGCGAGCTGAGCATGGAAATCAGTTCGTTGGTTTTCACGCCTTTGTCTCCCGAGCGATCAACGCAGTGAGGATTTTCAGCCCGCGGTGAACATTCACCTTGATGGCCGATTGCGACATCCCACTGCGATCGGCGGCCTCGGCCACGCTTAAGCCTTCGAGTTTCACGTATTGGAGCGAAAGTTTCATTCTTTCGGGCAATCTTTCCAAGAGCTTGGCAAGGTCCAATTGACTTTCGGCGGCTGCGTTGTCGTCCGCTGCCAAGATGTCGTCGGCGTTCTCCAGAGGTACGTCCGACGTCGTGACCCTCGTGCGTCGCAAATGGTCGATCAGCTTGTAGCGGGCAATGGCGTACACCCACGGCGTCAGCGGCTGCTCGGGATCGTAGGTGTGCCGTTGCGTATGGATGACGATCAAGGCCTCCTGCACGAGGTCTTCAGTTTCTTCGGCCGTGCGTCCGGATCGCAAAAGTCTGCTCTTGTAGTAGCTTCGCAGATGTCCGCTCAAAGCCGTCAGCAGCGATCGATGCGCATTGGAATCGCCTTCGAGGCTCGCCGTCATGAGCGCTTTGAGGTCGGACTCCTTTGTCATTTCTCCCTCATTGGATTCGAACAGCGGATGCCTGCGGTTACACGCTCACGGGATCGTGAGTACAGCGACCGCGACAGGCGGAGATCAAGAGAGATCACAAAAAGAGCACATCGGTGTGGTCGCGCGATCAGACCGTGTATAGCGTGCCTTGGGGCGGGGGCAAGCTGCGGCAGCGCAACGAGTCATCGGCCCATCGGGTAGTTCTCGAGTGGTTCTGGATGAAGACGGCGCTTGTGATGACAAACCTGGCTGTCGGCGTTACCCGGCACAGTGACCGGGGAGAGCCGGATCTGAAGAATACCGAAGCTGCAAGAGGGCGCGTCTCGGTCGCCGCTTGCGCCCGGCTTCAAGTATGCGGGTGCGCTCACATCGCCGTGACCTGTAACCCGCTCGATCTCGCGTTCGAACTCATGAACATGCAATCCATCAGGATCTGACGATCAAGCCGAACCGGGAGACGAAAATGGGTAAATCAAGCCGGGTTCTATTTCTGGCGCTGTTACTGGTCGGTGCCGCATCGCCAAGCTTTGCGCACACGAACGGGATCGAAACAGGTTCAGCTCTCCGAGCCAGGCCCATGCAACGGGCGGCTCCCGCAGTCTTGCGCGACGGCTGGGTCGGTGCCCTGCGTTCGCACTCGAAAGCTTGCAGCTATCGCGGTGGACCGAAAACGGGCATATGGTGGTGCGAACGAGCGTACGATCTTATGAACGGCGGGACTCTTCGTTAAACTGATTTCCGGGATGTGCCCATCGCCTCGCATGATGGCAGTCCGCCCGAACGACGTCGCATCATTATCTTTCATCCAGGATGGCGAATCACTATCCAAAGTTCGACCGCAGCGATGATTGCGAGGACGCCGCCCACCGCAAGATGCACCTGCATCGCCATGACATCGTCGTTAAAGGAGAGGACCCAGGGACAGATCGCCAACCAGGAGCCGATCGTCAGATTGATCCATTCTTCCGATTCAAACATCGCTGGAATGGAAACCGAGTCGAATAGATCGGCGATCGAAAAGAGGGCGATGACGACGATGGCAATGCCCGCCATCCACGATGTGTGCCATCCGAGTTGGGACCTGAATCCGAATAACCACGGCGACAGGATCACGAACCCGCCCAATGCAAGATTGATGAAATCGATGCAGGCTTCCGTATTTCGATTTTGCGTGCTCATGGCGACCTCCCTTCACGAAGGCCACGCAGCGGCTTCGAAGAGTATAGTCTCGTTCCTTGCGAATATTCCATCCTTGCCGCGCGTATGTCGCGGAGACCCCCCAATTGCAAATTCGATGCTGCTTGTAACTGTTCGGCCTCGACGTCCGAATTGGTTGTCGAAGGCGACGAGCAGAGTTGGGGTTGGCGAGATCGCCGCCGCCCCGAGGGAATACGGTTGCCGCTTATCCTCTGGGCGGCCGCAGATGGGTAACGGATTGTCGAACGTTCGAACAGTGGTGCCTCGATCAACGACAACGCGGTTCGTGCGGCTTGATGTTCGCTGAAGCTCGTTATGGTGACGTGTCGAAAGGACGGTGGCACATTCCGGAACCCGACGAATGAGGTGAACCAGATGCACGACATGGCGCCCGGCATGATGTGGGGAATGGAACTCATCGGAGTATTGGTGGTGGTCGTCCTGCTGCTCGCGGCGGCCGCGCTCGTCAAATATCTGCGCTCGTCCAACAGGGGAGGAGACCGATGAAGGGGCCGTGGACGTTGGTGTTCGCTGGTCTCGCCGTTGCTTCCGGAGCAATTGCGCAACCGGGTGACGTGGATCGCGGACAACGCGATTTCAGGGCATGTGCGGCGTGCCATTCCCTTGAACCCGGTCGCAACATGACGGGGCCGAGCCTGGCCGATCTCTGGGGGCGCAAGGCGGGCGGCTTGCCGAGCTTCGAGCGCTATTCGGATGCGCTGAAGTCGTCCGGGATTGTCTGGGGCGACAAGACGCTGGATCAATGGCTGGCCGATCCGCAGCATATGGTCCCGGACAACCTCATGCCGTTCGAGGGCATCAAGGACGCGAAGGTTCGCGCCGATCTCCTGGCGTTCCTCAAGGAGGTCACCAAACCGGGCGCCGGGCCGGAACAATCCACACAGATGCCAATGAAGGGCATGGGCGGAATGATGGGCGGCCACGACCCGAACCTAAAGAAGATCGAACCTGTAAGGCAGGTGAGGGCGCTCACCCATTGCCGTGATACCTATCGGGTCACCACGGCCGATGGGAAGACGCGCGCTTTCTGGGAACGCAATCTCCGTTTCATGACGGATTCAAGCAAGGACGGGCCGAAGAAAGATGTCCCCGCAATCATGCCTGCGGGAATGATGGGCGATCGAGCGGCCGTAATCTTTGCAAATCCCGATGAGATCGGAAAGTTCATCCGGCAGCAATGCTAGGTAACGGTGCGCTACGCGGATTACCTTCCGGTGCTGGGCGAACCGGACTCCCGCGCAGATCGACGCGAACGGGTTCACCGCACGCTGAAAGAGCTAAGGCTTAAATGGGCGAGCGAGGATTCCAGCCGCACTCAGTGTGCCATGCGGCGTCCGGCCTCTTCGCAGGCTTGCATGCAGCGCTGACAGGCCTCGGCGCAAACACGGCAATGTTCGTGCATGCTGGCGTGGCGTTGGCATTCCTCGCCGCAGAGTCGGCACGCGGCGCCGCAGGCATCGAGCATGCGTCTGATTATTTCTTCATCGGACCCGGTGCGCCTCGTCGCAATGCGTCCGGTGATGTTGCAGATGTCGGCGCAGTCCAGGTTCATTCGTATGCTCTGCGTTAGGTCACGTACCTTAGGTTCCGCGAGGCACGCATCCGCACAGGACGTGCAGGTCTGGGCACAGGAGTAGCATTCCTCGATACAACGGATCAGGGCGTCATTGGGGCGCCCACGCACGTCAGGGTGGGTGCTGATCATTTGCTGAGCTTGCATTGCCGTTCTCCAATTGCGGCGGTAACGATCGTCAATGCGGCGGTTGATGGAAAAGTTCACCTGTGCAGCAAAAATGTCGGCACGGCGGCTACGATCTCGTCCGGCGTCAGAATGACTCCGGGACCACTTTGCGGCGTTCCCGAGTTTGAAGAAGACGGAAGACGCCCAACAATCCGGTCCGTGGGAGAGGTGCCGACGTCATATCTGCATCTCCGGACGAGATCGAAAGTCGTGTTCAGCAGAAAGCCGATGCATTGACGCACGCAGCCCTTTCCCAGCTGCCGCAGTCACATAGCTGTGACTTAGTCGGAAGAAATAATAAGCTGCCCCGGGCGTTTCCTCCCGAGTCACCACAAGATTTAGGTACTGCGAATGCGATCGATTCGGCATCGCCCTGATACTGTGCCTCCTTCTTCCGAGCAGTACGCCTACGAGGAAGGCCGCCTTGCGAAGCAGGCCTTGGGTGTAGCTGATTGACCTTATGGACATGCATAAGGACAATCATCAGGTCATCGGCCTGGAAGTAGTCAACACCGGCCGGCGACGTC
>Ga0209960_1004381_pt1 | contig 10898 bp, 8 predicted proteins | sample ThiBiot_500_plan_2_FD_183947 | JGI IMG/M metagenome (GOLD analysis project Ga0209960, IMG submission 183947) | Wastewater bioreactor microbial communities from Cape Town, South Africa - Thiocy_expt_500_plan (SPAdes) | ecosystem: Engineered > Bioreactor > Thiocyanate-remediating >... | reverse complement strand
AAAAAAAAAAAAAAAAAAAAAAAAAAAAAGTCTTATTTTCGAGAATTAGAGGAAACTTTTGAAGCTGGAGCCCAATTTGTTTTTCAAAAGATATTTGATAAAAATAATCCAAAATCATTTTTTATTGACCCAAATATTGGCATGGAAGGTTCCTCAAAAAGAAAAAAGACAATCAAAATTGATGATGGTAGTGACGATGAATTTCTTGGTGAGAGTATGAAAACTGAAGATATTGAAAATATTGAAGAATTAGGAGAAGATGAAGAAGAGGATATTTGTCAAGATTTTGAAGAAGAAGAGTTTCATTCTGAAGATGATGAACAAGTTGAAGAAGGAGAATAGAAATACAATCTACTTTTTGTTTGATTATTCCAATTTGTAAAATTGTAAATAAATTCTTGTCAATCTATTGTTGATTTTTTTTTTTTATTTCAACTATCTTTTTTTTTGAAAATTGTTCTCCATCATTATTGTTCACTATATAACAAACACACAAACAAACAAAATTTATATCACAAGGTCATTAATTGGGTCACCGAGTTAATTTTGAAAGAACCCATGAAACAGATGCTCGAATATCAGTTGAATGGATTATAATAAAAGGTAAGTCAAATACTCTTCGACAAAGAATCATTTGAAGTTCCTGTGGTAATTGTGATGCTATCTTAAAAAATCGAAATATGGCACTATTATAATACATTAAATTTTGAGAAAATCCAAGATATTCATCGCTTAAAAACACAACCAATACAAATGCTCTTGAAGCTTCTTCATCTTTTTGTTTTGTTTTTAAAAAAAATATTATTAAAAAAATAAAATAAAAGAAAAGAAAATTATAAATCATAAAAAGAAGAAAAGAAAAGAAAAAAAGAAAAAATCATAATTAACAAAATAATAATTAACAAAATATAAACTACCAAGTAATCCAAAATCTTTTTGCATTCTCCAAACAGTTCTACTCCTGTCTCTTTGAAACTCTTCTAATAACTCAACAATTTCATCTCTTTTTTTAGCTTTTGCTTGTTCTAATGCTGATTTTTGACCTTTCCATTTTGCATCCAGATCAATGTCTGCCCTCGTTAAAATCCATTTTACAATCTCTAAATGTCCATTTTGTGAAGCAATAAATAGAGGTGTAGCACCTGTGTTTGTTGGTCGATTCACACTAATTCTTGGATCTTTTAATAATAATTTTACAACTTCTAGTTGTCCTTCTTGGCATGCTATATAAAATGAAGTTGCTCCATCTTTTTCAGTTCTATTTAGATCCACTCTTGGTTCTTTTAACAACTCTTGAACAACTTCAACTCTTCCATGAGAACAAGCAACATAAAATGGGGTTGCTCCAAAGTCTCTTGCTTTATTTATATCAATTCTAGGATCTTTGACCATCAACTTCACAATTTCTAAATTTCCTTTAAAACAAGCAACATAAAAAGCGGTTGCCCCATCATCCCTAGCCTTATTTACATCAATAATTGGATAGCTCATCAACTCTTTCACAACATCAAATCTTGCTTTCTCACAAGCGACATAAAATGGAGTTGATCCATTATCTCGATGTTGATTCAAATCAATTCTTCCATCGTCTTTCAAGATTCGAATCACCTCCATTTGTCCCTCTTGACAAGCAATATAAAACGGAGTTGCAGAGTCCTTATTTGTTAAACTAACAGCAATTCTTGGGTCCTTTAACATCAACTTCACTACTTCTACTCTCCCATGTCCACAAGCTCGATAGAAAGATGAACGAAGGCATTCTGGGTCTCTCCAATTCACATCAAATCCTGGTTTCTTTAAATACTGCTCAACTAAACCCAAGTTCCCTTCTGTTGATGCTTTCCATAATACTTCTTCATGTGATTCTTTCATTGTGGTTGAAGAAGAAGAAGAATAAGAGTTATTAGAGTTTATTGGGGTTATGAATTAATGAGAAAAAGTTGGAATTCTTGATTTTTTTTCTTTTTGTTTTTTGTTTTTTGTTTTTCTTGTTTTGTTTTTGTTTTGTTAGTAATCTCTTTTGACTTTTTCAAAGTTTGAAGAAGTAACACCTCACCAATAATTGAACATTTAACACCAAAAACTTGAAGGTGAAAGTCTATAATCACTCATTCATTTATTTGAAACAATTTTACAATTTCATAATTTCATACAACTTGAACACTTTTTTTTAAAAAAAAAAATTCATAATTTCAAAAAGAATGGTCACCAATTATTCATTCCTTTTGAATATCTTTTTTCTTTTGTTCTTGAATTGTTAGTCCTGATATTTGTTGTTTTAGGTTAATTGCTAATTGCTCATTGTTTGGTTGGTTAGTTGGATTGTGTTGGGTTTTGAAAGTCTTTTGGATATTGTGTTAATTAAATAAATTTGGATGAAATTATTGAAACAACAATGAATTGGAACATCGAAGTCTTTTATATTAATTGTGAAAAAAAAAAAAAAAAAACTGAAATTGAATCATTTCAACAAACTCAAGTTCAAAAAATCAAAGAAATGAAGGATATTGAAACAATATTGTTTGATGTTGTGCGAAATCAATGAATCAGAGATTGAAAAAGAAGAAAGTTTCAAAACTAAGATTCTCTGAAAACTGCATTAATTGACTTTCGCTTTATATGATCGAAATAATCACAATTAAGAATCTTTCATAAAGAGCTATTATAATACAGTAGAGCTATTTGATAATCGAATTCAAAACTTATTCCAACAACTCCAAAATCATTTTTTTGGGAACAGGAACAAAAATTATCATACGATTTTAATTTCCCTTTTCTTTTGAAATTTTCCTTCCTTTATATATGTGAAACAAAGACAAAAGATGAAGATGAAGATTATAGAAGTTCATTGAAAAGAGAAGATATAAAACAGAAAACAATGACCATAAAAATCTTTGATTGTAGAAGCTAATAAGATTTGAAATTGAGTTGATGTTTTGAGTTTGTTGAAACAATCAGGTTTTTGATTTCAAAATTGGAGAGGAATCTCAATAACAAAATACCCCCAACAAATAATATATCAAAATGGAGCAAATTGAACAAGCTTTCTGAATTTCAACTCAAATACACTTGATTTCATATTGGAAAATAGGAAAATTGGATTGTAAAAAGAGTTTTGATGTGGGTTTTGGTTGAAAAAAAAAGTTTTTGAAACACGTGATTTTGAGTGGTTGGACGATTTTTTTTGGACCAATCGATGGCTGATAAAAAAAAAAAAAAAAAACAATTAGAAAAATCTTTATAAATTCACTTTTTACTTCTTACTTTCCATTATTCTACTTCTACTTCTTACAAAATGTAAGACATAGAATAGAAGGGAACAGATTCATAGCTCTTATAGTTCTTATAGTCGTTATTTTATAATTATTTTCGAAGTTTTTTTTAAAAAAAGTGTTTCAAAAAAAAATTTTTTTTTTTTTTTTTTTGGTCAATTTTTTTTTTTTTTTTTTTTTTTTTTTTTTTTTTTTTTTTTTTTTTTTTTTTTTTTTTCTTTTTTTTTGGTTCTAATTAATTAATTTTTGAAAAAAACTTATAATTGAAATTGAATTTGAAAGGAAACTTTGTATCCTATCGTATAATAATTCTGAATTTTATGTAACAATTAATTTTTTTTATTTTTAAGATAGATGAATGCAAATTCGATCATTCATTAGCCTCCCTTTAATTGCCCTGAGTCTCCTGACTTTTTTTAGTGCGTTCAACTTTCCAAGAATAAAGCTTTGAAATGGATGAATTTGTTGGAGTGGATTTATGAGAAGAATATTTAGAATGTTGATGAAAAAAGAGGAATGGAATGAGAAAGTGAAAAGAATTGAAGTGGGAGTGAAAATTGAAAATTGAATTGTTCTTTGAAATTGAATTGAATTGAAACACATTTATTTCGAAGTTTAATTTTTGTCTTGTAAAAGAACTCCATTGGATGTCCCTGAACATCATTAACCATTAAAACAAAATCTACATGGTCAAAAATTGATAAGAAAAGAAATGGACATTGAATTGAAATTGAAAATTAAATATGAATCTGAATCGAATTTTTTTGAGAACAATATAATTAAATCAAATTCTAATACATTTTTCTTTTTTTTCAAAATAATTAATTTAGAGAAAATGAGTTCAACAGAAGGATATGAAGTGATTGTTCTTGGAGGTGGAATTGCAGGTTCCTCTTTGGCAATCACATTGGCTAGACAAGGAAGAAAAGTGATGATGATAGAAAGAGATATGACAGAACCTGATACATTTCGTGGAGAGTTATTACAACCAGGAGGAGTCAATAAACTTAAAGAACTAGGCCTTGAACGTAATTGTTTAGAATTTTTCTTTTTTGATTTCAATCATTCAAAATATTTTTTTTAAAAAAATCATTCTTTCAATCATTAGAATGTATTGAAGGGATTGATGGTAAATTATGCTATGGATATGTTATTTATAAACCAGAAAGTGAAAAACAAAAAGAAGAGCATGTAAAATTGACCTTCCCAGATACAATTTTAGAAGATGGATCATCAACAGAAAGTACTGGAATGAGTTTTCATCATGGAAGATTTGTTCAAAATCTTCGAAAAGTTGCAAAGGAAACACCAAAGTAATTTTTTTTTTTTTTTTTCCAATTTCAATCTATCATATTTTATTTTTATTATGTTGAAAATAAAGTCAAAATTTGAAATCTTTTTAATAGCTTAACTGTTCTTGAAGCAAATGCTTTAACTTTAATTGAAGAAAATGATGAAGTCTTGGGGGTCACTTATAGAATCAAAGGAGAAGAAGAGATTAAAGTTTTCTTTCTTTTTTTTCATAATCATTAATATTCTTAGAATTAATCTAATAAATAAATGAATAAATTTAAAAGACTGCAAATGCTACATTAACAATTGATTGCACTGGTGCATTCTCAAAGTTAAGGAAAAAATTATCTGCAAATGAACCAACATATAAATCTCATTTTGTTGCCCTTCTATTGAAAAATTGTAAACTTCCCTATGTAAACTATGGTTATGTGACCTTAGCTCATCCAGCTCCAGTATTATGTTATCAAATTGCTCATGATGAGGTTAGAATGTTAATTGCTATCCCTGATCCTCTCCCTTCCGTTTCATCAGGTGCATTAAAATCTTTTATTCTTAATTCAATTCTCCCTCAATTACCCGAATTTTTTAAAGAGCCTGTCACTGCTGCAGTTGAAGAACAACTTCGCTCAGTACCATGTAGAATATTACCCACTGATGCAATTCAAATCCCAGGAGCTTTTGCACTTGGTGATAGTCTCAATATGAGACATCCTTTAACTGGAGGAGGAATGACTGTTGCATTTACAGATGTCACTGTTGTTGCTCAACTTCTCGCACCACTAAAAACCATTAATGATAGACAACAAGTAGCTAAAGTTTTAGAATCCTTTTATTCAATGAGAAAAAATACCTCTTCTACTATTAATATTCTTGCTCAAGCACTTTATGATGTCTTTTGTGGAGCATCAGCAAATCCTGCACTTGGACCCATGAGAGAAGGATGTTTTGCCTATTTCCCACATTATGGTTCAGATTGTTTAGCTATCTTATCTGGTTTGAACCCAAGTCCTCATAGTTTAGTTTTCCATTTCTTTGCTGTGGCAGGATTTACAGTTTGGAAACTTCTCACACCTTACCCAACCATCCCCAAAATATTTCAAGGATTCTCAACCTTCAAAGCAGCATTCTTTGTCATCTCTCCATTGATTTCACAAAACTATCTCGCAAGAGGATTCAAAAAATTCATTGCAAAATAAAACATCAAGCAATCAATGCAATCAATCAATCAAAAATGTAAATGTAAATAAAGCAAAATTAAATCAAAAATTAAAAGGAATCAAAAAAAAATGGAATAGAATAGAAATGGTGTTGAATCATTGATTTGCGAAAGGAAAAATAGTTACTCATCCTCATCTGAAGCCTTTCAAGAGGTTGAAAGAGTTCCAAAGAGTGGTTGGTTAATCAAAGATCGAACTATTTTTTCCTTTCACAAATCAGTGAGAAGCTTCAGTTATTGTTCTTCAATATAATATTATTGAAATTCATTGATTCTAAAATGTCATTATATTCTGATGTTGAATCACAGTTATAGATTTTGAATAAGCAATGAATGATGTGGACTCAATGATTTGTGAATAAGAAAAGGGGAAAAAAAGGAAAAAAAAAAAAAAAATGGTGGCGAATGCTCCTAAATCGAAAGGGTCTTCTGCCCAAAACAAACCAATATCCAATAACTCAAACAATAACTCAAGCACTACTACCTCCAACCTTCAAATTCATCATAATAAAAGTAACCATCTTAATCAACAACAACAACCTAAAACTTCACAATCTCAATGGACACCACTTATGAGTGCATGTTATGAAGGAAATTTTGAAAGTGTAAAATATTTATTGGATAGTTATTCAAGTGAGGAGATAAACCTTGGGGATTCCAATGGACGAAGTGCATTTTATGCTGCTTGCTGTCAAGGGAATGTGGAGATTGTAAAGTTAATGATGGAGAACCCAAAAGTCAATTTAAATAAATCAAGTAGTGGACATTGGACGCCTTTGATGATTGCCTGTGCGAATGGTCACTTTGAAGTCGTTCAAATCTTAGTCAATGATAAACGAGTGGATTTAAACTTTCAGGACTTCTTTGGGGAAACAGCATTCTATGCAGCTTGTAAAAATGAAAAATTGGAGATTGTAAAGTTTATGGCTAATAACAACGAGGTGGATATTAATAAGCATAATAATAAAGGATGGACACCCTTAATATTTGTATGTGAGAAAGGATTAACGGATATTGCTCAAGTTTTGTTAAGGAACAAAAGAATAGATATCAATTTTCAAAGTCGACATGGGGAAACAGCGATTCATGTTGCCTCTTATAATGCCAAAATCGAAATTGTCAAATTACTTCTCATGAACGATAATACAGCTCTCAATAAAACCAATAAATTTGGTTCAACTCCTTTGATGATTGCTTGTCAGATTTGTCACCTTGAACTCGTAGAAAGATTTTTAGCAAGCTCTTGTCAAGTAAATATCCAAGCAAGAGATATTTATGATCGAAAAACTGCAATAGATCATGCAAGAGTAAGAAAACATAGTGAAATATTAAAGCTATTAAATGCATTTGAGGAAAATCCTGATAAAGTTAGAAGACATCTCCGAAAGAAATTGGGTTTAACTGGTTTATTTTTATTTTATTTTATTTAGTTTGATTTTATTTATTTTAGTTTGATTTGGTTTGTTTATGATATTTTATTTAATTAATTAATCACATTCAAATTCACTTGTTTTTTTTCTAACACTAAAACATAATCATTTAGAAACTCGTGCTGCTACGATATATTGGTTAATTATCTTGAATACTGATGGTTACTATCGAATCGCAGAAACGAGTTAGAAACAATCCTTCTTTCTTTTTGAACTTGTATATTAATTATTTTTTCCCCCTAACCTTATTAAAACTTTTTTTAAAAACCAAATTCTTTTCAAATTTTTATCACTTTGCTATTTTAAAATTAAAAACTGAAAACATTAATCATGAAGAAACAAAAAAAAAAAAAAAAAGAAAAGTAAAGCCTAGGACATTTAGTATTCCCGAGTGGTCACCCTCCCCAGTACTAACTAAACCATCACTTGCTTGACTTCCGTGAGCGAGACGGGGACGGGTATGTTCAAGTGTGTATGGTCCTAGACATTTCCTCTTGCTTTTTGCACTTCTTTTATTACAAACTTCTTTTTTTTAAATTTTTTTTCTTCTTATCCCCATCAAACATTTTAACATCTCATCTTTGTATCAGAATCTTAATGAAGCAGATGATGAGATAGAAAATAATGAGGGAAATGAAGAAAAAATCTTAAAGAACGACTGACAAAATTTTATTCATTTTTGTTTCATTTGAAAGTTGATTTATTGAATACATCATTTTGAAATACTTTGTAATTGAACTTGAGAATCAGTTTTAAGTTTCTTTGATTGATTCTTTTTTGATTTGCACTTAATTACAATGAAAATAATTAATCCAATTAAAAGACCTCCAACAACTGATCCAATAACAATTCCAATAATTGCACCTGTGCTAAGGTTTGAAGATTCACATGTTAATTGATTTGATTCACAACATGATTTTTGAGAATTGGTTAACAAATCTCCAATTGAATTCTTGAGATCTTCAAAACATTCTATTCCTTGATATTTTTCAATTGTTTCTTTACATTGTTCATTACATTCTGAAACACAATAAGATCTCAATTCAAGAATTGCTTCATTTTTTAATCCTTCAATTGATTCACATCTATTATTTGATTTGTTTATCAATGAAAAAGAAAAATAAAAAAAAGAAAAAATAAAAGAAAAATAAAAAAAGAAGAAAAAACAAACCCAAAATGACCAAGAGTGAAAGAAATTAAAGTTGATGATGAAAGACCATTTGAATCTGTTGCAATTAATTTCAAATCTGGAATTGAATTTGATAAATACATTTGTTCTGAAATACTAAAATCAAATGACATTGTTGGTTGGTCTGAATTTAATGTTCCTAATAAACTTGTATTTGAATTAACAATAACATAATCTCCATCTTCATCAATTACTGAAAATTTAATACTAACTTCTTCTGATAATTTAACAATATAATTATTTGATAAATTCACAAATTGAGGTGGTGAATTTAACTCTGATTTTAAATTATCATAAATTGATCCAATTTCTAAAGATAATTGAGATGCCAAAATGTTTTGAGTTTGTGAAACATCAAATACACATGCATCAAAATCAATATTTGATCCAATACATCCTGATCTTGCTTGATTCTCAAATTCAATACTTGAAAATTCAATTTCAAAATTTGGAATAAATAAAATGTCATTAAATGAATTGAAATTAGTTCCATTTGAATAAATAAATAAGGATTCATTTTCATTTATCATATATTCCAATCCAAATGATGAATGAAGTGTTTCAAAATTACTTGCAATTGGAATAATATTTCCATTTCCATTTCCATTTCTTAAAATAAAATCATCATTTTTATTTCCATTCCAATTTCCTAATAATCCTCTTGTTTTGGATTTCAATGAATTTGGAAGTATCACAATTAAATTTAACATTGAAAATCTTGATATAATTATTAATGAAACTCCAGAAGTTGGTAAAAGAATTTGATATTTTGAATCTTCAATTCTTGTAATCAATATTCCATCTTGTGAAATAAATGAATTTCCAATTGATATCATTTGTGGTGTTTGTGAGTCTTTTAAAAATATATTCATATTTCCAAATTGATTTAAATAAATTGAAACACTTGAATTTCCATCTTTAATTGAAATTGCTGATAATATTGTAACTAATTTTGTTGATAATTGTGAAAATCTTCCTTGAATTGTTAATCCATTTGGTTCAAGAATATTTTGGTCAAGATTATTAATTTGTTCCAAAAGAATAAATTCTCCTTTTCCATTAAATCTCCAAACTTGTTCATCAAATGTTAAAAAATGTGGATCTCCATAACATATTCCCACTTTTGATGTTAATGTTGAAGGTGTTGAAGGAGGCAAAGTTGATTTCTTGAAGTTACTATTATTATTATTTACTTTTCTTGTTTTTTGAAATAAATCACAAAATGATCTTGGATTACTAGATTTCACACAACAAATGACTCTTGGTAAAATATCTCCAATAAAATTCTTAATGGATGGGAAACTTCTATCATTTCTCAATCCTGAATTCTCAACATATTTACTGATCAAAAAATCATTATATCCAATATTCAAATAACAACATTTAACTTCAACATTTAATTGTGCAACTGGAACAAAAAATGCACATTCTTGAGTTAATTGATATAAAAAACAACTAAATGGTGTATTTCTATTACAATTTGGATCTGTACTAAATTGTGGATTCACTGTTGGTGGTAAACTTGGACAACTTATTGCTGGTTTAACTAATATTGAATCTGTTGACACAAAATTTTGACAACTTGAATCATAATCAAATCCATCTTCAATTGGTAAAATAAATCTATTAATTGATTTATAAGTTGTATCAATTGATAGAATATGAAGTGATGAACTCCATACAAAATTATCCACATTTAATGTAATATTCATATTTCCATTATTTAATCCATAAGTCACATTTTCATTAACAACAATTAATTCTGGTTGAATGTTGAAATCTTGGAGATCCAAATAATTCCAATTCCATTTGAATAATTTAATTGTAATTGTGTCTCCAGATCCGAATTGAGTTGAATTCCATGAAATTGATTTTGATTTTCCAATTGTAAAAATATAATCATCTAATGTTTCAACACTATTTGGAATAAGTTGATTTGATTTTGAATAATAAAATGATCCTAATGAAAAGAAATCTCCATTTAGATAACCAACAATTGAAATTTTGAAATCCAAATAAATATCTGAAGTATGATATGGTGATGATTTGCAATAAAATTTTCCACTATTTGAATTAAAAATTGATGGGACTTGAGTTTCTCCAAAAGAACATTTTAGATCTTGTTGAGAAAATGTCATTCCAGAAGGAGTAATAATTTCAATTGGAGTTCCACCAAGAATTGAATCTGATTTTGGTGAGAAATCAAAAATTGGATTATTACAATCTGTTCCATTCCAACCAGATTCGCATTTACATTCAAGATTATTAAATGAATTAACAAAACAATATCCATTAATACATCCACAATTTGATAATTGAGAACAATCATTTTCTTCATATCTTTCATCATAATCACAATATGATGTCAGAAATGAATTTAAACTTAATCCTGTGAATAAACAAGTTCCATGACCTGAACAATCATTTAATGATGAACAATCTGGTGACTCACAATCTCCATTTGAATTTCTTGTTTTTCCTTCATCACATTTACT
>Ga0209960_1004380_pt1 | contig 10899 bp, 5 predicted proteins | sample ThiBiot_500_plan_2_FD_183947 | JGI IMG/M metagenome (GOLD analysis project Ga0209960, IMG submission 183947) | Wastewater bioreactor microbial communities from Cape Town, South Africa - Thiocy_expt_500_plan (SPAdes) | ecosystem: Engineered > Bioreactor > Thiocyanate-remediating >... | reverse complement strand
TTCTTCAGGAAAAAAAAAGAGAAAAAAAAAAGAGAAAAATAAAAAAGAGAAAAATAAAAAGGATAAGAAAGAAAGAAAGAAAGAATGAATGAATGAAAAGATTTCTCACCTAAGTCATACCAAAATCGTTGAAATCCGGGGTTTAATCTTCTCATATCTTTAGTTCCATACAAATTCTCTATGAATGATTCAGGAGTAATTTTATATGTCTTTTATTTTAAATTTATTGATAATGATTTTCTTTAATAACAGTTTTTTTTTTAAAAAAAAAATATGAGAATGGAATTTTAAAAAAAATCAAACAAGGAGAAACTCTTTAATAACTGTTCCAATAATTTTTTCTTCTAATTGAGTATACTTTCCTTCATCAATTTCAAGTTCTAATTTCAATTTTTTTTTCATTATCCCATTCAAAAAATAAAAATGAAAAGAAAAAGAAAAAAGAAAAAGAAAAAAAGAAAAAGAAAAAGAAAAAGAAATATAAATAAAACGAAGGAAAAAAACAAACTATTTTTTGCTCGAATTTCTCTAAATCTTTCAGCACTTATCCATTTTTCATTCAAAGCATTTGACTCTTTTTTCAATACATCAACATTCCTCTTCAATTTTCTCTCAAGCCTTCTGAGTGGATCTTGATTTCCATAATACTTGCGATCCACGAATTGATTTAAAATTTTTGATGATGTATTAATTTGTGCTTCTGAAAGTTTGCCAGTAATTTCTTGATTTGAAGGTAAATTTAGATTATCATCTAAATCTAGGTCACTATCATCAATATAATCATTGCTTTGATATGGTTTCCGAGTTTCAGAATCTCCTTCTTTATCTTTTCCTTTCTTATTATATTTCCTAATAACTTTTAGTCTTGTTTCTTTTTCCTTTTCTATTTCCTTTTCTTTCTGTTTTTCCTTTTCTTTTCCTTTTTCTTTCTGTGCATCTTTTTCTTTTTCTTTTTCTTTTTCTTTTTCTTTTTCCTTTTCCTTTTTCTTTTCCTTTTCTTTCTCCTTCTCTTTTTCTTTTTCCTTTTGGGAATTCAAAATTGGTTCATCTAAGTCACTATCATCTATGTAATCATTGCTTTGATATGGTTTTCTAATTTCAGAATTTTCTTTCTTTTGTTTTTTTTTCTTGCTTTTTTCTTGAGCTGTAATTTCTAACTTTCTTTTTTCTTTTTCTTTTTCCTTTTCTTTTTCATTTCCATTTTTTGTCCTTTTTTCTTTATTAGTTTCTTTAAGTTTCTCTCCCTTCTCCTCTTCTATCTCACTATCCTCTTCTTCCTCATCACTTTGGTCTTTTTCTTTCCTTTTCTCCTTCTTCTTTTTTTTCTTTTTCTTCTCTTTTTCCTTTTCCTTTTCCTTTTCTTTTTTCTTTTCCTTTTTCTTTTCTTTCTCTTTTTGCTCTTCTTCTTCATTTTCAAATCTTACTTTTTTTTTCTTTTTAACTTCTTCAATTTCCTCTTCTCTCTTCCTTTTCTTCTTTTTCTTTTCTTCCTCTTCTATTCTCTTTTCTTTTCCCATCTCTTTTAAACTTTCAACATTCTTGTTGCTCTCTTTCCTCTTCTTTTTCTCATTGGAATCTATTAATATTTAGGTTAGTTGAAAAAAAAAAAAGGAATTGAATATATAAAAATTGAACAAAGAAGAGTAATGAATAGGAGATATAGAAAACAGAAAAGAAAATTGAAAACATCAATAGAATACAATAGACAATAGAATTGAAATACAACCAAAAATTTAGGTTCAAAAGAAGAAATCCTCAATTATAAAGTCAATTGAGAACGAATTTCAAGGAAATAATAGAAATAAGAGAATGAAAAAAAAATAAGAAATCAAAAGTAATAAAAGTAGAAAATAAGAAGAAGAACAGAAAGTTAAATTCTAAAAAGAGGTTCATAGTTAGAAGCAATTAATGAACTGGAGATAGATAGGAAAAGAGAGAACCTTGCTGTTTTTTCTTCACCAGATCCGCCATTTTTTTTCTTTTTTTTTTCTAATTGTTTTCATTTCTCTTATTGCAACTCCTTGAGGTATTCTTATTCATCTCTCAATTCACTTTCTTCTTTAATATTTCTATTTTTTAAGTCTTTAGTTTAGTTTTATTTCTTATATTTTAGCTTAATTTTGTGTTATTTTGTGTTATTTTGTTTTTAGTTTTTTTTTTTTTTTTTTTTTTTTTTTTTTTTTTTTTTTTTTTTTTTTTTTTGGGTTTGAAAAATAAAATACAAAAAATTTAAAGACAGCCAACAAAACAACTTGGTTCTTATTGTTATCTTGGAATACAATTTGAAACTCTTACTTGAGCTCTGTAGTGTAATTCTATTCAAATTGATAGACTTTAAAGGTATTTTTGGTTCATTCATTATTTATAATTTTATTTTTATTTTTCAATTTTGCAAAAAAAATACGACAAGTTTTATTTATTTATTTTTTGATATACAACATTGAATTATTTACAATTTCAAAGAAAATAAACTTATAAAATTAGAATAAAATAGAATAGAATAGAATACCACATTGTTCAATGAAAATTAATTATTTTTTTTTTCAAAAAATAAAATAATAGAATAGAAAAATCTTTTTGAAACTTTGGAAGACAAATCATTAATATTCAAACTCTTAAAGGTCGCAAAATAATAACATTTCAAGGACAGTTTCATATTTAAATAATATCATATCATTGTATTGATCTTTCAAGAGAATCTATTTCTTTTTATTCCCAATAGTAATTTTTTTTTTCCTATTTTACCTATCTATCTTTTTTTGGAATAATATCATTAATATTTGCTTCTTATAGATTATTTAGGATCATTTAGAAACAAACAAACAATTATTTAGAATATTCAATAATAAAATAATATCAAATTATGGCAAATACTTGGAGGACTGGACGCTTTGATTTTTTCCTTGTAGTTGCTCAAATTACTGGAGTTGTTGGTATGTATTATGTATTTAGTGGTTTAATAACTTGGTTTGGAGTCATGCTTTTTGGAGGATATCACGCAACAAATTCAAATATTGTGAATAATCATCTACAACGTTATACATCAAGTGTTCAACTAGGTTATTTATTAGATGGCAATACTCTTATTCCTGAGGAATGGATGGGTTGGGTTCAATGTGGAGTCTTTCTTTTAACATCTTGTGTAATAGGAGCTTGGATCTCAGTCTTAGTTCAACGCGCAAAACAATGTTTTGATTTTGCTTGTACTTTGTATGCAATTCATTTTATTCTTTGTTGGTCTCTATATGGATTTCCAACAACTCCAATGTGGTGGTTTGTTAATGTCACATCTTTAATTGTCACCTCTGTTTTAAGTGAATACTTATGTCTTCAAAAGGAATTAACTCCAATTGCACTCAGTGGTTCTCGAGGAAATTTTAAATAGTTTGTCAAATTTTATAGTTTTATTTTTTGCTCTTCGCCTCCCACCTTGTAAATGATTTTATAACCGAAATGAAATAATTTTTTTAGAATTTCACTTTTTTTCTTTAAAATTAAATAGATCACAAAGGATTTTGATTTCAATTCAATTTAGATAATATTATACGAACAACATCTTTTTTTTTTTCACAAAGAGACATCATATCCTCAGGATTCTTTGATTATTTCTAACATTCGCAATCAATTTTTAAAATAATGATTAATGAGAAAATTGTTTAAGATAATGAATCAAATACCAAATCATAATTTGAAAAGATGTAAGAGAAGTAACAAAAAAGAATTAGGTGATTTGAGACTGAATTGTAAAGGATTTGTAAAGTGGGTTTGTAATTCAGTTCTGTTTCGGCAGGGATTGATAAGCAAGCATTCTTTACAATAACTTCCGCCCCTTTTTTCCAAACCAATTTCCTGCTTTCTCTGATTATAAACCATTTTCACTTCTTCTCCAACTTATAATTTAAAAGATCATATTAGAGTCGAATCAATATTGAGATTGATTTATATATTTAAAATCATAATAATAATTCAAATATTTAACAAATCTAATTATTTTATTTAGATAAAAGATGAAAATTCATTGAAATTCTTTAACGAATTCTTTTGATATTGAAAAATGTTATCAAAAAATTTAGATTGAATCGTATTCTTTTATTAATGTTTTTCTTTTTTTCTTTCATAAAATCATTATAGGATTTGCTTTTGAAAAACAACTCTTTTGCTGAAGTAATTGTAATCTCTTTTCTCTTAAAACCCAAATATCAAAATAACTGTTTCTTCTTAAAAATGTTCCCAGTTCGCATTTGGAAGTCATCTACACTTGTTAGAACTTTTACTCGAACAATGGCTCAAGAAAACAAACCTGTATAATTTTTTTAAAAATGATTTTCTTTACTTTTATCTTGCATAATTATTTTTCTTTTAACTTTCAATAACTTTTTTTTTATTTTATTTTTTTAAAGGTAACTTCATGGAATCACTCCAACTCTAAAGATGGTGCCTTCCAAAGAAAGGATAGTATCTTTAGAAACTTTATTAGTGCTGATCAAAACTCTGAATTCCCTGCCCAAGCTGGTCGTTATCACCTTTATGTTTCTCATGCATGTCCATGGGCTAACCGAACAATGATTGTTAGAGGATTGAAGGTAACAAAAATATATATACATATATTTTTTGATTTCACTTACTAATTATTTTTAACAAAATTTAGGGCTTGGAAAAGGTGATTTCTTATTCAGTAACAAATAGTTATCTTGGTGACAAAGGATGGTCCTTTAATCTTCCTGAAGAGGGAGCAACTTCAGATGATGTTAATGGCAAACAATTTTTAAGAGAAGTTTACTTGATGTGTGATCCAAACTACTCTTCAAATATCACTGTTCCTGTCTTATTTGACAAAGTTGCCAAAAAAATTGTGAACAATGAATCTTCTGAAATCATTAGAATGCTCAACAGTGAATTTAATGAGTTTTGTGAAACCGATGAACAAAAAAAAGTATTTTATTCCTTGATTTTGATTTTGATTTTGTTGTTTGCACTTACTGTACTAACTTTTTTTTCACCCTTTTTTACAGTTGGATCTCTACCCAAGCGATTTGAAATCAAAAATTGATGAGCTCAATGAATGGATTTATCCAAATATTAATAATGGTGTTTATCGTTGTGGCTTTGCAAAATCTCAACAAGCCTATGATGATGCTTTTGATAAACTCTTTGAACACTTGGATAAAGTTGAAGACATTCTCTCAAAAAATAGGTTCTTATTTGAATAATTACTTTTTTTTTGTTTTTTGTATCTTGATATTATAATTATAAAAAAATAGATACTTAACTGGTGACCGATTGACTGAAGCAGATGTTCGTTTGTTCACAACCCTTATCCGATTTGACCCAGTCTACATCACTCATTTTAAAACCAACAAGAAGGTTTTCTTTAATTTTCCCTTTTTTTAAAAAAAATCATTTAAAATTTTTAGAATCAATCAATCAAACAAACAATAATAAATTAATGATAGAGACTCGTAGATTATCCAAACCTTTTCAATTACACCAAAGAGCTTTATCAAATGAAAGAAATCAAAGCAACAGTCAACTTCAAACACATTAAAAATCATTACTTCACTAGCCACCCTCAAATCAATCCTTTCGGTATCATTCCAAAAGGTCCAGATGTTGATTTCGATTCACCTCATAACAGAGACAAAAAATAATTGAACTACTTTGTTGTTAAACCCAATAAAATAATATTATTTTCTTTAGATTTTTGAATGTATTTGAGATTTTTTTGAGATTTTTGATCAAAAACAAATCAAAAAGGACAAAGAAGAGTGAATGGAAGAGTTGGAGAAACAACTTCTGAGTGCGTGTTCCAGTAACAAAAGTATTGAAAAGGCTCGAACATTACTTCAAAATCCACAAATTAATCCTAATTGTAAAGATAAAAGTGACGATCAAACACCTCTTTGTATTGCTTGTCAAGAAGGACAAATTGAAACTGTGAAATTATTATTAAAGGATAACAGAATTGATGCCAACCAAACAAATGGTCATGCTTGGACACCTCTTTTAGTTGCTTGTCTTTTTGGACATATTAAAATTGTGGAATTATTATTAAATGATGAAAGAGTTGATGTCAATAAACCAAATAATTATGGTTGGACACCTTTTTACGCTGCTTGTCATTTTGAACAGATTGAAATCGTGAAGTTATTATTAAATAATAGTAGAGTTGATATCAATAAAGCAAATGATGATGATCAAACACCTTTTTTTGCTGCTTGTGAAGAAGGACTTATTGAAATCGTGAAGTTGGTATTAAATAATAGTAGAGTTGATATCTATAAAGGAAATAAAAATGGAGCAACACCTTTTTTAATTGCTTGCCAAAAAGGACGTATTGAAGTTGTGAAATCATTATTAAATGATCAAAGAGTTGACATTAATAAAGGAAATGATGATGGTCAAACACCCTTTTTTATTGCTTGTAGAAATGGAAATATTGGAATTGTGAAATTATTATTAAATGATAAGAGAGTTGGTTTAAACATAACAGATAAATATGACGAAACACCTTTTTTGATTGCTTGTGATCAACAACATATTGAAATTGTCAAATTATTATTAAGTGATGAGAGAGTTGATGTCAATAAACCAGATAAAAATTCAAGAACACCTTTTTATAGTGCTTGCAAAAAAGGACAAATTGAAATTGTGAAATTATTATTAAATGATGAAAGAGTTGAAGCCAACAAGACGGACGACCACGGAGAAACACCTTTTGGTATTGCTTGTGAAAAGGAACACTTTGAAGTTGTACAAGTATTGTTAACTGATGAAAGAATCGATATCAATAAAGCATTGAATGATCAAACACCTTTTTGGATTGCTTGTAATAATGGAAATATTGAAATTGTGAAATTATTATTAAATGATCAAAGAGTTGATATCAATAAAATGAATAAGAATGGTGCAACATCTTTTTACAACGCATGTGAAGAAGGACAAATGGATATTGTGAAATTATTATTAAATGTTGAAAGAGTTGATGTAAATAAACCAGATAAAAATGGTCAAACACCTTTTTATATGGCTTGTTGGAAAGGGCACATTGAAATTGTGAAATTATTATTAAATGATGAAAGAGTTGAAGCCAACAAGACGGGCTACCACGGAGAAACACCTTTTGGTATTGCTTGTAGAGAAAGGCGTATTGAAATTATTAAATTGTTATTCAAGAATCGGAGAGTTGAAGTAAATAAAACTGAAAATAAGTTTTGTAGAATTCCTTTTTATCTTGCTTGTGAAAAAGGAGATATTGAGGTTGTGAGATTATTATTAAATATTGAGAGAGTTGATATTAATAAAGCAGATAAAAATGGTGAAACGCCTTTTTTTATTGCTTGTGAAAAAGGACATATTGAAATTATAATATTATTGTTAAGTGATGAGAGAATTGAAGTAAATAAAGGAAATGAAAATGGAGCAACATCTTTTTTAATTGCTTGCCAAGAAGGACGTATTGAAGTTGTGAAATTATTATTAAATGATCAAAGAGTTGACATTAATAAAGGAAACGATGATCAAACACCTCTTTGTCTTGCTTGTGATGATGGACAAATTGATGTTGTGAAATTATTATTAAATGATAAGAGAGTTGATGTCAATCAAGAAGACGATGTATTGAATCAAACGCCTTTTCATATTGCTTGTAAAAAAGGAGATATTGGGGTTGTGAAATTATTATTAAATAATGAGAGAGTTGATATTAATAAAGCAGATAAAAATGGTCAAACACCTTTTTTAATTGCTTGTCAAGAAGGACATATTGAAATTGTGAAATTATTATTAAGTGATGACAGAGTTGATGTGAACAATGCAGATAAATATGGCCAAACACCTTTTCATGCTACTTGCTCTAGCGGAAAAATTGAGATTGTGAAATTGTTATTAACTAATGAGAGAATTGATGTAAATCAAAAGGACAAGAAGCGTGATTGGACTCCCTTTTATATTGCTTGTGAAAAAGAACAGATTGAAATAGTGAAATTATTATTAAGTGATGAAAGAATTGATGTCAATAAAGCAGAAAATAGATTTGGTAGGACCCCTTTTCATATGGCTTGTAATTATGGAAAAATCAATGTTGTAAAGTTATTATTAAATAATGGAAGAGTTGATGTAAATAAAAGAAATGACGATGGTGAAACACCTTTTTATAGTGCTTGTGAAAATGGAGATGTTGAAATTATAACGTTATTATCAAATAATGAAAGAATTGAAGTAAATAAAACGAATAAGGATGGTGCAACATCTTTTTGCAACGCATGTGAAAAAGGACAAATGGATATTGTGACATTATTATTAAATGTTGAGAGAGTGGAGATAAACAAGGTAGAGAATAAACATGATTCTACCCCATTTTCTATTGCTTGTCAAGAAGGACATATTGAAATAGTGAAATTGTTATTAAATGATAAGAGAATTGATATAAGTAAGGATGACAAGCATGGCCAAACGCCTTTTTATATTGCTTGTCAAGAAGGGCAAATTGAAATAGTGAAATTATTATTAAGTGATGAAAGAATTGATGTCAATAAAACAGAAAATTCTGGCCAAACACCTTTTTATATTGCTTGTCAAAAAGGACATATTGAAATTGTGAAATTATTATTAAACGATAAAAGAATTGATATAGCTCAATCAAATAATGATGGTTTAACACCTTTTTATGTTGCTTGTGAAAAAGGACATATTGAAATTGTGAAATTGTTATTAACTAATGAGAGAATTAATATCAATAAAGCGGATGATATTTATGGTCAAACACCTTTTTATGGAACTTGTCAAAAAGGTCACATTGAAATTGTGAAAGTATTGTTAAGTGATACAAGAGTTGATATAAATAAACCAGATAACAATTCAAGAACACCTTTTTATATTGCTTGTTCCAATGCATTTCCTGAAATTGTGAAGTTATTATTGAATGATGAAAGAGTTGATATCAATAAAGCGACAAAGAGTTTGTCTGAAGCGCCCCTTCATATTGCATGTGGTTATGGAGAAATAGAAATAGTAGAATATTTGTTGGCAAGTGGAAGGAAATTGGATTTAATTGCAAAAAATATTGGAGGAAAAACTGCAATTAATATTGCGAGAGAAAGGGGAAAGAAAGAAAAAGGAAATTGGGAAAGTGAAGAAGAATATGAAAAAAGAATTAAAAATGGTCCAAAGATTGTTGAATTATTGGAATTATTTGAAAACAATCCAAATGAAATAAGAGCAAAATTAAGAAAACAATTTGAATTAACTGGTAACAATCTTTTATAATAATTATTTCTCAATCTATTAAACTTTTTTCTATTAGGCTTGAAATTTTTTAATGAACAAGAATTGGAAGAAGAAAAGAGAAAAATTGAAGAAGAACAAATAGCAATTAAACCATCAGAGGAACATGAAACACTCCAGAGTAATTTTCTTTTCTTTGAAACTTTGAAAAACGATTTTGCTAAACAGAAAAAAAAAAAAAAGATTTTTTTAATAGGTTGATCAACGGAAGAGAAGGGAAAAAATTAGAAGAAAAGAAGGAGGATTTGGAAAAAAAACCAAAAAGCCAAGAACTTGAAAGTACTTGCTTGAATTTACTTGTATTGTGTTTTTGATTAATGTGCAACAAAATTATATGTAGATTTTTTTGGAGGGTTGGTAAAAAAGACCAAAAATTTGGAAGAAGAAAGAAAAAATGTTGAGCAAAAGAAAAGTATTTTTTTTTTTCAATTTCTCAATAAATAAATAAAAATAAAATCAATGCAATAGAATCAACCTATGAAATTGATTTTAATAGTAAATTGTACAGATTAAAGACAACAGCAACAATATTATCAGAATTAGAAAATGATATTAGATTGAAACTTAAACTTCAAGAAAATGATGAACTTAGTTTGGAATTCAAAGAAAATGATAAGTTTATTGTTTTGGATGATATGGAAGACTTAGAAGAAGGAATGACAATTAAAGTTTCAAGTTCAGCTCAATTACAATCAAATTCGAGTTTTTCATCAGCTTCACTTCCAAATTTAACAACCCTTAATTCAAACATACCTTATTGGTGGAATACAAAACCAAATGAAAAAACCAAATGTGAAGAAAAAGGATATAAAGAAACACAATATCTTCGATATTTACTTCGTGATAAGAAACAAAATGTTGTTGATAATGAAAATGAATATTTGAAGAAACTTGAAGTATTAATGACATTTTTTGGAGGAGATATCAATCAAATCAACAAAGCTTATGTTTTATTTAATGAGAAATTATTTGATTCATTTCAACATCATCGAATCTTTCTTTTCAATCAACAAAGAGCAAGTCCAGGAATATTTAATAAAGACGATTGGAAAAATGGAAATGATTCTTTACAAAAGTTTAAATTTTATGATCATTATTTCAAGTTGGCTGAATCTTTTGATTGGAATCGTTCAAAAGATCTGGTTTTTCTCTCTTTCAAATTTCCAAACAAACCAATAATCAAAAATTGAAATATAAATAGTTACATGCAATTCCAATGATTCATGGAACAAGTGAAACTGCATTACATGAAATTTGTCAAACTGGTTAATTTTTGTTGTTTCTTTTTGTAAACGATTGAAATTTAAACTAAATACATAAATAAATAAATAATAAAAGGGCTTTCGGCAACAGGAGCAACTGATGCTGGATTTTATGGTCAAGGTTCATTTTTTTTTTATTCTTTTTCTTCACTTTGTTTTTTTACAAAAAAAGAAAAAGAAAAATCATTTTTAAAAAAAAAATAAAAAGGGATGTATTTTAGTAGTTCATTATTTTATTCATCAAAATTCACCAAAGATACTTCAGATGGGAAACCATTTATTATTTGTATGATTACTCCTGGAAATGTTTATCCTGGTTGATTTTTTTTTTTTTTTTTTTTTTTTTTTTTTTTTC
>Ga0209960_1004375_pt1 | contig 10909 bp, 9 predicted proteins | sample ThiBiot_500_plan_2_FD_183947 | JGI IMG/M metagenome (GOLD analysis project Ga0209960, IMG submission 183947) | Wastewater bioreactor microbial communities from Cape Town, South Africa - Thiocy_expt_500_plan (SPAdes) | ecosystem: Engineered > Bioreactor > Thiocyanate-remediating >... | reverse complement strand
ACATTAAAAAATTGATTTAAATTAATAAAAAAATAGAATTGATTTAAATAAAATTGGTAATCGAATGAAGTCAAAAGATTTTTATTTGTCAGTAATTCAAATATTGCGTCAAAAGAAATCATTCCATTTGGGAATATGGAGTTTTTCCATAAATCACAACGATTTAGTATATTCTTTTTTCTTTTCCATTCTTTCACTTAAATTAATTTAATTTTTTCATGATTTTTTTAATAGGGATCAATTCGAGAATTTTTATCAAATTATGGTTCCATAACATCAAAATTCAAATATACTCTCACAACTTCCCTCTTATCAATTAACCCATTTGAATCCAATACACTTCAATACTTGGAATACTATCCATTAGTTAACTCTAGAGGTATAAATAATCTACTAAAAAGTAAAAATTAACATATTCATTAACTAACAACTTTTTTTTTTAAAAAAAAAATAGCTCATCAATTAGGAAAGAATCGAAAAATTTTGAATGAGAAATTTAAAGTTCAATATGAAAAATTCTTGACGAACCTTTGTCATAAAATTCAAATCACAAACATAGATTTGCTTGCCATAACTTAGTAATTTTCATTTATTTATTTTTTTTTCATTTTATTGCTATTACTTCATTTCTATAATTTTCTAAGTGATCCAAAAATAAAATAATAATAAAATAAAAGCTATTATATCATTCAAGATAGAATCTTCGAAGCTAAAGAAATTATTTCAAAAGTTTCTGGTGTTGATCAAATTCAATATGATTACTTGCTCTCTTACCTTGATTTTTGTTCAGATGAAGAAAATCCTAAATTTGAGGTATTTAAAAAGAATAATAAAAGACATAAAAAATTAAAAAAAGAATCAAAAATAAATTAAATTTTTTGAATTATAGATTGCAAGAGCAAATGCCAAAAAATATGAAAATTATCCAATCTTAAGATGGAGAGATTTATTTGGAGAAGTGAAATCTTATCTTGAAGAAATTGATGGATATCAAACAAAGTAACAATTTTCTTTTTCTTTTTTTTTTTCTTTCTTCTTGGCCTTACTTAATGATTAATTTTTTTTTTTTAAAGGAGAAAAATTGAAGATGAGGAGAATAGAAATAACAGAATTCTTGAAAATGCTAAAAAATCACGAACTCTTGACTTTGTTGTGGAATCTAAACAAATGAAAATTAATTTTTCAAACCTTCAACAATGTTCTATTTCATATTATTTGATGAACATTGAAATTCTCTTTTCTACCACTCCTTTCCTTTCTCAAACTGCTGGAAACTTTCAATTTGTAAAACCAAAAGAAACTCAAGTAATTTTTTTTCTTTTCTTTTTTTTTTTCCCTTTTGATTCCTAATTTTTCTTTCTTTCCTTCTTTTTTTCTTTCTTTTTAGGTTGTTGATTTAAGTCAAAATCAAAATTCAATCACTGTTGATCTCCCAAAAACATACCATAACTCAAATGTCATTATTGAAGTTTCTTCTCAAGGAATCGAAAAATCTCTTGTCCATTTCTCCCATTCTTTGAATGTTAATTTAATGGAAAATTATGGACAACTTGCTATTTCTGATCAATCCACTGGAAAAGCAATTAGCAAAGCATATGTCAAAGTTTATGCAAAATTAAATAATGGAAAAGATGTTTTCTACAAAGATGGTTACACTGACTTTAGAGGTTTCTTTTTTTTTTTTTGTTCTTTCTTTTCTATTTCTTTTAGTTGATTGATGAAAGAAAGAAATTAACTTTTTTAAAAAAAATCTCTTCTATAGGACTCTTTGATTATGTTTCCACAAGTGCTGATACTCTTGAAGATGCAAAGAAATTCTCAATCCTCATCATCTCTGAAAAGAATGGATCTGTTATTAAAGAGGCTGGGAAACCAAAAATTTAAATTAATTTCGAAATGAGATATGAAAAATTTGAAAATAAAGGAAATGGGCCAGCCTAACAAACTTTTATTTCTTTTTATATACTTTTTCTTATATACTTTTTTTTTAAAAGTTTTCTTTATGATAATAAAATTTCGTTCCTCCTTTAACTGAAGAAGTATTCTTATTTGCAGCTTTATGTAAAGTATGTGAGAGAGGTTTTGGACCACAGAAGAAAATTCCTTTTGAATGAATTTTATTGAATTAAAATCATTGAATATAAAAGAAAAAAAAAAAAAGGAAAAACAAACCAATATCAGTAGAAGGATGATCTTGAGCCATTTGTGCAAAGAGTCGATCAAAGTCTGGACGTCCATATCTGGTTGGAGAGCGTAAACCTGTAAGAGCATCTCTTCCATCTGAAGAATTTAATACAACATTTCTAACCTTTTAATTTGATTATTGAATTAGAAATTAAATTAAATTAATTAAATTAAATTCAAGAAAATAATAAAAATACTTGGTCAGCTTTCAATCCTCCTGTTAAAAACAATTGAATATCAAGGAAATGATCAATATCTTCTGCTTCTAATGCTTCAACAAGATCTTGAAACCATTCAAAAGCCTTTTTATTTCATTTTTTATTTATTTTTTTATTTTCATCAAATTTCAAAAGAAAAAAATAAAATAAAATAAATATGTACATTAGTATCTCTGCAAATCCAAAAGAAATAACATTTTCTCATTTTCATAACTGTATTTGGATCAATAACTCGATACCAAATTGATTTCAAGATACTTGAAAAAGGAGTAACTCCAATACCTGCACCAACACAAACAGCAACCTTTTTTATTTTTTTTATTTAATTTATTTTTCGAATTTCTAAGAAAAAAAAAGTTACCTCAAATTTGAAAACATCTTCTGAAGCTGAACCAAATGGACCATCAAGCATGACACGAGGAAGTGAAGTTGGTGGAGGACTCTTATCATCTTTATCAAATTTACATCCAACTCTTTTTGCAAATGCATCTAATAAAGAAAAAGAAGGAATAAATGAGTTGGGGACAATTAAAAAAAATAATAATAATAATAAATAATAATAATAATATAAAAATTTACCTGTAAAATCACCAACAACACGAATATGAATACTAACAAATTTCTCTTCTGGTGCAGAAGAGATAGTAAAAGGATGCCATTCAAATCTAGAAATTTCTGGGCAATGGAAAAATAAGTATTGACCGGGTTTATATTTCATTGAAGGTTTTTGAATTTGAACTTCAACAACTTTTGAAGGATGTTGAATTACTTTAGCAATTTGTGTTTCACGTCTTTATATTATTTATTTATTTATCTGTTTTGTTCGAAAAAAAGAAAGAAAGAAAAAAAAATCAAATTATACCTAGCACGAAATTCACGAATCAATCTTTCTATTAAATAGAGGAATCCACTTGCAATAAACCACATCCAAAATTTGGGCATACAAACTCCATTCTATGTATTTTTTTTTTTTTTTTTTTTGAAATTTTTAAATGGAAGAGTAAAAGATTGAAAAAAATATTCACATAATTATCTCCATGTACTATACATTGACTTCCGTGAGGAAGTAAAAAGGCAAAGAAGACGATGAATAAATGATGAGAATACCAAAAAACTTCAAAATATCTTCTCTATTGAACGAGAAAAGGGTAAAAAAGAAAAATTAAAATTAAATTGAGTTTTTGTTTTGTTTTGTTTTTTTTTAAAAAAAAAAAGAAATACTCTCATTGATTCCATAGCACCAGTATACATAATAAACATTGCAATAATTGTGATGTGTCCTGTTATTCCAGCTAAAGTTCCCATCAAAACAGTTGATGATGTTAATTCTGAAGGAAATCCTGCGCTAACTCTTGTTGATGCTGAAACTATTTTTATTTTATTTTATTGGGTTTTATTTTATTTTATTTAAAATTTTAGAATTAAAAAGTATAAACGAAACCTTCTTGAAGATTAGTCATATTGAAATAATGGGCACCAACATGAATGAAAACGAAAAATGCGATTGTATAAGCAATAATTTTGTGAAAAGTGATATTTTTGTCCAATGGAATAAATCGATTAATAAAGGTATTTCTCAAGAGAGTAATGAGATTTCTGCAAACGGTCAATAAAATAATTCCACAATTGAAATTTAAGACAGCTGCAGCACCTCTTGCCATTGAAAGACTCACTGGTCCCAAAAGTGTACGCATCGTTGAGAAATTAGCATCATTATAATATCTAAAAAATGCTTCAAAGAATAAAACTGAATTCACAGCTACCCAAGCTAAAGTGAATATAGCCTACAATTATTTGATTGATTGATTAATGTCATGGTCAATATCAATTTAGATTTTGTAGATTCTTTTTTGATTTTTCATGAATTGATTCTAACGATAAATCGTTCAAGATTCATCAAAGATATATTATCAAAGATTCAATTTTAAATTATAAATTGAAATAAAAGAATATTACTTTAGGTCCTTCATTCACCATCCAGTTCTCAAAAGCAATTCTCCATTCTGGTTTCTCTTTCTCTGGAACACCTTCATTTCCAATGTATGTATTGCTCATAGTTACTCTACAACAATTAGCACTCTATTAATGTTTTAATGTTAAATTAGAGTTAATAAGTTTATTGGGTGATAATTATTGATTGTCTTGGTCCAATTTTGATGAATTTTAGTTGAAATTGATCAAATTTATTCAAAGTTATGATAACTTATAGAGTTTATTATAACTTTATTATAATTTTATTATAATTTTATGATCATTTATTGATAGTTTTATGATAAATTTGATGGTTTTCTAATGATATTTTGAAGTTTCAAATGATATTGTTCCAAGTTTTGAATGAAATTTATAATATTGTTTAATTTCTAATTGTATTATAATTATATTTCTAAATCAATCTTCAATTGTTTTATAATTATGAAACTATTATACCAAAATTTTGATAATAAACAACAAAACATTCAAGTAATTATAATTATAATACTTCATCATTCTAATCATATTACAATCATTTCATAAACTCTAACTCTATTTCTCTAATATTAATGTAACTCTAATATTCAAAATAACATTATAATCAATTACAACAATATATAGTCTTCTATTCAATTATTCCAATTATTCCAATTATTACAATTATAATTATAATGAGTTTCATTACTTCTCTTCTAATTCATTCTCACTTAGCCTATTCATTCTACTTAAACTAACATTAATAACTCATTCTTCTATATTTCTATCTATTTCTAATTCATTTCAACTCTAATTTAATAAAACTCTTATATATATATATTATTTGACTTCGGTTACTCATTTCAATTATATAATTTTCTCTATTCTTAATTTTCCCTTTTCTACAATGTTTCATATTCGAGCTATTCATCCCATTCAACATACATGAGTAAGAGTGAGGTTAGTAAGAGTTATAGAGTTGTTAAATGATTGATTAGAATGATTATAATGAAGATGTTATAGATCAATGGGTATTTTTATCATTATCATAAGTGATTTATAGGTAGATGATTTTGACCTACCTTGAAAAATAAACAGCGGGTTTGTAGGTGGAAAATTAAATTCCAGGGGGGTCAAAGTATTACTACCTTGAAATTTGTTATTTGTTTTTATCAAGAATCAATAAATAAAATAAATAAATAAACAGTTCGGTTCTTCTTCCAAATGCTTGAGTTATTAAATTTATACTGTTCATAAGTCCAAGGATGTAGGATTCATGAAGAACCTTCTTTTGAGATCTCATTCTCTTTGAATTCAAAAACTTATTTGGATTTATTATTCAAAGGATATCTATGAAAGTTTCGAGTTGTTTGTCAGTTGGACTTCCAAGTCATTTTTGCTGGATCAGCTTGGGAGATCAGTGAGAGGGTTAATTGAGAGATCTACACCAAGGATCCTGGTTGGGACCAAGTCTGGTTGCTTCTTTTGAAGGGGAGGTATGATTCTTTCTTGCTTGAATTTTCTTGACTTTGAATCCCTTCTTCGGTTGCCTTTTAATGGTTTAACTTCACTTTTGTTTTGAATTTTTTTGTTTTTAACTTAAAATAAAAAATAGAAGAGGAATAATTGAAACATTATTACAAATATCACAACATCTTTCTTGAGAAACAAAAGGAAACCCAAAATATTCTTTTTTGACTTAATCCCATTATTTGTGTTTCGCTCTTCCTCTCTTTCCTCCTGTCGAATTTCATAAATAGGTTGAACATCATTTGTGCTTGGTAACAATTTCTAATATTTCATTGATCTCTTTAACACTAAAAATATTATTGTTTTCTTTGTTCCTAATCCATTAGTATTAAGTTCATCAAGTAGTTGAGAAAAGAAGAAATTAAATTCTGAAGAAGGATATGAAGAAAGGAAAATATTAGATTTAATAGAATCAACTTTAATAATTTGATGTCCTTTCTTGATAGCAAGTTTACTTATAAGTTCTTTTTTTCAATAATCTCCGAGGGAGGCAAAATATATATTGATTGTTGAAGTAAGTCAATTAGTTTCTTTCCTTTCCTTTTAACTTTGATCTCTCTTTGAATTTGAGTTTAACCTTGTGTATTTAACTTGGAAATTTGAAATAGGACCATGAATCAAATTGTTAAGTTACTCTTGTTAATTGCTTTTGTTGTGTCCAGTGCATTTGCTCAATGTGGACCTCCTCAATGTTATTTTGGATGTACTGATGCCAGTCCTCTTGTTGACTTTGTCTTTATGATTGATCTTTCTGGTTCTATGGCTGATAATATTGATGCTGTTACTGGAGGTGAATTTTATTTTATTTTATTTTATTTTATTTTATTTTATTTTATTTTATTTTATTTTTTGCCAAAAAATTATGAGCACTTGAAGCACAACATCATATTAATTATCCTAGATTTGCCTTTCTTTGTTCAAAATCTTCAAAACACTTCAATTAACCCATCTTATACAATCGTTACCTATGCTGGAACCGGAAGCCAACAAGCAAGACTCTACATGCAACAAACTGTAATATATAATTTGTTTTATGTTTATTAATCATTTCAGATTCTTGACCCCTTTTTTCGTTTTTTGTAGACATCTTTTGAAACTTTTAAAAGCAAAATGGGGAGCTTTTCAACCTCTGGATATAATGAAGCAGGATTGGAAACAATAAGAATGAGTTTAAACACTGCACCAACAGGAAATCTTAACATTGCTTATAGATCAAATTCAAAGATAGTCTTGATTCTTTTAACTGGTAATTCTCCCTGTGCTATTCATTTTTTTTTTTTTTTTTTTTTTTTTTTTTTTTTTATAAAATACCTTTCATATAATTAGATGAAGATTCTGATCCTGCTGTTCTTGCTGCAAATCGATTCCAAAGTCCAGTTTATACTGATACACCTAGAACTAATACTGCCATTAAAAATATTATGGATCAATATCTGAATGAAATTGAAACTACTGCCAATGAAATTATGGCCAAAGATGCCATGCTCTATTTAGTTGTACCTAATTATGATAATACTGCTGATACGACTTTTTCATTTATCCAATATGGTATCCCCAATAAACAATCTCAAAACTCTGATTATTCAAGCTTTAATGGTTCCCAAACTTTGATGAATTTGGAAAATGCTGGTTATGGACAATCACTCCAAGCCATTTTGCTTAGAAATGGCAAAATAGCTCGTGCTTTTGATGTGAATCAATTTATCTCAAATAATTCCAATCTCATCCAAAACTTTTTTCTTCAAATGTCTTTTGATATTTTGCAATGCGACCCATGTTATGACTATCCTTGTAATGACCAATTTTGTCAACCTCCAATTAATGTTTGTGGTTGTGATGGAATTAGAAACTCTGGTGCAACTTTAGATCCTGAAGGAAAATGTTGTTTAGAGACTGAGAGAGATTGTATGGGATATTGTTCAGGAAGATATGGGGGAAACTATAATTCTGATACATGTGGAGTTTGTACTTTAAATGGAACTCTCTCGTCTCTCTGTGCAAAAGATCTTTGTAATAGCAAATATTATTTAACCGCCAAACCCATTGTCCCATACAAAACTGATGGATGTGATGATGTATTTGCAGCTGGTTATGTTGTTCAAAATATTGATCTTTGGAATGATTTTAACAGTGCATCAGGATCAATTAAAACAAAAGATGATATTTGTGCTCATTATAACAATATTGGAAGATTTGAAAATAGATTTACATGTGAATTTGATGTTGCTTTTTATAATTCAGTCAATGGAGTTTCAAATGCTTTAACTCATTTCTTTGCAAGAAATCCACCTCGTACTGGTGCTCAATGTAAAGCAGGTACAAGAACTCCAGCTTCACCAATTCCCAAAAATCCTTGTGGTGTTTGTGTTACTTTCCCTGATGTTCCTCCTTTCTGTGTTAAAGATTGCTTGGGTCAATGGGAAACAGATCCAGAGGAAGTCGACTTCTACAATACCTGTAATCGTTGTATACCTTATGGAACCAATCCAAATAATGACAAAGATGATTGTGGAGTTTGTTATGGAGGAAATGTTCTTATGAATGAATGTGGTGTTTGTGGTGGACCAAAAGGAAATGACACTTGTGGTCAATTTCTTTGTTTGAACGAACCTTGTGAAGAAGATTGTGATGGAGTTGCCAGAGATCCATTATTGAAACAAGTTGATGAATGTGGAAATTGTGTTTGGAAAACTGATGTTAGAAATTCTTATTGTATTCAAGATTGTATCAGTATTTGGTATATGAGTAATGAAACTGCCCCAAATCATGTTGACGAATGTAATAACTGTGTTCCTAACACAATGGTTCGTGCCCCAAATTGTGTTCAAGATTGTAAAAATGTTTGGGGAGGAAATGCAACAAATGATAATTGTAATCAATGTTTATACCCTAATGAAGAACCTCCATATTCATGTCTTCAAGATTGTGATGGTAATTATTATCGTGATGGAATGGACCCAATTATTAAGAAAATTGATGATTGTGGTGTTTGTAATTTAATTGCAAATATGAATCAACTCAAAGATAATTGTGGAAAATGCACCAATGTTGCAGGCTATAATACAGTAATCGAATGTACTTCAGATTGTAAACAAGTTTACTCTCTTCCTGATACTTTGGATTGTTCAATATCTCAAACATGTAAACGTGCATTTATTGATAGTTGTGGTGATTGTTGGTTTGCAAATGAAACTGAAAAAAGGAATATGAATATGGATGATTGTGGAGAATGTCATATTGGTGGAATAAATAGCACAGATTGGAATAAATCAAAAAACAAACAAGATACTCAAGGAGTTACTTGTCCATGTTTTGTTGATCCTGTTCCTTGTCCTGCACCTTATCAATATTTAACGACATGCAATGATGGAACGAGTTGCCCAATTACTTTTTGTTATGGAACTACATATGTTCTCCCAGATGATTGCGGACTTTGCCCAAATAGCTCAATGTTTAACAAAAAAGATGATTGTGGAATGTGCTGTGATCCACCACTTATTGCATGTAATCAAGACAAAGATGATTGTGGTGTTTGTAACGGAGATGGAAAATCCTGTGAATTATCATCGCCATCATCATCGAACCTTAGTTCAGGTGGCACTGCTGGTATTGTTATTGGAGTTTTTATTGGTATTGCACTCATTGCAGCAATATTAACTTTTATTTATCGGAGAAAATCAAGAAAGGATGAATCAAAAAAACTTGATGATTCTCTTGGGTCGCGTTCTCGTCAAGAATCAATATTTTCCTTTTCCTCAAGACGTCGAATGAGTGGAAGATCAAAAAGTGAACAACTCCAAGAAATAGAAATTGATGATCTTAAAACAACCCAAAGTTTTTTTTTTTTCTAAATATTTATTATTATTTAACCAACAAATCAAAAAACAAAACAAAAAAGTTCTAGTTGGAAACACAACATTGGTGAACACAAAACTTGAAGTTTCTTTACCAGGATTTATGAAGATTGATTTTGTTGAACAAATCAGAAAAGAAGAGAAAATTGGAGGTGGTGGTTGTGCAATCATTTATAAAGGTGTTATTTTAGACCCAAAATTGAGTGAGGTTGACTTTTCATTCTTCTTATTTTTTTTTTCTGTCTCAATTATTATTATCTTTTCTTCTTCCAATTCAAATTTTTTATTTGACTTTTTTTAAATCCAAATAAAAAAGAAATTTGGATTTAAAGAAGTTGCAATCAAAGAATTATTTGAAAGTCAAAATATTTCTCCAGAAGATCTTAAACAACGATTTGAACAAGAACTGGCAATTGTGTGGACAATTTCATCTCATCCAAATATCATTACATTGGTTGGTTATTCTGAAAATCCTTGTTGTATTATCACTAAAGTATTCTTCATTCTTCATTTCATTTCTTTCTTTCTTTTTTCTTCTTTTTTTCCTTTCTTATTTTTTCATTAATAATAACTCCAAAATGACAAATTTAGTTATATGATGAAGATTTGTATAATTACATCAAAAATACAAGTGAAGATATTCCCACAGATATTATTGTAAAATTTGCAAAAGATATTGCATCAGGAATGAATATGGTTCATTCAACTGGAATTGTTCATAGAGATCTCAAATCGTTAACTTCTTTTCTTTATTTATTTATTTTTAAAAAGATTCCAAATAAACAAATAAATAAAAAAATAAATAAAATAGATCAAATATTTTAATCCAAAGAGAAAAGAAAAAATTGAGTGCAGTAATTTGTGATTTTGGTTTAGCTGGAGTTAGTTCTGAAAAAAATGTAATCTTTCCATCTTCATTTTTCTTTTCTTTTCTTTTCTTTTCTTTTCTTTCTTTTTTTATTTTTTTTCAAAAATGATAGCTTAATAATAATAAATTGATAAATTAGATAATAAATCAGAAGGTAGTGAATGTGAAAGGATTTTCACCACGATATACAGCACCAGAAGTATTTGGAAGGATGACATCGAATATAGCAACAGTTACAATTGAACATGAAATGAAAAGTGATGTTTATTCTTATTCTTTAATTCTTTGGGAATTGATGACCAAAAAAA
>Ga0209960_1004371_pt1 | contig 10914 bp, 16 predicted proteins | sample ThiBiot_500_plan_2_FD_183947 | JGI IMG/M metagenome (GOLD analysis project Ga0209960, IMG submission 183947) | Wastewater bioreactor microbial communities from Cape Town, South Africa - Thiocy_expt_500_plan (SPAdes) | ecosystem: Engineered > Bioreactor > Thiocyanate-remediating >... | reverse complement strand
ATTTGATGCATCTTCATATCTCATTACCAAGGGCAACGATGCTGGCTTCAGCGATCAATTTAGGTTGAATCATTTCTTGGAAAAAGAGATAACTTATATACTAGTGGTCACGACCTTCCGTGAAAATGACATAGGATCATTCACTATCACGGCAGTCGGTTCAAACGCTGTTACTATGAGACATAGTGGTGAGTGCAATCGCACGGAAAACGTTGACCGGCGATATTTGCTTTCATTCGATAGATAGTCCATCTGTTCCTGTACAAACAATATATACAGTAGACTTAACGACAGATTCTTCGACATATACTCGTGAGGGCATTCGGCCCAATTACTATTACGAAGCCATAGAAGTGAACGTCTTCGAAGATGGTCCCTATATATTCAGTAGCGATAGTATGATGAATGCTTACGGTTATCTTTATGAGCACAACTTCGATCCATTCAATCCACCTTTAAACCTAGTTTCGAATGGTGCCGCTATAGGTATGGATTGCTATGGTTTGTTTGGTTTAACTTATTACTTTGAAAAGCAAAAAAAATATATTTGGGTGATCACAACCTTTTTTCCGAATACAATAGGGTCTCTGGAAATCCTGATACTCGGTTTAAACAATATAACTATGAAACGTATTGGTAAGTATAGTGATCGTGTTCATTCCGCTCAAAGAAGAAAAATTTGCTCTACTAATTTTCAAATACAACGGAGACTATCTCTTCGTTTACTATTTGCATTCTATAGAAAGTCCATCAGTTCCTATACAAGCAATGTATGCATCAAATCTCACAACCGAATCTGCACATTACTTTCGAGATTGCATTCGACCAAATTACTATTTTGAAGCCATAGAAATCAATGTCGTTGAAGACGGTAGCTATACTATTGGTATTTCCAGCGAGAAGTATATCTGTGATTATCTCCATGAAAACAAATTTAATCCATTCGATCCGCTCGGAAAACAAATCATTAAATCCGATCCGTTCGGACAACAAATCATTGGATCCGATTGCGATCGTTTTGAGATGAAGCAAATCAAATTCATTCATCACCTACAAAAACACATAACGTATATATTGTTGGTGACAACTCGTTCTCCGAATGAAACAGGTTCATTTTCAGTCATTGCACTCGGTCCAAACAATGTTACTTTGAAACGTAATGGTGAGTGTATGTCTTTCCTGAGTGAAATCTTTTCAAAAATATTCATTTTGACGTATCAGGTTTCATATTTCTAAATGTCTTGTTTGTATTTGATAGATGCTCCATCAACTTCTGCCCATCCGATATATGCATCGAATCTAACCATCAATTCTCCAAAGTACTCTCGGGATTGCATTCAACCCAATTATTATTATGAAGCCGTAGAAGTCAATGTTGTTTCAGACGGTCTCTATACACTCGGTAGCGATAATAGCATAACTATTTATGGTTATCTTTATAAAAACAAATTTAATCCACTCAATCCAACTGAAAATCAGATCGATGAGAATTCGTTAAGTGGCTGTAAGAAGCAATTTAAACTTCAAAAACGAACAACATATATATTGGTGATCACAACGGATTGGCCAAATACAATCGGATCGTTTTCAATCATGGCACTTGGTCCAAGCAATGTTACTATAAAACGCAGTAGTGAGTATAGTTTCTAGTTCTTAATTAGTTTATGTTCGATATTCATTTCTTTAGATCCCAGTTACGCTAGCTGTTTTCTTAGTAGTCACTGTCGTTTCTACGAAAAAACCATTGGTTTAACACTTGATGATATCTTGCGTGATCACATCCGATGGAATACAACATTCAATCAGCAATCTCTCATAGTGAAGGTGAGTGCAGCCGTAACTATCATCATGTTTATTGGAGGCTTGATCAATGCCGTTCTTTCTGGCATCACCTTTCAAAACAAAGAGTTACGAAATGTTGGCTGTGGCATTTATCTGTTAGCATCATCGGTTACTTCTCTTCTCACTATCAGCATATTCACAGTGAAGTTTTGGTTTCTAGCTCTCACTCATATGACTCCTACAATGGATGTCTCTGTTGTATCCGGTGGTTGCAAATCGATCGAACCTCTTCTAAAGATTTTCCTCTATTTGGATACTTGGTTGAATGCTTGTGTAGCAATCGAGCGAGCAATCAACGTTTCCAAAGGAGTGAGTTTTAACAAAGCAAAGAGTAGATACATTGCTCGTTGGCTACTCGTTATTCTGCCAGTTTTTGTCATTGGTTCACTGATTCATGAACCCATTCAACGCGAAGCATTCGAGTTCGAAACAGATGCAAATGCGACATTGGATAAAAACGGCACATCGGCAAACACAAGAGATAATTATGTTTATTGCATCGCTCGTTATTCTCCTGCACTTCAAAACTACAATACTGTCGTTCTCTTTTTCCACCTTCTGGGTCCTTTTGCCATCAATCTTTTCTCTGCATTCTATATTATCTTCGGAGTCGCTCGACAACGTGCAATTGCTCAGCCAATTCGATCTTACAAGGCACATGTTCATGAACAGTTCTACGAGCATAAACACCTGCTGATCAGTCCGTTAGTTTTGGCCATTCTTGCATCGCCTCGGCTTGTCATTGCAGTATTATCTCCGTGTATTGATGTCTCACAAAACCCTTGGCTTTATCTCTCAGCTTATTTCATTTCATTCATTCCATCGATGGTCATCTTCATTATATTTGTCCTTCCCTCGAGTTTATACATGAACAAATTCAAAGACACAATACGATCGTGGAAACAACGGCTTTGTGGATAACTGACCTTCTTCATTTTCAAAACGTATTATTTTTTTAATTTTGCTTTCTCTACTTGAGGGTGAGTCTTAATTTGAAATCGACATTCTGTAGTTGGAGGATGATGTATTGTAATATTTGACTTTGTTCTCTTTCTCATAGAGAAGAGTCATACAAAAAAAAATTGTTTGCACATTCACAACTTTCACTACACACGAATAAGACGTATTCTCTTCTTCTTCTAGCCGTATATAACTTTTCTTTCTTTTCACAATCATTCTTGTGTTTTGTTAGTGTTTAACCTTGGTTTTCACTACTTTTTCTTTCCTATTTCTCTATTGTTTTTTCCCTATTTTGTAAAAGTAATTTAATTAAATTACTTCATTACCACTCGACCCTAATATGGGAAGAAAAAGAGGCAAGACCTCGAAAGATCCTAATCTTACTTCCATCGTGACATCTATCCAAGGGGGAAACAACTAAGACTTCGCGCCTGAAGTCCATCTGAATCAAAGAAGTCTTTTGAAGTCCCCAGAAGTCTTTGAAGTCTCTTGAAATCTATTTAAGTCTTTGAAGTCATTTGAAGTCTATTGAAATATTTCGAAAGAAGCTAAAAACTCACAAATTTCATACGAAACATGATTAACAAGAAAACGTTTATTATTAAACGCATCATCACGAACTGTCGAAAATAAAAATTCGAGTTTAACCATAGCAATATCATTTTGAAATTTATTCTTCATTCGAATGACATTGTTCTTTGACATCAGCAGAGAATTGATTAAAATCAATATTTAAATCAACGTTTTTCATTAATAAACATAATTGAGGTGGAATCGACGGTTTTGATGGAAACGAAAACCTATGATTCATTCAATAAAAATGAAAATGATAAGCTATCACGAACAAAGATAAAACAATCATAATAATTAAGATTTGGATTTGGAATACGGTTTGCTATATGACAAAAGACGATTTAATTTGAACAGCTGTAACTGAACCAGAATTAAATCGAATAATAAACGCAGGAAAAGGAAAACGTGATAAAGCATATCGTTGAGATTCGATCATGATGAACATTAACATTTAGATGACTATTTAAATATTTTCCGTTGGGAATAAGGAAATACACTAAATATGATGAAAAAAACACACAAATTGTGCGTAAAAAGAATCGATAAAACGACAAGTGAATAAAAAGATATTTTATATACAGGATTATTTTCTTTTTTATTGAATAAATTTTCTTCAACATATACGTAATTTCGATACGATTTATTGAAATTTTTCAACGTTCTCTTTCAACCAATCTTCTAGTGTATGTAATGGCCTATTGATAATAATAGACAGCTGAGGAGTGGTGACTTGGTTTGAAGTATTCAGAGGTGATAGAAAATTGTAAGCGAATGAATGAGGCAAACCAAAACCGGTGCACATATTGTAGAAGTCTTCCAATGGTTGTTCTTCGTATGAAATAGTTTTACCGAGAACTTTGGTGAAGATAGCTGCTCGTTGTTCATTGTTCAATATTTCCGTAGCCATTTCATAAACACAACGATCGTGTTTTTCTACAGGTTCAGAAAGGATGGCGACAGCACAATCGGCGATATCTAAACACATTTAAACAATTGAAGTGATTCCTTTGTATGAATTCTATTTCTATGTACCTTTCGTATCGATCCATGGCATTGTTGACGAAGGAGGAGCACATGACACAATCTTGTTCGAACGTTTGATATTACGAGCATCGATCATAAGGTGGTTGCTCATGAAAGCTGCAGGACGAAGTACGACAAGTGAACGTTGTTCAGGATCTTCTTCAGCTAATGCCCATAGTTTCTCTTCCGCCGATGTATGCATGTATCCAATAATACCTTGTTTGCCACGGATACGAACACCAAATGAAGAAAGATCAACTATTTGACGGACTCCTTGTTCGAACGCAATCTTTCCAAGGGTTCCCTTGATTTGCCACATTGATACTGGTTTGTTACGATCACCAACAACAACCATGAACAAGCGAGTATGTCCTTGAATAACTTTGGTAAATACATCGATGGTCGTATAGGTACCAACGGCAAGTGTTAAATAACCAGTCAGCAATTCATCTTTGAATAAATTCTTCGCCTTTTCTTCATCACGGACGTAAGCTGTTGTAGTAATTTTTTTATTGATGAGACCACGAACAACATCAGTACCAATACCACCACTAGCTCCCACTACAAATACACGTTCGTTATTTGATGACATATTCAGAATAATAATGAAGGAACAAAAACAGAACCAATTTGTTTTTATATAGTAAAATAGCGGCACACAAGTACGCGAGAGAACAAGTAACGTAGATTGCATCAGCAAAAAAATACGTGGCGTTCTGTGGTTAGATAAAATGAAATGGATCATTTCCAGATTTCATCAACTTTAATACAATTATTATCTGGTATAGTCAGATGAATAATAGTCAAATTTAACTATTCATTAATTACGTTCACATATTTCAGCGCATTCCTTTTCCAATAGTAGAAATATTTATTACAACACACTTAATAGTTCGTAACTTGTGTGTCCTTGCTCCGTCGTCATTATACTTGACTTTATCTCGTTCTCTATTCATTGTTTGGTATCCGTGCTTTTCTAAATAGTGTTGTGTTGTATATGACATGGTAGATTTTCAAATGATGGAGCAGTACGTTATCAAGTTATATACTGTTGATGTGGTATAGCACTGCTCCTCCCATTTATCATTGAATATTAGAGTTTTTATCACAAACATTCTATAATAGTATTACTAACTTATTTCGATTCTTTTGATCATAGATATGTATGCGCTAAACAATAACTATTATCTTCAATGTGTACGTGATTCAAGTGAATATCTTACTATCGAACTTCATCATCATGGAATATTGATACGACAGCTGTCACTGAATAACAATCAGTGCTCGACATTAACTCATCACCTTTGTGAGACAATCGATGAATTTGATCTGTTGATCAATGATTTACTCCAAACATCTATATCGAGCATTGAGATAACAGCCGATGAAAATCTTCAAATATCATTTCCAGTACGTTTCGGTAGTCGAAACTATGAGAAATTATGGTCTTTTAGACTTGAATTAAAACAGTTGTCAAAATTAACAACGAATACTACAGACGAAATCTCACTCGATCCATCCGATTGGAGTGATCTACGATTGTTAGGACATAAAATTATGGATAACATGATCGATTATCTACGTGATGTACGTCTTCGACCAGCTTGGCGTCCAATGCCATCAACAATCAAACAAACCATTCTTAATGGTGATTTTCCACTTCAAGGTCAATCACCATGGCAAGTCTATGATGAGATTTGTACAACTGTTCTTCCCTATGTTATCGGTAATATTCATCCACTTTTTTGGGGTCATGTCTATGGTACTGGTTCAGCGGTTGGAGCTCTAGCGGAATTTATAACTGGAACAATCAATACGATGTCTTGGGGTGGACAGCAGGCAAGCATCTATTTAGAACGTAAAGTTTTGTCGTGGCTCAAGATGTTAATTGGTTTTCCGAGTGATGAAACGAGTTCAGGCGTTCTGGTTAGTGGTACATCGGCGGCTACGATCATTGCTTTAGCAGTAGCTCGAAAAAAATTTCACGGACGAACGATGACTATATACTGTTCCAAAGATACGCACAGTTGTATTATTCGTGCTGCCAATTTGCTCGGTATCAATATCGTCTATGTTTCAATCAATGAACATCGACAGATTGATATGCAGGTTCGTTGAAATTTGACATGTATTCTATATTCAAAATGATTCGTTTTCAGGCTTTAGAGTCGTGCATCGATTCAAACACATGTGGTTTTATTGTCGGTTCGGCTGGCACAGTCGGCACTGGGGCGATTGATGATTTACAAGGTTTAGCCGATATATGTGCTCGCCGTTCGAATGATCTCTGGTTTCATGTTGATGGTGCCATTGGGGCGGTAGCATGTTGTTCACCACGTCTTCGTCCATTGTTCGTGGGCATGGAACGAGCCGATTCGATCGCATTTGATCTGCATAAATGGCTCTTTGTTCCATATGAATGTGGTTGTATTTTAGTACGCGATGGTCAATTACATCGTTCGACATTTGCTCAACCAACAGTATCCTATTTGACATTGATGGATGGTGGTATAACACCAAGTGAAGGTGAACATTTTTTCAGTGATTACGGTCTTGAACTTTCACGTAATACGAAAGCCATAAAAGTCTGGATGACATTGAAAACGTACGGAATCGAACGATTCGGTCGCATTATGGAGCAAAATGTTGATCAAGCATTGTATTTTGCTCATTTAATCGAACAAAATTCGAATCAATTCGAACTACTAGCTGAAGTAACATTAAATATTGTCTGTTTTCGCTATATTGTATGTCAATCGAATACGATCAATCATCATGATATGTTAAATAAATTTAATAAACATTTATTGATAATGATACAAGAGCGAGGCATTGCCGTTGTTACACCATTCGTCATTGGTACGAATACATTTGCTCTAAGAATGTGTATTACGAATCATCGAACAAGACTCTTGGATATGGACAAATTCTTCGAACAAATGATTCAACTCGCTCGGGAACTACTTGATAAGGATGAATTTAATATTTTAAACGCACCGTAATCAGATTAATAAATCGGTTCTTGACACTCATATTTCCATATCAGATATGATAGACTCATCGATATATATATATATTTCCGCATATTATTTAACTCATACATGTTGAAAGAGGGCAATGCTTATGTTAAAAATTCATCAGCAGGATTTCGGTAAATAATTAAATTAATTCCTGTGCAGAAGCGTCGGCTCATATCGGTTTCTTTTGTTTCGATGCAGAGTTAACCTTCGGATAAACCGCCACGTGTGTCACAAAGATGCGATACTAAATACGTACAAATAAAAGTACAAGTTAAACGATTTATCATTATTTTCAACCCAAAATAGAACGAATAAATCATTATGCGATCAATCTATTCAGATTTAGCAAATTCATTGAAACGTCGTTGAACGGATTGTGACCGATCACCATTTAACTTGATCAACATATCGTTTTGTTGATGCATTTGCAACTGTTCTTTTGTGGATACAACAATTTCGTTCGATTGTTTTTCATTATCGTCATAATCACGAGGTGAGTCAACTGGATATCGAGATAGGCAATCAGGAACAGAATTGTGTTTCTCTTTGATATGCTCAATTATAAACGGATATTGTTGTAAATCCATTCTCCATCGATTCAGCCAGCATAGATCATGATGATCAGTTCCAACAATAAAATCTTGGCCAATGATAAAGAGCACCGATTCCGATATTCGATGCGTCCACTCGAATAATAAATTGTTGTTGTTCGTAATTCCAAATGAATTGAGTATCATTTTTGTCAATTGATATAAAGATTCAGCTATCGTTGAGAAATCCACCATTTTTACGACCGAAACAGCTGCTTTAACATTTGTTGGTATTTGCATTTCGATACCTTCTTGACTAATTATGTGGTCGAGAAATTGAATTTTCATTCGTATAAACTCGCATTTGTTCGAGACGGTGTAAATATTCCGAGAACGATTTCAAGTAAACGATTATATCATCGGTATATGACAATGCACATTTCCATTGAAGATTTCCAAGTAATTTGTTAATTATTCGTTGGAATGTCGGTGGACTATTTTTAATTCCTTGGAGAATTACGTTCATTCAAAGGATATTATTATTCTTACGTGTTTATCCAAAGTAAGTATATCACAATTATTAACCATGCATGTACATTATAGAGAGTAAATTAGAATTCAGTTAGTCTCATGATTTTACTTATCTACATCCACTTTTGATTACTACTCTTTCGCTTCTAATGGTTTCTCTCGTGATGCGACTTTTCATTAGTACTTTATTTTACAATAATTATATATGTTTTTAGGCTTGTTGACGAAAGTACCAAAATTCAATCATGGCTTGGTGATTTCGGATTTGTATGTGAAAGATCGTCAAAATTTCTCGTCTTGTTTGAAAATTCCTTCAGAAAATGTTTTCAATTTACTTGATCAAAATAAAGCAGCAGCTGGAACACATTGCTATTTATCAATATTGAATTCTGTTATTATTGCTTATATTAATCGAACAACATTTTATCCTATTGAAATGAATGCTCATTGTTTTACATATATTTTATTACTGATTATAAATAAAGTATTACCATATGAAACAGCTAGCTTATTGAAATCAATTTTATTGTCTATTCGTACGTTTTTCATCATTACAAACGATAGACACGGATAGCATTATCATGAAATACATGTTCGATTTCATTTTGACTTAAACCTGTCTCTTTTGCTATTTGTAAATAAACTTCGATAAGTTCTGCAAAACTAGCATTGAGTTTATCAACTGGAAAATTAGATCCAAAAAGGCAACGTTGAGCACCGAATACATTTAACGCATGTTCAATGTAAGGTCGAAGTGAATCGATGGTCCATTGATGTTGATACATAACGAGACCACTCAATTTGCAGGATACATTATGTTGTTGAGCTAAAATTGACATGCCTTCTTTCCATTGATTTCGTATGTTTTCGTCATATGGTAAACCTATCGTTTTACAACAGTTAGATAAAGACTTATTAAAGAAAAAAATGATTTACCACAGTGATCAAGAATAATAGTAGTATTTGAATATTCTCGTGCAAGTTGGGTAGCATCAATCATTTGATGATGATATACTTGTAAATCAAATGATAGTCCATGGTCGTGTAATAATCCAAATCCTTGTTTCCATTTATCATCAATCAAATAATCAGGTCGATCACAAGCTGTATATTTACTTGCACGATTATCTAGCCAATTCAACATTTGTCGAACACCTCGAACTCTATTAAATCGACTAGTTAGAACGGATAATCTTTCACGCAATTGATCATTCATCATATTTGCATATACTACCAATCCATTGGGCAAATCATTATCATTTGTTTTTCCTTGTTCATGTAACCATTCTGTATCACCCCACGGATCTGCAGATACATCATAACCTGCTTCAATATGTACAGATTTCACAATATTATATGGATATACATCACTAAGATATTCTTTGATTGAATAAGTTGATTTCAGTCGATTGAAATCACCTGCAACACGATCACCCGATGTTTCAGGACGAAGCAATCGATAGTGATGATTAGGATTGCTTAAATCCCATAAATGGTGATGAGCATCGACGATATTCAATGTTGACTCTGACATACTCTCAGTGTTGAAAACAACAGAATGATATTCGCATAGCTACATCAACCTAAGATATCTTATCAATATCAAACTAATGTTGTTTACTACTAGGAGCGAGCAATCCTTCTGAAATATGGCGGTAATGAATTTTGAATGATTGACATCCATTTGTAAACCAATATGTCGCACAACACTAAAGATGTACAATCATCTTTGTTGGCATAAAGGACGAAAGAAAATCAGAAGAGAAGGAAACATAATATTTAAATTTGAATATGATGTCCATTATTGGCACAATGGCTTCGTTTTTTCTATTATTATTACCAATCGGTTCATAGTCATGCTCTATTTTTAATTAGGAGAGAATCGAATTTGTATGCTTAGAAATCATAAGAATGTCCATTTTCTGTCTCAAAAATAAAAAGAAAAAACAAGTAATAAAATAGAACGTCAGTGTATATATAGGTTTCATGAAGAGACTTTTTTGTTGTTTATATCAAAATTACAGTTTACTCAAATGAAGAAAATTGGCCAATGTTCGCAGTCTTCAGCGAATAAATCGAGTAAACCAGTTTTCACTAATCGTCAGTCTGTAGTTCGACATGAGAGATTATCATTAGATGGTCGATCTCGAATTATTATTCATGCAAAAATTCGACCACAGAAAGATCGAAAGCGTCATTCAATAAAATACAATGCAATTACAAGCCGCAAGAAAGAACAGACGCAACGTACGAATGATATTTCAAGTTCAAATACACAATCCTTGGATAGTGTATCGGTTTCATTGGATAGTCAACAACAATTCAATAAACATCCGATAAGGCGAAAACAAAGCAGAATATGGCCAAATTCTATTGATTCTCATGGAGATTTAGTAGATATAAATAGACGAATGAAAAAGTGAGTTAATTTTATT
>Ga0209960_1004370_pt1 | contig 10915 bp, 12 predicted proteins | sample ThiBiot_500_plan_2_FD_183947 | JGI IMG/M metagenome (GOLD analysis project Ga0209960, IMG submission 183947) | Wastewater bioreactor microbial communities from Cape Town, South Africa - Thiocy_expt_500_plan (SPAdes) | ecosystem: Engineered > Bioreactor > Thiocyanate-remediating >... | reverse complement strand
TTTGAAACTGTTCTGACAATACAACAACAGGCACAATTTAGGTACATAATACATCACCGTTTATTATTTAAATCGTTCATTGTGCTGCTGTAAATCATGCAGGTCAACTAGTTTTTTTTTTTAAGCTTCATCTGAACAATTCACTGAAAATAATTTGTTATATAGTTTAGTTTATATCATTAATTACTAACAAATACAATATTGTCATATCAGTGATTAACATTTTTTCATTTGATCAGCTGTTAAAATGAACGACGATTACGTAATAGGAACTTCGCTCGCTGAAAAGCAACATTTGGCCATTAAAGAGAAGGGACCTGCTGCTAAATATAAGTCGCTTAAAGAACAATTGCAACATACTCAGGTAAAATTTACAACTCGATCATTTTTGTTTTTTTTTCCGAATAACCCCTGGATGTCTACTTCCTCAATATGTTTATTTATTTGCCTCATACACAAAATTTTAAATAATATTGCCGTAATCTTCGAGCGATAACTGGCCCGAAAAAAATTAAATACTTAGGATCCTGTAACGGTCGAATTTTTAGCTGATACTGAGTCCCTGACATTACTTTGCCAATACTTATTAGTTATTATATAATTCCTCTAAAATTCTTTTTTTTTTTTTCTTTTAAAGTTGCGGCATCCGGTCTCGTTACTGTCGAATATTCGGATTAACGTTTTTATTTTTTTCTTCTATATTTAGCTCTGCGATATTTTACCTGAACATCATGCGTTGATCACAGCCGCTGGAACTGATTCGGTCAGCAGCGTTATTAAGAAGTTGGTTGACAACAATATTCTCTCGCTCCCGGTCAGGGACCCTACCAAAAAAGGAAGTTACTCCGCATTCATTGACATGCTTGACGTATTGGTGCAAGTTTTGGAAGTTTTTGGAGCGGTAAGACGATCCGATCGGAAATCAATCTCGTTACAAATAACTCAAATATTAATTATTACTGCGACATTTTATTACATAAATATCCGATAGTTTTTTAATGATTTAATTAGAACCACACCTCCATCACTATGGAAGCGATATTGAAAGCCGACGAGTTTGCGAATATGCCTTGCGCTCAACTGTCTAACAAATCGCAACGCAATCCTTGGAAGTACGTAGTAATTAATATTTATATAACGAGATATTAGTAGATTTTGCGCAAACCAGATCATAAAAAAAAAAAAAAAAAATCGAAATTTAGCGTCGTTTTTTTCTCTTTTAATTCTTATGTCGAATTTATTTTGGTTGGTAATTAACGTTTGATATAATTCAGGCCAATTGAAAGCAGATCTACAGTGCTAACGACCCTCGAACTTATGTGCAAGTGGAAAGTCCATCGCGTGCCTATTATGGACTCAGCTGGCGAGCTCGAGACTACGATCAGCCAGTCCTTCTTGGCAAAGTACTTGGCGCAGTTTATTGACCAGTATGTAGCTCAAAAACGTTTGAGAGATCACAGCCAGGACCACGATCTGGATCTCCACTAAATGATCGAAATATGTTGACTATTTAATATACATTATTTTTATTATTTATGCTAATATATGATTTATTTAGATTGCCTCCTCACTCGAAGAGTGTTGGCGAATTACAACTTGGTTACAAATCTAACATTGTGAGTACTTTTTATTGCCAAAATTTCACTACTAATATATATAATATAATATTAATATATAACTGTGAATGCTATTAGATTTCTGTCAAGGCCAACCAAAAAGTTCGCGACGCATTCGTGTTGATCCGCGACAAGAATGTTAGTGGCCTGCCCGTGTTGAACGAACACGAACGCGTCATCGGTATGAATTCGTAGTGCTCGGCACCTGTGATCGTAATCTAATGTTTTCTATTAATTTCTAGCGAATATTAGCAGCTCAGATCTGAAGCATTTGGGCAACGAAGGAACATTTTTCCCAAAGTTGAACAGCGCTACAGTCGAGGAGTGGTTGGCTTTGTACGACAAGTTCCCGAGTCCGGTATACGTCACCCCCGAGACCAGTTTGCATCAAGTAGCGCATAAATTCAGGCAACTAAAGTACGTAAACAAAAATCAATATCTTGCACAAAACATTTTTTTCAATCAATAGTATTTATTATTAATACTATTGAGTTTTAAATTTGAATATTGTCGTTCACCTTGACCACGTGGATGACTCCTAATATAGTTAAACGAAAGTTTTCAGAATTTGAACTCAAACAAAAAGTGTTAAATTAATATACTAACGTTATTATTATTAGTGTGCATAGACTGTTTGTTCTTGATGCCAAGAAGAAGCTCGTTGGAGTTATTTCGCTCAGTGACTTCTTGGATGTAATTTTGCACAACTTGCATTAAGCAGTGCATATACACTTGACAATAAATATAATTTATTATCTATACCACTTTGTTATTCAAAATAATTTAGAGTAATGGGAGACGAACGAATCAATTTTTTTTGCTTTTGACATGCGGATCGACTTAGTATGGCGAAAAAATAGAGTAGCAGGTTCAATTAGAATAAAGCTGGTTTCATATTTCAACCAAGTCTGACCCAAAAAACGTTTGTTTTATTTAGAACATTGATCCGTTACAAATCGATCAATGTTCCGTCATTAGCTTCGTGATTAGCACTGCTGGTACCATCAGAACTGTTGTTGTTATTTACATTCTTCACATCGCCACTGATTTGGAGTTCTTTTTTGAACTGCGTGTTGTACAGCATGGCGTATATTCCATTCTGCGCCAACAACTGTTTGTGCGTGCCTGATTCTGCAACGTGACCTTGATCCAACACCACTATTATATCCGCGGATAATATAGTGCTCAAACGATGCGCAATTACGAGTGAAGTTCGGTTTTTGAACAGTTTTTCTAAAGCTTTTTGGATCAGCGCTTCACTTTCACTGTCCAAACTGCTCGTGGCTGAATTTAATATGCACCACATCGTTAATAACAACATTTTAATATTTTTATTTACTTACCTTCGTCGAGAACCAAAATTTTCGGATCTTTCAAAATTGTTCGCGCAATCGAAATTCCTATTCAAAACAGTGTTATTATCATAATAAACCTACCCATATCAAATACCGATACGTACTTTGTTTTTCGCCACCAGAGAGTTTGAAGCCGCGTTCTCCGACGATGGTTTCGAGACCCTCAGGCAATCCCGTAATAAAGTTCCAAATATTCGCTGCCCGACACGCGTCTTCTAGCTCGCGATCGGTGGCGTGCGGATTGGCGTACAGTAAGTTATTCCGCACAGTGTCGTGGAACAAAACGCAGTCTTGCGTCACCATGCCAATGTGTTCGGCCAAAAATGACTGAGACATGTCACGAATGTCAACGCCATCAATTAATATGCGACCTTCTTGCACGTCATATAGCCGCGGCAGCAGCGAAATCATCGTGCTTTTGCCCGCCCCAGATCTACCGACCAAAGCGACCATTTGACCAGGGTTTATATTCACCGTTACATCTCTGTATTAATATGTAATTAGACATATATATCGCAAAATTTATTTGGAATATAATCGCGATTATTTAATTTGTAATATTTTACCTTAACACCCATTTATTGATGTCTTTGCTCTCGTATTTTTTCTCGTCATGATATTGCCCTCCCCACTAATAATACAATGATTAGTCCTATTACTTTATCTATCATTTACTACGTACTCTCATGCGTGATTTTTGTTCTTCTAACTGAATCACCTGCTCGCCCGCTTTACGACCGTAGCTGAACGAAACATTATCGAATCTAGACTGAGGTTAGGTTCACCATGTCAACCAATGCAATGCCGTAGTTACGTACTTAATCTCGCCGTTGATAACGGGGGTGGATGGATGGACTGGATCTTCAATCTCAATGGGCAGATCCAGCACTTCAAATACGCGTTCAAAACTCACCATCGACTATAATCGCGTTAACGAATAAATTTGAATGTAATTATAAAACTTACCTTAATAAATGCTATTCTTGCATTAACTAGTGCGCTGAATGGCCCATAAATCATGCTCAAGTATGAAATCAAAGCAACAATAGTTCCGATCGAGATGGATTCGTTGATGACCAAATATCCGCCAACCCAATATATAACCGCAGTATCAACTACAGATATAAACGGGATATATGTTAGTTAAATGTTGCGTAGTAGCTTCGTTTGTTTTTTCGTTCTTTCAGCCAAAAATAAATTTGATAAATTTTGGCCGTGTACGTACATGCAACAACGATGCCGACCATTGTAAAGAATAGCGTGTCGGTCATATTATCTTTGACAGTCAAATCTCTGAGCTCAGCTACTGCAGTTTCGTACTTTTCTTGATGCAATTTTTGACGACCGAAGATCTTGCATAACAACACGCCTTGAACCTCCAACGTCTCGTTAACCAGTGCATTCATCTATATTTAGTATCAGTTATTGATTTAATTGCCGTATTAAGCAACAACAAAACGGGACAATCCAGATCTTGTAACTTACACGTCCGTAAGAGTCCATCCATTGCTTGCTGACATCGCGCACTCGCTCTCCGATTTTACGAGCTGGCAAGATGAACAGCGGAAAAACTCCGATCGCGATTAACGTCAACTTCCACTCGAGGGAAAACATAATCACGAGACCAAATGTAACTTTGGCAGTATTCTACTATGAATGGTAAGTCGTTACAATATAGATCCATATTTGGTAAAATGTCATGCTCTCAATTTTACCGTGATAATTTGCACAAAAGTTCCCGTGATTGCCCTATTAGGTGAAAATTAATATTGTTTGAAAGTTACTAACGGTCAATCTTGTACCTTTGAGCGCCTGTAACATCATTGTTCAATCTCGCAACAATCTCGCCCATTTTGGTATTGATGAAAAATCGGATTGACATTGCCTGAAAAATAATTATTCGTCAGACTCAAGATCGCCAGAAAAAGTACTAACAATTCCGAAATAACGGAATATTTACATGGTCTATAATAGCTGCGTACTTGTAAGTGTTTGTATAATCGTGTTCTTAAAATGTAAGTCAAGCCAGTTGAGACGCGTGTGCTGAAATAAGTGGATGCGACAGAGAGCAAACTGTCGACCAGCGGAATGGCTAACATGCCTATACCCACCCTATAATAATTTTATAATCAATGTTTGTATCGGTGTGAGGCCAGGATGCAGTGCGATAATTTACTAATTATTACGAATATAATTATATCTGAAAACGTGAATTAAGAGGAGATTTTTAATAATTAATAACACTTACCATGTTAGAGAAGACTTGTCTTTTTCTATTAATATGCGATCTATCAAAGCTCGAGTCAACAAGGGCGGAATCAAGTTGATTGCAGTTGATATGCCAATGACTACGAGAGTTAATATTACCCATCTTAAAAATGGCTTGACAAGAGGATAGATCCGCTTGAACAGTTCTTTAGTGGATGTCTTTGTTGTTTTGCCTTCTTCGGCATATAAAAACGAGCCCCAAGCACTCCAATCCATTAAAAATCAGTTTTGTTGTCTCGTAACTCTTCGAGTAAGATAATTAAAAGCAAAATTTTTTTTTTTCTGCGTTTATTTTAGTAAAAATATAGGAGGGATATGCGAGAAAATGACAAATCATTTCTTAAGAATATTTGTTACATTTGTTCGAGGACATTTATCAGATTTTAATGTTCAGATCAGAAGAACCGTACGACGTGCTTTCGGTGTTCAAAAAAATCAGTGGCTTACCCTGTTGTCGTAGCTCCTCGTCTCATATCGTCTTCAAATCTAGAATCTAAATGAAGAAAAGTTACCGCACAAACTTTATCAGACAAAATTTCTTACAGTGCGGATCTGTTCAAATAATCAACCAGCGAATATTCCGGCTAAGATCCATTAAACAAAAAAACTAAACACAACATGTCGTGGTATCAAACCGTGATTACAATTGGAGCCAAAAAACGAGGGTGCCATCTTATAACAAAGGAGATCTTATCTCACGTTCCTAAAATAAAGGACTACAAGGTTGGACTCGCCAATTTATTCAGTATGTCAAAATTATTTTTCTTCGTATATCCGTAATAGCTACTAATATACGTGCAGTTCAACATACATCCGCTAGCTTGTCAATAAATGAAAATTGTGACTCAGATGTTCGTCTGGATCTTGAAGACGCACTAAATTATATTGCACCAGAGGTAATATAAATTATTATAATAATTATTATGGTAGTTTCCTATATTGCGAAAATATTCTAATAATAAATAACAACTTTGAGTAACCGTTGCTTATTTTTTGTTCTAATTATTCATTCTGTAGTCTAATAAATATAGACATGATGCAGAAGGTGCTGATGATATGCCAGGTAATACCACGCGGTGCTACATCGGTGGATACACTGTTATAAAATCAACTGTTTCTTCCTAACGCATTTAATATTAAAATAGCTCATGTTAAATCAACGGTAGTCGGTGTCTCGATAAATATTCCTATTACCAATGGCGCGCTCAATTTGGGAACGTGGCAGGTAGGATCCTAGCACTAGATCTTGCGCTTATTACAAGCATTGAACATATATTTTTTTTGGCAGTGATTATTAATTTGAATATTACTACTTGAAATAAATTTGTAGCAGTTTTTCACTGCAAAAATTATATGCTCGGACAACGAAATCTCTTCCTGAGGCACATTTGGCAATCAAAAATTTTTGGCGTTGAAGTCTCCTGTCAAATGCTTATGATTTTTCATAAATGAATCAGCAACGAAAACTTATTGCTGGAATATTTTTTTTTTTCAGGGGATCTACTTGTGCGAACATAGAAATCACTCTCACGGACGAAGTATTGTGGTTACGTTACAAGGAGAATTAAGTAAATAGACGTAGGTAAACACTTGTAAATAAACTGTGTAATTTCCTCCATCTATAGATGATACTGTATAAAATATATATATAAAGGGTTGGCTCCACGGTTTTGGTCATAAACATTGTGCCGCCATTCGTGGCTGCTATGAGCAATCTCGTGTGATAAGCTGGCAGTCGCCAAATTTCTTAAATTAATTTTAAGATTTAAGATTTTTCTATCTTATAAATCGATAAGCAACTGACGACCACAACACATCGACTTTTTGTAAGTAAGTAAATTAAAACATTATATCCCCTACATTTTTTTTCTTCTTGATAAACCTAAGCATTAGTTATTATCTGCTCTTTCGCGAGTGATCTCCGACTTGATCCGTTACTTCTGCGCAACGGAATTAATTTATTTGGTGTATTATTAATATCTACTTTGTAATCACGCATCTTCCTTTATGTCGTCATGTATCTTTCATCTGGATTGCAAAAAAAAAAAAAAATTCCTCCAGCTGGTTCATATTTTGCGACAAAGACATACTCCAACCCTCAATATAATCACTAACAATTGAATTTTATTTAGATGTCAAAAGCAAACGAAGCCAACCGATCCAAAGAACCTACGCAGACTATCAATGATGAACAAAAGCAACGGCTGAAGCGTCAATTAGAACTAGAAGCTTACTGCGCTGTAATTTCCGCATTTAGAGCACAAGGTATACATTTCGATCCCATTAAACTTTGTCGTTTCATTTCGGCCCATTTGTTTTCACTCCCACTGTATTTTAGTTAATTCGTTTAGTATGATTAATTTTTTATAAAATGAACTCAATTTAATCTTAAATTTAAAGTTAATATACTGTACACCAGTAATTTTTTAACCCACGTAATCGGTGCTATTTAAATACTAAGCTTATTGCATGGCCAATCGTTATAATATAACAATGTTTTATAAATAGGTGAGCTTACTTGGCAAAAAGAAGTCATTTTACAAGAACTGCGGACAGCGCTGCACGTGTCTGATGAACGACACAGGTAATTCATTTCACAAAAAACGAAATTTCTATATTTAATATAAAGTCGCAACACGGACGCTTTAAAGCGGTCAAGATATTTTGCGTCGCAATATAATTATTCGGTATACCAACAACTTTATTCCATTTAAAATGTTATTTAAAGATGGTGATAAAATGACCATCTAATTTTTATTTTTTGTAATTAGACTGGAATGCTTGCGGGTACAAAATGATGAAGTATTAGCAACTGTAGGCGAACATTACGGCAAACAAAAACGAGAATTATTTTCTATGCCGCAGGTCAACAGGCCAGCGCACAGATATTCTCTGAATGAAATCGAAGGCGAGAACAACGCCGCCACTATTCACCATGAAGTCCCGACAGCAAGTTTATCGCCCAGTGCGCTTAAAAAGTCAAATATGCTGATTGAAGATGACCGGGGATTGTTACTTAAAGCAAAACCATTCTCGAATACCGGCGGAAAGGCCGCAATTTTGACAGCTATTCCGCTGATCCCTGAAAATATCTACGACAGCGACGGATATAACCCAATGGGTAAATTAGACATGTATGATAATAACGGCTCGCAAATGCTGCACATGATGCAAACAGATCCACACGGGCAAAATTATTCTCAGAATTTTAATCAATATGGACAACAGCTGTCGCGACAACCTTACTATGGACAACAAAACGAAGATAATGGAAATATGGGAAGTGCTCCTGCAGGAAACAGATACAATTATCATCAAAGTTAATGGATCCGCTCAAACACGAATATTTATTAATTATTTTTGCTTGTAATTACATAAAACTGTTCATATTAGACTACAATAAGCAGAGGTTATTCATTCATATCACCAGGTAATCTCCGAAAAAGGAGATAGTTTCCAAAAAGGATCTCGGAGATTGCGGAATTTATTTAAATATAGAGTTAAGCCCCGAAATTACTGTAAGATGTTCGAATATCAGAATTAAAATGAAATGTTGGAACAATTTTTGTTATTTACTTTTCTAAATATCCGGATCAATAGGGAATGTTTGAAAATAAGTTGCATTCCTTAAAAAAAAAAATGTTTCCTTTGTTATGTTTCTTTTGTTACAATTAAAAGTAACAATAACAGAGAGAGCTCATATTTTTGCAAGCTTTCAATCACCCCCATTTTACTTTAAATTATCACCTCTTTGTGTGTTGGAATTTAATTAAATACAGTGTGCGATTAATAAGTTAAATAGAATTCGCTTTATTCATCAAACCAGTGATATTTAAAACATTACATATTCGCCTTTCATTCTTAACGCTTGCCTTTTTTTTTAATTCTTATTTTCTTCCTCAACAACCTCTTCACTGCCGTTATTATTCTCAGCTTCGTTGCCCTTCTGCAGCACTACAGAATCTTCGCCCAACAACGCGCACAGTTCTTGCAGGCGTTCAGCCATCTTAGGCACACCGGTCAATTGAGCCTCCAACTTGGTCTTTTCGTCTTTCAAACTCATTCTTTCTCCTGCATTCAACTCGCTGAATTTGTAGCCGCCTTGACCGTCAAATTGCAACAAATAGTTGTGGTACTTCCACAAGCTCGGGCGATGAGTTACGGTCAACAAAGTGATGCCCAAATCAATCGCATGTTGGTACATTTTGCCTTCGACATCGATACTGACGGCCTAAAAATATCAAATACTGTTACTAAAGATCTCGACTTAAAAAATTGATCCAATATTTATTTACGGATCAATTTTTTAAACCTTATACTTACGCTCGTGCACTCGTCCAAAATAGCAAAGTGAGGCTTGTGGTAGAATAATCGCGCCATGCCCATGCGCTGCTTTTCACCACCGGACAAGACATCAATCCAGTCATTCTTGCTGCTCCAGCCACCTTCACGTTGTACGATATAAACGAGGTTAACCCATTCGAGGATCTTCATCAAATCGTCGTCAGTGAATCCCTATAAAACCATAATTGTTAGATTGGGAATCATAAAAAAAAAAAGTGTCCAGATCGTGATCTGTCATTTGTATGGATCGAACTAACCTTCTTTTTCATATCCTCTTCAGTGTCAGGATATATCACTTGATCACGGAGCGTGCCGAGAGACAAGTAAGGTCGTTGTGGGATGTAGAACATGGTTCCCGAGGAAGGGCGCGTCAAACGACCACCCAAAGTCGGCCATAATCCGCCGAGAATTCTATACAATAATTAGTTTAATAATTATCAATATAAGAGTTGTATTAATTATTTAAAATGTCCTCAGACGAAAAAAAAAAAAAAAAATGACAAAAAATTCAATCAGCATAAGGACAATTCTTGCTTTAGAAATATTAGGTGGGTCATCGTGGAGGGACTCACCTGAACATGGATGATTTGCCGCAGCCATTGGGACCGGTAATCAACAAGTGCATGCCGGGCTTGATCTCGAATGAAAGTTTCTAATTTGAATAAGGGTTAGTAACTGCGATATAATTAGATAATAATAATAATAATAAACGTGCAGCCAAAGTATCATATTTTAATTTATCCTCTTCTGATAGCGCACTTAGTTTTGCGCCAACCCCCCAAAAAAAAACTGAAATTTCAAAACATATGTACTTGCCTCAACCAGAACATCTCCGTTGGGAGATACAATCGGCACATCTTCGAATTTAACCAAATCTCCCTCTTCCACGACACCGCGTTGCTTGCGGATGTCAACGCCCTCTTCAGTCGCAACACCGCGCTTGAAATATTTGCCACCGGACACATCCTTAAAGACGGAAATCATCTCGTGGACGCGCGCAGTGTAGCCGGCCAATTCGGACACTTCCTTGAAGGCCAACATTATGCGCTCAATTGCCTCGGCAGCATTGCTCTACAATTAGAAGCGAAATCGGTTATTTATAAATAGAATTATTTAAAGATGTCAAACGTGGTTAATTTTTAAATTTAAATTTACCAATAAACCTTTGGCAGTAATGTAGTCCTTCGTTCTGGTACTAACGGCATCGCTGGTGGGTGCGAGGGCGTCTCGCTTTTCGAAGAAAAAGGAAGGAATAGCAATGATTAACAGACCAGTAGCGCTCCAGACATATTTCATAAAGAATCCTGAAAATGAAAAAGTATCAAAATGGTG
>Ga0209960_1004364_pt1 | contig 10931 bp, 17 predicted proteins | sample ThiBiot_500_plan_2_FD_183947 | JGI IMG/M metagenome (GOLD analysis project Ga0209960, IMG submission 183947) | Wastewater bioreactor microbial communities from Cape Town, South Africa - Thiocy_expt_500_plan (SPAdes) | ecosystem: Engineered > Bioreactor > Thiocyanate-remediating >... | reverse complement strand
GGCATCAATTATTATGATAAAACGACATGAATGATTCCAGTACGCGTAAATTTGCCTGTCAAAATTTTAATCCGTATCATATTTGATGATCAAATTTTCTGCGTACTGAACCGAACCATTAGCGGTCTTAGAAATTACAAACGCGATAGATATTTCTTATTAAAGAATATAACGTACCTTTCTATTATTGAGCTTTCGTTCTTTATCCACCGAAGCTCCTTGCATTTCTTGAATTTGATTCGTAATGGCGCTCAGCTCAGTTTGGAAAATATGCAAAGTAGTCTCGATCTTCTCCAATGTAACATCGCAGGTATTCAAATTATTATACAAATCTGAGAATTGTTCCGTATTTTGAAAGTCTACAGCCAGTACGTTAGTTCTCAAATAAAGACTTGGGACAATATATCCATATTATAATTATTAGTGTAATAAATTAAGCTTACATTGATGAACGGCGTCAGTTTCTACGTCTGCGAGATCGGATTGAATTTTCTTCATATAATCTCCTATATCTTGTCCCTAAAATAAAAAGTATTAATTATTACAAACATTAGGGGCCAATGACAAGGAAAAATTCAATTTGAAAGCGGTTGACAAGAAGATCCGATCTTAGGTCGGTCCAAGTATCAATGGCAAGCATTTGCTTTGATTAAAAAAATTATGATACCTGTTTAATAGCATCTTGCACGAAGCTATCTTCTAAAAACTCTGAAATGTCTGAATCTAAATGAATGGTGGCTATCAGACATTTTCTCCCTACTATATTTTCAAATAATTCTACCTTCAATCTCATTCATAACCTCTGCATTATTAATAAGGTCTAATCGCTCTTCTACGGGCTTTTTCTCCTGTTATTTGAAAAAGTAAATACTTTTTTCTAGATTCGATTCTAAATTATCTAAAAATTTGGTAACGCTAGTGAAATGAATACATTAATAATTGGTATAAATAATTACCGGTAACAAAGGTTCTGGTTTAGTGTCGGGTAATTTCGCTTGATTATTGAGACCCGGGATCGGTATGACTTTTGAAGGCAACCACAATAGAGCCGTCTTCGTCTTCTCGAAGAAGTCGGTCATACCAGTGATGCTGCTCATCCTTGGTGGTGGTGGGGACAACCGATCGTTTTGCATTACAAAAAAGAAATTGTTCTGTTATTTACTTATTATTTAAACCGTAATTGAAGCGTCTCTATTCAATAAAATCAAGCGAGTCGTGTTATTGTAATGTCGGTAAGTGTGTTAGCTGTTGTTAAGGATTCCTTCTTTCGAGCAACCATGACATTGTACAAACATGGTAAGCAAAGAAGGGTGTTTTAATGTATATATAAATACCAATATTATCATCCAATGTTAGGACAATAATCTCCACGCCCTCAAGATGTTCCACTTTTCAGGGTAGCATCAGAAGTACTCGCGTTTAAATCACGAGGTGTTTAAAGGGGAGGGCATATAAAATCACAAAGCATTATAAAGACACTCGTAACGTACGCTACACTCGGATGGGAGGATGTAAAATCCGTTGAAATTGATACGAAACTTCGAGGGGATCTCAATGAAATTTTTCTAACCCAGAACGAGTTACAACAAAGTGCTACGGTCTTCTTCTAATTATTTTTAACATCCAAAAGCGTTAACAACATATTGCTGACATTATGCAAGCGCTACTGAACTGGAGTATAAAACACAGCGACCCGGAAAAGCTTAAGCAAGCTGCATCGGAAGCCAAGGAGCCAAAGCAATTATCGGAAACAGTAAGAATATTATTCAATAACACTCAAGGATATTATTTTGTACAGTTTTCAATTGGAACGGAGTTTTTTTTTTTTTATCTTATTAAACTAATTTTAATTATTATTTAAGGACCGAAAAATGTTAGAAGAGATATTAAAGAGTGATGCAGAGCGTATGAAAGATTTTATTAAAGTCTACCAAGATCCAACGAGCTCCAAAGACGATAAATACGAAGCACTTGATGGTCTTCAAGAATTAACAGAAAATCTAGATAACGCTAACGACTTACATAAAATTAACGGTCTTATTCCAATGGTTGATGCTTTGGACGAAGAAGATCCTGAAATTCAAATGCGCGCTGGCTGGATCTTGGCCTCTCTTGTGACAAATAATGAAGCGATGCAAAAATTATTCGCACAACTTAATATTATGGATAAAGTGATTGCTCTATTGAAGAGAACAGACGACGCAGCAGTCCGATCAAAGTTAATTTCTACTGTGAGCGGATTTGTCAAGAATTTCCCCGCAGGTCTTGAGCTCTTTAAACAACACGATGGGTTTTCTTCATTGCAAGGAGTTCTAGAAACGAATGAAACCGCGTCAAAGCGAAAGGTCCTATTCTTGTTGAGTCAATTATTGCAAGAAGGAGCCGATCTCAAAACACATCTGCAGCCAATCATTCCTTTGGTGATCAAGCAACTCAAAGTAGATGATGTAGATATTCAAGAAAAGGCTCTGATACTCTTGGCAAATCTTAGTCGAGATCACGAAGAAAATCAGAACAAAATTAAAGAACAAGCGAATGAGATCCGAGAATATAACAAGACAGCGCCAACTGAACACGAATTGTTAACTGAATCTTTAAATACTCTGCTGAAGTTTATTTAATCCGACACTGTATAATAAATTAAGATTGAAAGCAATATAATTTCAGTTTTTCTTCAAATCTGCAACCGCTTCAGAAAGCGAAGGACCGAACCAAATAAGCGTAGCCAATAGCACAAGCACCTAAAAATAGTGAAAACGATACGAATGATCCGCAAGTAGGCGCGTATTTTCCTTTCTTCTTCTCTTCTTTTTCTTTTTGCTCTTCGCCATTTGTAGCGGCGTCTAATCTCTTTTTCAAACGCGCAGAATAGATCTCGCTAAATACTTCGAAATAATATGTAGCACCTGTCCACGCTGCTGAGATGAATACGAACATTAAGTATGCTGCGTGGACCCAATAGTTACTCCAGAAGATTGGAATCGGGAATAACGTCAATTTCGTATAAACCAATTGAACGCCTATTATATAATATATTACACCTATATTTCTAACTGCGTATTTTTTGTTCGTACCAGCTAACATCAAGAAAATAGGCAATTTAATGCCTTTCTTATTCAACCACAGGTAAATGCCGTGAGGTTTCGCTCTAGATAACCAGCGCGATGAGGTCATAATATCGCTATCAGCGGATAACTTCTTGCGGTCAATTACTTCCGTCTTCATAATGTAGCAGATCTAATTTCAAGTTAAATTATTAATACCGAAATATTTTAATATTTAAAACATGTCATTACCTGCCAAAACAAATAGAATAATACTGGAGCGATATAAGTATCTTTCCAAGTCATTGCAGGAGCCATGTACGGATCTGAGAACAAAACCTTTGTCGCAGGATACCAACGGGCACAAAAAGTGACTAACGTCATGTATTAGTAATAATAAAACTATATACGAATGATATAAAGCTTTATAAACGGATTAACGAGCGAGATCTGGCTTGTAAAAGTACTGAACGTACCCAAAGGAGGAGCTATATGAATATACAACGACGTAATCTTATCAATATCGTGGAACACTAAGCCGTTCTTCCAAGCGATAACTGCTATAGCTAGAGGTCCGTTGCTATTTTAAAAAAAAAGAAAAACGGATCAGTACGCTACCCCTAAAACTGATCCCTAAGCTGTATTATAGGACTTACTTGAGCGCGAACATGATTTTAAATAAAGTCATATTATCGGGGAACAAAAACAACGAAGTAAATGTAACTAATTGACAGAAATAACAAAAGTCCAACATAAAGTAATGAAACTTTTGTTTGTGATACATAAAAAAGCGAGTTATTAACAGCTATAATAGAATACGATTATTACTATAAAACAAAACTATACTAAATAACGTACAGGAAGTAGAACGATCATATAAAACTTTGGCATCCATTCAGGACGGGTCAACAAGACTGCTTCAGTCGCCATCAATAAGAAGATACCCAAAACAAATGCACTATAATTACAATGCCTTAGTATCAATGGTTCAATGTTTTGTGCGGTTAGAATAGCGGATGTGGCACATGTTATTAAAATTAGGGAACTTACACTTTGTCCTTTAATTTAACCATTGGCGTATCTTTCATCTTTTTGCGGAATTCCTACATTGCAAACAGTCACTTAATATGCAGAATTAAAAAACGCTTGTCGAGTTTCCGCGCGATCCACGAAAATCATTTAAAATATCTTGTTCCTGAGTTATATATGCTCGATGACATATCTTGTCACTATACTATTAATTCGTACCTTTAATTTTCTGGCTAATCGCTCGGATGAAGAAACTCGTTTCAATCCAGTTTCGTTGCCTTCCGTTGCTTGTTGCTTCATCTTTTTACGAATAACCTTCCTATTAAATGTAATTTAGTGTCGTGCATAAGCGTGATCATGGTAAAACGACGAGGTAAAACAACTCTTCGAAAAATTAATTTGATCCGGAAAATAATCTTAACCCAAAAATCCTACAATCCAAGTAATGGTGCATAAAATGGTATAATTTAAATCACACCATAATTATTTTAAAATATTGGAATTAATAAAATTCTAGACATCTTGCTTACTCGGCCAAAAATTCGGTGAACCCTTTCAAGAGGTCCTTAGGCTTTGGCGTAGTATCGACATATAGATTAGTCGTATCTACATGATCAAATGCATCAAAAAAGTGATGATTGTCTTGACCGTCATCCTCTTGCGATGAAGACCTCTCGCGGTTTCTAATAACTTGATCAGGTGTGCTCGTCGACATCTTCTTTAAGTAAATAATTTCTATTATGAACTTTTCAGTTGATTTTCTTGTTAAACGAGACAAATTTAGTGACTACGTAGTTACACGTCAGAGAGATTCCAATAGCAGGAGGGGGTAGTGTACCGATTCATACCCGATAAACTAGTCCAAATAAACAGTCGCAAAATAGGCTCATTTCAGCCTTATTTATTTAATGGGGTACAAGGGGTGGCGTGAGGGGAACAGTTGGGAATTTCAAAAAGTGATCGTAATATAGATTATTTGTAGGGCACACCCTATGTCGTTTAGTTGGGCCTGATAATTAATGTCTACCGTTTATATTACAAGATCCAGAATTTTATCAAGTAACTCGGAAACTAACTAGCTTTATTTATATTATACAAGTCAACTCTAGAACTCTATTCGACTATCTTAGTAATAGCCTCGTTGAAGTTAAATATGAACGGTCTTGCGCCGTACACAAAATTTTTCAATTCAGTGAACAAATTAATTTCAAAGTCATCGCATCTCGTTCCTAATTCAACGAGATTAGGATCCGCCACAATCGTTTGATCGCGATGGAACTGTCCAAATATGGCAACACGCATGCGGAAAATATTCGTATGCAGTATATTCTTGTATTGAAGCAGAATATCCTAAAAAGGAAACGCGTTAAGTAAACAATTTATGCCTTATTACTTGCCTTTAAAGTTTCGTCAGGGCATGTCTTCGCAGTACTACTGATCAAGTTTTGTATGCTCAACAGTGGGGCGCAGATCCCAAATCCGTCCACGATCCAACCCTTCAATTCATCACTATTAAACTTGGTTTGCACTACCTTAATAATTAACCCGTCAACATATTTGCTACCTATGTATGAATGTGTATGTACGTACCTCCAATGAACTCGCAAGCTTGTTCAGGTTTACAATGAGCATGCGCACCAACCGATGCCCGTTGAATTTTTCTTCGAATTCAGTCAAACGGATCAACTCCTCGCGCGTCTTTTTGAGGTACAACGCTTGATCTTCGATAGTGTACCGCATCTTGGGCGGCGGCAGTTTCAACTCTGGCAAAGCAATGGCCACACTGTTCGCCTTTTCAAGTATCTTGGCGATTGTCTCCTGGCTGGCATTTTCATCTTCACCAACCATCGCAGCTTGTTTGCACACGAACTGCAAATGTGATTAACGAATGACGCACCACAAGCTCAACGGTTACATACCTGAATCTCCTTCGTAAATGTTTGCAATGGCTCAATGATCGTTCTGACTTCCGTTACTTCGACCCCACGCGCGTTAGCAAGTGCGTGCAACTGACGAAAAGTTAAATATTCATTGACGCTATGGTGATATATATATATATATAATATGTAACGTTAGAATATATACTTACTCTCGAAGCACGACTAGCTAGATCATAGACACTCTCAGCGATGCTATCAGAAGATTTCCCGCGCAATGCCACTGCTAGTTTGTTGATAGATTTATGAATATCTGCTTTGACCTCCTCAAATTCATCGATCTGCGGATGTAAATGTGAATACGTATCACAATATATATATATATATATTACTCTCATCGCGATCGCATTAAAATAACATAACATACGTGGAGTACATGCGTGAGGAAGGCGCCGTTGTAATAACAGACGCGCGAGAGTTGTTCGATGGATTGCATGCACTTCTCGATGGCAGGGGTGAGATTCTGCGTATCTTCCACCACATTGGTGCACACCACTTTGAAGTCCGCAATAACAATGTTCACGACATCACGCAAAGCTCGTGCAAAGTTTGTGAGCGCGGTCGAATGCTGTGGCAACCTTGACACGTTCTGTTTGATCGTGTTGATGTACGTCGCAGTTGATTGCGTCAATTGTTTTAATAGCCTGTTAATACCGTTCAAATCGTCAACCGTTAGCTGACCAAGCAATGTTAGCTTGCGTATTAAAAGGAATAAAATAAATCTCAAAAAACTCACGCTCGATGAAAGGACTTGTAACCCCAACCCAATGAACTGATTGGCCACATCAACCACAGCATGCAGGTCATATTCCAAATAAATCAAGTTTGAGGGCGCTGAGCTGGATTTGGGCGGGTCAATGCCCAATTGAATAGGTTGCGGAATAATTGGTGTTCCAGTTTTCACGGCACCAGTCATTGCAGCTCTCACTAGCCCAAGTCTCGGTGATGGCTGGCTCGATGCTTGTTGCGTGTTCGTTACGGTCGATTGAAGTGTACTCGGACCGGATCCTGTGCTCTGAACTTTTGTGTGTCCGCGATGACTGGCGGAGGGTCCTGACAACGGGCTGTTAACGAGGCTGGCACTCTGAAACTTTTGGTTGGCGCCATGAGGAGTCGTTGGCAATGGAGTGAGGTCGTCTGTGTGAGGCGTCACTAGTGCGATACTCACTTTCGGTAAAGATGTTCTTGGCGCCGGCGGCAAGCCTTTTACCACCTTCACACCCAACTTGGCTCCCAAATCAACCAATGGGCTATTTTTAGATCTGTTAATCACCTCTTTTTTTTTTTCCATTGCTATATAAAGAAAGGGCGAAAGCCAAAAAAACACACTGTGTTTCGAACATATGTAGATAAGGAATACTTACATGCCATAAGGTGCCTTCTTTGGCGGTGGTACAGCTTTTGCTACGGCAGTTTGTGGCGGGGGTAAATTGTTTTGAACGCGCCATTCTTCGACTTGCTCCTGGTCTCCAGTTGACAAGCTTCGTTTTCTAATCGGTCGCTTGGGCACAATAGGTACTGGACCTTCTTTTGGCCGCGGTTCTTCGTCATCGAGAAAAGGCGCGGAAGACACAGGCCGCATTGGATTTGGCAAGTATGCAAATTTTGGAGCCTTAGGCACGGGTGAATCTACCGTTTTGGGCGCGCTTGAGGGCACATTTGGAACCTCTGCCTCGGGCATTGAGTTTATAGCCGACTAAACGACGATTAGTTGAACACTTATTCAGGGCATTGCAAATGACTTACTGTCTCAAACAGTTCGTGATAGTTCTTGATCATCGTAGCCAGAACAATATTTCCGCGCTTAATCATTTCTAAAATATTGCCGAGAGAATCTTCTTTTGAGAACATGACCGTCGGTGCCAAGACCGTTGCGATGTTGTCGGGGCCCATCATATTGTCTTTCTCATACAATGTAATCTACATCAAGTCAATATTATTATACGTATAATACATGGTATCATCACGCACTTTAGAACAAAGTCCTAGGATACGCTTCAATGTCGCATAATTTGTTGTCGGCAATTTAGCAATTAATTCCTTCAATCTCGCGGGCTGAGCTTCAACGGCCATATCTACCGAAATTTTTTAAGGTCAGGTTTAGTTTGGTTAAGATTAATTATGTAACAAAATGTCAGCAGAGCTACAAAATATTGCTTTATAATAATATCAATAAGACATGCACAACTAATAACATTCTATATTTTGCTTCCGCGTCGGTAACAAAAAATTAAAATTTTTGTGCAATGTATTCCTCGAGCGGCGGTATTATGATAATTACTTACCTCCCGTATTGATAAAATCATTGTACAAGTCGTTCGTTACCAAACTCTCGGGCAAAGCACGTAAATAAGCCTTGATCAGGCCAGCTGCGGTGTGTCCGTCCAACTCATCGAAATTCGCCGTGCCTCCTTCATCGAACTTTTGTTTAATGGTGTCGAGGGTTGTTTTGTTTGCTGAAATTCGAAATATGCCCTGCAACATCATACCTAAATTTGGAAAAAAAAAACTCTATGTTATAAATGGCAATTTTCGAGATTTAATTTGACCTACCTGCACGTTCAATCTTTTGCACGGCCTTTTCAATTATTGCAGGCACTTGACTCGCTGATCCTTCGCGCTCCACGAGCTCTTTTAAAGGGATACTGAACACTCGCGCCTAAATATAAACAGTTGTCAAAAAAAAAAATTAAATCTTTGTAATGAATGGACACAAAGGGGTAATACCGTCGGTTTTTCCGCAATAGAACTGGGCACCCACTCTCCATTTTTAGATTTGTTGCGTTTGTTTGAGGTGGCTTGTTTTTCTTCAAGTCCAAACTTTCGAAAGCTGATTAAATCGGTGTGCAACTTGCTTAGGTAAGTATAACCGCCTTTGAAGTATTGCAGGTAAGACTCGAGTATGTAACATTCCTTTAAAACAAACCATCGTTAATAATTAATTACCAATTATTATTTTTTCGGATCAAATTTTTGATCAGTACCTCTTCGAGAGTTTTAATGGCAACAGCGTCTTTCTCTTCGTTAATTAATTGATGAACTTCATCGCCTTTTTTGTAATATAGGCTTTTTGCTTTATCAAGGTCTTCCTGTACGTTAATTTTTATTAGATTTTAGCCTTTTATTTATTTAGACCCCTATTACCTTGGTCCGCTTATTCGTATTAAGAACAGTTTGGTACTCTCGAGCAACGCTATCAAACTTTTTCTTTTGATTCTAGGTAAGAGGAAAGAAAAATCAAGATTCTTTTCGCTAAATAAAATAAAAATTTTACTTACTAATACCTCCGGTATCCCTTTGTCCGTTAATATTTCTAGAGGTTTAATAACGGAAAAGTCAAGAGATTCGACCTGGATGCAGTCAATCTCGAGTAAAATACAGACACACGCTGCTTACCAAGGTTTTTTGAAGTCCCCCTAAAAAATTGTTCCATTCTACAAGTGCTGAAATGCATTTTGCTGAAGAATATCAACGTAAAGTGAATAATTTTTATTTAAAACAAAAAAATTGAAAATTGTACCGTATTGTGTTCCAGTGTGCTGCGTATCTATAGCTATGGAATGTACTTGTAATGCCTCCTGCAAGATTTTTTGTGCCTCGTCCAGTCCTGAACACCGTTAGATCGAAGCACCTCATTTTTAATTTGATATTACTTTTGTAGGCTTTCACAACTTTCCTAATCCCTCGCAGAGTATATTCCTTGAAGCCATTTGTTTCGTTAAGGGTCTGGATGCGACTTTAGAAAGATTTTGTACCGAATTCGTTACATACTCTTGCTTCGGCATCTATCATGGGAGAAGCCGTTTTTATTTCGTTCTCTTTTTTTGCAAAATTTCTTAGTACGTCCATTTTCGTGGTGCACCATTCAACTAGTTTTATATTTGGTACCTTCCAACGCTGCTTTATTTGAACAAAACGAAATTTCAGAAAGTGTTGCGCTAGAATACGCGAGTAACAACTCGTCAACCCTGCATTAATGGTAAGAATATTAAAAACATCTTTAGTTTTATCAACGAAATAAAAGATTGTTTATTGTTCGATGTTATACACCGCAGACAAGAATAAAGCAGTGGCTGGTTGACGGTACATGATACTAAACAAAAATGGTCTATCAACTATCATTTCAAAAGGCTCGTCATCATCTTCGGCATCCTCACTATCGCATTCCTGGATTCGTACCATCATGTTAATTTCAAAAGATACATTGCATCCAATTAATAGGACATACTACGACAGTAACTGCGGCGGCAACAGTACCTTCCTCAGTGACCTCCATAACCGCTGCGTGGATAACATTCGAAACAGCCATCTAAATGACCAGATCAGCACCACGAACTTATTATACAAAAAAAAAACTACGCACCGCTTTTGTTGAGGACATTTTAGTAAAATCACCCGGTATAAAAGCTCTCTCTAGTCCAAGAGCCTTCAAATAATCCTACAGTATCAAAATTCGTTAGCGACTGTGCGTAAAAAAAGCACCACTTACGTTAATCGAGTCGGGGCCGAATTTGACGGTAAACCGCGGTAACATGAGTAGTCCTTCCTTAAACTCCGTCGTTTCTAGATTGGCTACTTCAAACTTGGTCTCCGTCAACAACACATCGAGCGACGTTTTGCCTAATATGAGAGTGTTATCCAGAGGTGCAGAAGAATTAATCGGGGAACGTACCATTTCTGGCAAGTGACTTCTTTGGCAATACGATGCGCGCGAACCAGTTATTAGATTTATACGGCAAATCAACAACTTGAACATTTTCGTCTTCGTAATAATACATCCGCTGTACTTTCATCATGAACTCAACTGTCTGGGCCTCTTTCTCCGCAACATAGAATGGCTTTTTTTTATTGGACTCTTTCGAAAACACGTCCGTCCATGCTCCCTGTAAATGAAATTTCAGCCTCCAGGTTTTAATAAAAT
>Ga0209960_1004363_pt1 | contig 10932 bp, 9 predicted proteins | sample ThiBiot_500_plan_2_FD_183947 | JGI IMG/M metagenome (GOLD analysis project Ga0209960, IMG submission 183947) | Wastewater bioreactor microbial communities from Cape Town, South Africa - Thiocy_expt_500_plan (SPAdes) | ecosystem: Engineered > Bioreactor > Thiocyanate-remediating >... | reverse complement strand
GATGGACTCTGTAACAAAATTGATCACAAAAGACCTTTGTTTAACCTTTGGAAAAATTTGATTTTCATTGAAGAGTTATTTTTTATTTGGCCGATCCTATTCTATCCCAATTAATGAACCCAAAATTCTCAGTTTTATAATTCTCAAAACCCAAAAAAAAAAAAAAAAAAAAAAAAAAATCAAATATCAAAAATCAACTTAACTCACCCAAAATTCAAACAACAACAATAACTTACTTTCTTAGTTTGATAGCATAAATAACAAGAAAACAACAATAAAGAAAGCTTTCAGAATCAGGAATTTCTCCAAATTACAACAACTTATCAACAACGATGACTCAAGCCTGAGATGCACAAATATTTTACTGCTTTTTTTTTTTCTTGGGTGGTGGCTCTCTTCTTCTAATATTTTATTTACTGGATGTTTTGTTTTAAAGAAAGAGAAAAAGACAAATAGTAATAGCGTTGTTTTTTGAAGCAATTCTAATAACTTTCTCTTATTTTATTATTTATTTCTTTATCAGAATCCTTTTGTAAAAGAAATTCCTGATTTTTTTTTTTTTTTTTTAACCGAAAGAGAGGGAAAAAGCCACACGGAATGGAGGGCAGCTACTGTTCTACTTTCCTATAGCACCTCCAACAACAAGAGCAACTCTTCTTTAAATTAAATTCTAAACTATTTTTTTTAAAAAAAACTTGTTGTAATTGTAGTTGTGTGTTTTTATTGTTATTTTATTTTGTTCTTTTTTTCAAAGGACAAAGTCCCAAGGAATCCCTTTCATTTTCTAATCCTTTTTCTTTTATGAATTTGAAAACTTTTAACTTTGCAATTTTTGTTTCTTTGGTTCAAAAAATAATTGATATCAATTTATATAATAATTTTTTTTGGTTCTTCTCTCAACTTTACTTTTTTTTGTTTCACCTTTCTTGGTTTTCTATTTTTTTTAATAAAATTTTCGTTTTGTGCTCGCCCGAAGAGAAGAGAAGAGCAAGAGGAAAAAAAAAAACTCCCAATTCAGAGGTCTATTTCACAATTTATTCAATAATTCTAACTAATTTTTTTTTTAAATAATAATATTAATTCCAATTTTGAAAAAAAATATTGTTTCAGATTGTTTTTTTTTTTTGTTTCAGAAGAATTCTGAACGATTGAAGGTCCTACTTTTCTTTTTCTACCCTGTTCTCGAGCTATTCCTATTTCAGTTTGAGTTGAGAGTTTCTTCTGGTTCTGTGGTAATTTCACATTTTAGTATTATTGCTTTCATTTCCTGCTCATTTTTCTTTTAAATTTGAGACTTTATATTTTTTTTTTTTTTTTTTTTCTTTTTTTTTTTTTTTTTTATTTTTTATTTTTTTTTTTTTTTTTTTTTTTTTTTTTTTTTTTTTTTTCCTTTTTTTTTTTTTTTTTTTTTTTTTATGCAACTTGAACAAGTTGGAAATGTATAAATACATTGACACTTTTACGAGTTGTTTGTTTGTTTGATGTTTCTCTTTTATTTTTTATTTATTTATTTATTATTTATGCATTGTGTTATGCATTATGCATTTAAGATTTTCAAACCCTCAAATAACAATGCATAATAAATAAAATAAAAAAAGAAATCAAGAGAGAGAGTGAACTTTCACTCTTTCACTTTCACTTTCTCAATCAAGAATTCAATAACATCTGAGTCATTGCATAAATATTTATTCTCCTTCAACATTTAGATTTTTGTTTTTTTATTTCCCGTCCTTGAGTACTCTAGAGATAGATCAAAAGACAAAAAGACAAAATGAGGATGAGAAGAAGAAGACCAGAAGATTCAGTTATAAATGACATTCGGAAATATTTTAGGAGGATAAAATCAAGAATCAAAGCTTGGAAACCAAATTATTATTTTATACATTGGTGTTATATTGTGACTCTCATGTTCATTACTTCTGGGATACTCACAGCTGCGGAGGGTATGAGCTATGTTGATGGATTGTATTATGCATCAAGCATCACTTCCTCGACTGGGCTCGTTCCTCTTGATTTTTCAACTTTTTCAACAGGATCAATTGTTTATACTTGTTTTATATTAACGTTGACGAGCCCAATCTTAACTGCTGCTGCTCCAATGTTTATTAGAAGAATGTATTTTAAGAGGCAACTAGATTTATTCTCCGCTCATGAGACAATGGAATATAGAGCTCTCAATTATCTTCTCTGTATTATTGCTTTCTACTTCATTGTTATCCCACTCTCTTGCATGCTCGTCTTGGGACTTTGGGCGGAGTTTGTCCCTGACGCAGTGGCTATCATTAAAGCCAACTCACATCAAAGTACTTGGAGTTGGTCAATTTTTCATGTTGTTAGTTCGTTTCATGATGCTGGTCTTTCAACATTCACTTTAAGTTTTGTCCCTTGGAATGAACAACCTTTTGTTCTCTTGATGGTGGCCTTTTTAACCCTCGCAGGAAACACTGCATTCCCTTTGGCTATGAGATTAATGGTTTATGCTGCCTACAAGATGGTCCCAGCAGGAAGGAAAGGACCATTAAAGTATCTTCTTGATCACCCTCGTCGTTGTTTTACTCATTTGTTTCTCAGAAAGCAGAGCTGGTGGCTTTTCTTCATTCTACTCACACTCAATACTTTACAATTTATTCTCTTTCTCTCTCTTGACTTTAATTCTCCCTCAGTTGTCGAATTATCTGTTGGAAATAAAATTGTAAATGCCATATTTACTGCGGTCGTGACAAGAACCTCGGGTTTCAATAGTGTTGATTTAGCAACTCTTTCTCCAGCAATGTTAGTCATTTTATCTGGTTTCATGTATATCTCCTCAACACCAGTTGTTGCAACAGTTCGAAAAACTGATCCTCAAAAAATAAGAGAGAAGGAATTGAAGAAGCAAATGAAGAAGAGTAAAAAAAAGAATAAAAAACAAAAGAATAAAGAGAATCAGGACAACACTAATTATCATAATGGTCACAATGGTAATGATCATCATAATGGCCACATTGGACAGGACCATCATAATAGTCACATTGGTAATCTTAGTCACTTTGGTCACTTTGGTCCCATTGGTCACCATCATCATCCTCATGATGATAGCCATAGTGTTAATAGTCATGATAATCATAGTATTATGAGCCATAGCCACTCAGAATATGACTCTCATGATGAACATGATTTTCATGATTATATCCTCAACTTACATGCTCATATCCCTACCCCAAGAAATGATCATTTATCACCACAAGCTATAAGACAAAGAAATCTTGCTCTTCAAAAGTTTGTTTTACTCCTTTTTTTTAAAAAAAAAAAACAAATTCTAATATTATATTTATCAAAATATAGAAGGGAAACGAGTCTTGATGGCTCCACAAGTCGAGCTTCTTCATTTTCCAGAAGAAGTCCTTACTCTTATCCAGCTACACCAAGATCTAATTCCTACGTTTCTGATGATGATAATTCTTCTGATGATCCTTTATTTCAAAGACATGCACCAACAGATTCATTTCGTAATCAAGCTAGGACTCTTCTAATTCAAGATTCAATTATCTTGTTTACCATTTTCATTCTCATTTGTATCATAGAAGATAACAACCTCAAGACGAATCCAAATTATTCAATTTTTAAGATATTGTTTGAATTGACTTCAGCTTATGGTACAGTTGGTTTGAGCCTTGGCTATCCTGGTGTTCATTACTCTTTTTCTGGAGTCTGGTCCCCTGGTTCAAAAGTTCTCATCTCAATGGTCATGTTGCTTGGAAGACATAGAGGTTTACCCTTATCTGTTGATAGAGCTGTCCAACTTCAAATTGCAGTCAAATCAACTTTCCCATCAGAAACGGATCTCTCTAAAGCATTTAAAAGAAAACGCCCTAATCACTCTTTCAATTCATCTCCTGCACCAGAGCTAGCTACTCAACATGAAGATGAAGAATTGATATCAGATGAAAATTATCATCAAATTGTAAATCAAAGTGTTGATCAAAAGTTACATCAACTTCTCAGTGGGGATGACGAATTATTAAAAGACTCCTTAAAACGTCTATATGCTCATGAGGTACACTTTGATAAAGGTACAAAAGGATGTGACGACGATGGTGATGATGATGATGATGAAAAACCAACTGAAGAAATTATTGATGAAAATGAAAATGAAAATGAAAATGGAAACGAAAGTGAGAATCATGAAAGTGAAAGTGAAAATGAGGATCAAAAGAAAAATCTCTCCAAATCTCGCAAAAAGAAGAAGAAGAGAAGAAGTGAAAATGAAAGTGAAAGGAATATATATGTTAATGGAAGAAAGTGTTCAACTATTCAAGAAGAAATGGAAACAGATACACAAACAGATGATAGCGTAAAGGAAAATCAAAATTTGAATCAAAATGAAATAGAAAATTTGAAAGAAAAGATTCAACAAAGTTTAAATGAAAGCCCTCAAGAAAATGTTCAAGATAATATTCAAGATAATACTATTCAAGAAAATACAAATGAAAACAAAGATGAAAATGTTAAACAAGAAATTGAACATTTAAATGAAAACATTCAAGAAGTGAATCAAGATGAAAATTTAAATAAAGAATTGAAAGAAGATATCCAAGAAAAAGAAGATGTGAAAGAGAATAAAGAAGAGAACAACAATGTAGAAATCAGAGAAGAAGATATGAAGGAAGATTTAAAGGAAGAAGAAATTATAAAAGAAAAACTAAAAGAGAAATTGAATGAAGATTTGAAGGAGGAAGATTTAAAGGAAGACATCAAAGAATCTGAAAATCAACCATCAAGTTCATCAAATAAGGAAGCTAAACCCAAAAGGATTTCAAAAAGGTCAAAAGAAGGAGCTAAAACAAAAGAAAAGAAAAAGAGAAGAAAGCCAAAGAGTGACAAAGAAAAGAAAGACAACCCAAAAGATGATATCGAGATGACCATTTAGAAATCCTTTAGAAAAAAACAAACCTTGTACTATTATAAATATATCATATTTTAAACTTTGTTGGGTTTTTTTTAATTATTTTGGTGATTGATTAAAAAAATAAACAAGAACAACAATCAAAAGAAGATCAGCAAAATGGAGTCAGCACTCGTCCGACCAGTCTCAATGATGGCATTGCTCACCTTTGGTGTATCAACAATTGTTGTTTCAGGAAGATCCTACTTTATTATGAAGGACAAGATGAGCCTTAGAAAGTTGAGAGAAATGCAACCTTTAGACTTTCCTGGTTATTTTTCTTTTTGAAGTTTTTTTCTGTCGTGTTGCCCATGCATTGATCTATCTCACATACAATAACCCTTACCATCGATTCACTGCATTTTATTCAGGATGGTTTTGTATCCTTGGAATGTTCTTCCATTTGAGAAGACAACTTGCTTAAATCATTGAAAAAAAAATAATCGATAAGTAAAATGAGAACCAAATTATTTTTCTTTGATTTCATTTTTATTTTTTGGATCACTGAAAAATTGTTTCAATTGAAATAGTACAAAATGATAGAAAGGCAAGAGAATATGAGCATATCCATTGGATTAATGATATTACCAAAGCTACCTCCACCTGAACCATTTTCATCGTTTGAACCTTTAATCCAGAAATTAGAATCAGGGAAATATATAAAAATAAAAAATAAAAAAATAAAAATAAAAAATAAAAAATCAAGAAACATACCAGGTTTGACTTGGCTGTTGGATGGAATACTAAGTGTCATTTCGATTGGGTAATGATCTGAAACATCAAAAGTGGTTTGATCATTCAAACCATAGGCTTCATCAAAGTGAAAAACTTCATAAGAAGCCACAAATTTTTTGACTGGGATTGTCACAACAAAACGATCATAGGGGCACTAATTTGTTGTTTATTGAAATTTAAAACAAATCATTGAGATAATAAAAATGAAATGAAAATAAACGAATAAAAATAAAAAAATGGAAAAATACATAGGTTGAGCCTGAAGTAGTATCAACTGTATTATTGATCAACCAATAAAAATCACTGCTTGTATATAATGGCATATTAGGGAATTGGTACTATTTCAATTTTAGAGATCATTTTTTTATTTAATTTTGTTTTTTTTTTGATAAAAAGGTTGAAAAAGAAATCAAACTTGGGGAACATAAGAACATCCTGCATTCATATCTCCCATTAAAATGACATCGTTCACTGGCCAACTGCTTGGTAAATCATTATAAACCTAATTATTTGACATTTAATTCACAATGTTCTTTCAGGGAAATAGTTTAAATAAATAAAAACTGTTAGTAAGCCATTAATTTCATTAATTGTATCAGTTGGTTTTGTATGGATTCCAATTGTAGCAAAATCGTAGATACCTTAATGAAATAATAAAAGTTGTTTTTTGGAGGAAAAAAAAAAAGGAAGGAAAAACAAAAAACAAACTTTTTGAGGAAGCATCAAGAATATTAAACCTTGCAACATAAGGTTCTCTTTCAAATGTATCATTTGTATCAGGATACACATAAGATGATATTAATGAAATCTAAAAAGAAGAAAAATGAAAAGGGTGAGATATATATAAATTTACATTGGCAAGAAAAAGAGGGGAAAAAGATACTCGATCTGTTTTATAGAAATATGCATATTGCTCAGTTGATGTTGTTCTTCCTAATTTATCACTAACAATCATCTTGTAAGGAACATCTAAACCTTGGTTCATAAGATTGAAGAGTTGGACAATTGCAGTTCCATCAGCGTTTCTGATTTCTTGAAGAAATGCAAGATCATAACGGCGGATAATATCAACAAGAATTTCTGGGACACCAGCAATTTGAAGTTTTGAAGTTCCAAAAATCTTTAATCAATCATTTATTAATTGATTTATTTCATAATTTTTCAATTGAAAGAAAATAAAATAAAATAAAATAAAATAAAAGTGATTACTCTCATATTAAATGAACCAATTTTGACATCAACATCTGCTGCATCTTTTATGTTTTTTTAATGTGATAATTAGTTGATTAATTAATTGAACATTTAAAAAAAAAAAAATAATTTGAAATATGATAGATAGAACAACAAAAAACTCCAAGATTTTATAAACTCATCATAAAAATTTGTTAATTTGATCTCTTTTTAGAAAGAAAAACAAATTCAATCTTAAAACATTAAATATCAAACAATAAAAAATCACAAAAAACTTGAAAAAATTGACCCATGCCATCCTGAATTTTTCAATTTTTTTATTAATTTTTTATTGATTTTTTTGTTTTAAAACAATGATTAAATGAATCAATGTAATTTTTTTTTTTTTTTTTAATCAATCAATATTATTAAATATAAATATGATGTTGGAGCTATAGTTGGTTCATTAGTTAGTTAATTAGAAGGTGAGATTTACCGCAAAGGAAAGTCAACAGCAGGAGCAAAACCACAAACCTCCCCGCCATGTTTGTTCGTTTTTTCTTTTTTTTTATTGCTTTCATTTCGTTTGACTTTTTTGAGACAATGAGTCATTGAAATTCTTTGGGTGAACAAACTTTTTATAAATAACCTGAGAGTTTACAAATCAACCTCCAATGCTCTCTAAAATTGGGATAAACTTAAAAAAGAAGGTAATAAAGTGATTTGAACAATTATGAACCATTTGATTCTTTGTTTTTTTGGAGTTTTTTGTTGTTCAAAAAATGTTTCTTTTGTGAATCATTTTTTTTCCCTCCTTGCAAATTGAAAACTAAAAGTTCTAATTTCTTTTTCATTTTGGGACCAGAAAAATGATGGTAATAATATTTCATAAAGAAAAAAGAGGAGAATTGAACAATGAAATTTTTTTTTGGGTACGTTTATTTAGCAACTTCCAATAATTCCAGATGAGTAGAGATCTTCTTTGATGTTGTAAGCTTCTGAGATGATCTTTTGAAAAAAAGTAATAAAAAAATAATTAATTATCAGAAGAGAAGGAGAAAAAAACTATTAAAAAAAACTAAAAACAAACCTCATCTACATCCATATCTGGCAAACATCTAAGAAAAGCTAGAATCTCAGAGTGCTCTAAATCATCAAGTTGGTCTTTGAAATATCGAAGAATTGCTAATAATAAGACAGAAATAATTAAAATCATTGAATCAAAAACATTGATATTTTAAATAAAGAGGAAAAAATTGATTACCAAGACATACACAAATATGAAGACTAAAATCTGGACGTTGAACTCCACCAAAATATACATCCCATAATCTAAGAAGTACTGAAAATGGGAGAGAGCGTGAAAGAAGTTGGCAAATCCAGTCATATGACCATGTTGATAATTCAACCTCTTCTTCTTCGAAATGATTACATCTATTATTTCAAAAAAAAGGAAAGAAAAAAAAGAAAAGAAAAGAAAAGAAAAGAAAAGAAAAAAGAAATAAAAAAGAAAAGGAAGTTTTAGAATTATGAAATAAACAAATAAAAACAAAAAAAAACAAACAAGTCTGGTTGAGTCGTTCGAAACAGCATATTAAATTTTGCCATTTGTTCTGTTTGACTTTCTCGTTCAAACTCCTTATCTATATTTCAACTTTCATTGGATTTTCAAAATTAAATTTGGATTCTTACTTAAGATATTCATGAAACTTTCAAAACTATAATACATTTCTTCTTCTAATCGAAGAGAGTAAATAAAAGGTGCACAAAGATAAACAAGATTATGTGAGTATTCTATTCTATGGTTATTTAGGTAAGCTGATAATACATGTTCAAATGATAACATAACATTCTTTTCATGAAGTCTTTCAATATTTGGATGACATCTTGATATCTAATTTGAAATTTCAAGTTAGTTTCTTTTTTCACAAAAAAATATATATGATTTTGTTGATATTGTTAGATTGAAGGGTCGGAAAAAAGGAAAGAAGAAAAAAACTAACTTCTCCTCTGATTCTTTTACTATCATTACAGTCCTTATCAAATTCTTCATACTCATCCTCTCTTGTTCTGGCCGAAGACATTTCCTTTGCTTCATTGGTTTATAATTTCAAATTAGTTTTTTATTTTTTTTTAAAAAAAATCAATAAAAAGAAAAGAAAAGAAAGAAAGAAAGAAAAAGAAAGGGGAATTGATATCAATGAAAGAAATCATACATTTATTAGGGTCTTGAACACCAAGCAAGTATTTCCAAACTTCTCCTCGAACTGGATCAGGTATTCCATGTCTTGCCATATCTCTTAATTTATAAATGTCTACATACACTTCAGCATTCATAACTTCTAAATACTCTTCCACTGTACTTGCCATTCTTTTCTCTTCTCTTTCCCCTTTCTCCTCTCTTTAATTAACTCTCGAAAATAAATACACAAAAGCTTTCTCTTCTACAATATCAATTTTTTTTCAAAAAAAGAAAGAATATAACATGAATTAGTTAACAATTAAGGTCTCAAATAAGTTATTCTTTAATTCTATTCTTTTTCAAACATTGGAAAGGAAAGGAGTAAAAAATGTTTTTTTTTATTGAAAAAAAAAAATTCAAACCTTTTAAACTTTAGCACCTAATGGATTAAATCGGTAAAAATGGTATGGTTCGATAGAGGAAAAACTGGGGAATAAGGTGATACGTAGTATAGTGTGAAAGAGATGAGTAGTTGAAAGTGTTTTAAGTTGGAAGTAAGTTGACGTGAGTAGGTTGGTGAGAAAAAAAATTTTTTTTTTCTGGGTTATTTTTCCCGGGTGATCTCGTGAGATAAGGGTTTTTTTTTGATCAACAAAACCTCGTGGATCATTGAAAGTGTCTGATCTTGGAGTGTAACATTGTTGTTACAATTGTGTATAATGCATTAGAAGTCATGAATTGAAAAGAAAAGGAAAGGAAGTCTTTATCATCTTATTTTCTTTAATTGTAATTCTCAAACTTTTGAAAGATTTGAATCAATTTGAATGGTGATTACAAACAAAGATGTAATTGAAATGTCCAAAGTGAAACAAAGTTCATAATTGTGGAAGTTGATCTTGCTTTTTCTTTGATTGTAATCCTCAAACTTTGACAAGCAATCCAAAAAATTAATAGTATAGTGGAAAATTTCAAAAAATCTTGATATCAGTTCCCATTATTTGATAATAATTTCACAATTTCAATGTGTCCATTATTTCCTTGATACTAATGAACTCTTGAGATCAAAAAAAATTCAAATATTGTCAATCAAAAAGAAAAAAATATACAAAAATTATATTACAATATTTTTCAATACAAATTTGTTTGTCTGTTTTGTTTCCCAAGATTCATTAATTTAAACCTAATTTTTTTGCAATACCACGGACAATCAATTGATGTTCAGTTACATGGATTCGTTGTTCTAAATCTTCTAAACTATCTTGTTCTTTAATCTCAACTTCTTGAGTTAAAATAACTTGTCCTTTATCAACTTCAGGAATAACTTCATGAACCATAATTCCAGTTCCTTGAATTTTTCCTTCTTTAAAACTTTCATATGCACGTTTAATTGCATTTGCACCATCAAAAGCACCTGGTAATGCAGGGTGTAAATTAATAACTTTAGTTGGGAATACATCCAAAAATGCAGGACTTAATATATGCATCCATCCAGCCAACACAATCAAATCAATCTCTCCATCCACCTTTGTTTTAATAACCTCTGCTAAATCTTTATCATATTCCTCTCTTGACTTCCCAGCATTTTTATAAGCTGATAGAGGGAAATATAAAGTTGGGATGGATGCTTGTTGAGCCCTCACCAATCCATAAGCACTTTCTCTATTTGAAACAACAAGTGCTATTTTACATTGAGAAAGAATCAAAGATCCATCTTGATTTGAAGCATGTATTGATTGATCAATAATAGCTTGAAGATTACTTCCATTCCCAGAGATAAGAACAACAATGTTTTTCATCCTTCTAAAGGTTTTGATGACAAAAGGGAAAAAGTGAAGAAAGGGAAAACCAAAAAAAAAAAAGGAAAATGGATGTTTTGTTTGCTATGAATTGCTTTTAAAAAGCCATGAGGAATTTTTTTTTC
>Ga0209960_1004362_pt1 | contig 10934 bp, 10 predicted proteins | sample ThiBiot_500_plan_2_FD_183947 | JGI IMG/M metagenome (GOLD analysis project Ga0209960, IMG submission 183947) | Wastewater bioreactor microbial communities from Cape Town, South Africa - Thiocy_expt_500_plan (SPAdes) | ecosystem: Engineered > Bioreactor > Thiocyanate-remediating >... | reverse complement strand
AAAAAAAAAAAAAAAAAAAAAAAAAAAAAAGTCTAGCGGTTGGTGATGCAAATGGAGTTGTAAGTATAATGGATTTAGAAGATGTTAAAATTGTATATTCGAAGATATTTTTAGGTAAACTTTCAAAAGTTTTGTCAAAAAAATAAAATAAAAATAAAATAAAATAACTGAAATTTGAAACTTAGTAACAACACCAACACCCGAAAAAAGTGCAAATGAAAAAGAAAAGCGAGTAAAAATTTCCACTCTTCAATTTTTTTATTCTTATCCTGGTATTTTTTCTTATTTTTTTAAAAAAAAACAAAAATTACTGATCTGTTCTAATTCTTTTGTTTCTCTCTCTTTTCCTCCAAAGCAAACGATCGGATATCACCATTATTATTGGTTGGCTCAGGCGACGGAGTGACACATATCCTTGAAATTCGGAAAACTGAAACTTCTTATGATATTAATCAAAGTAAGTTATAATTAAGAACAATAAAAGCACAAAACAATATTAAATAAAACCATCATTAGCGAACACCATTATATCAAAATTTCCTTCTCCTGTCATATTTTATGCAATATTAGACGATCATGGAAAAGAAATCGAATTTAATTCTTCATTAGGTTTTTTTTTTCTTCTTTCTTTGTTTCTTTCTTCCTTTTTTCCTGTTCCTGTACTGGACAATAAATAAGTAAATAAATAAATAAATAAATAATAGCTATAACTAGAGATACAACGCTTCCTCCACATTATTTAATAGTTGGGTGTACTCATCAAATTAGAGTTCATCTTAACTGTGATCCTCATGGAAGAATTGCAAAAGTATTACTACACGAAGATAGACGTTTTCTCAAAATGCAAGTTATTAAAGGAGGAGGAGGTTCCATTTTTTTTCCCCTTTAATTTTTAGTTCTTTAATTTTATTGATTTTCTTTTTTTTCAAAAAAGATCAAGCATGTCTTGTATGTTTATTAAGTACTGGTGATTTCCAATTATATACCCTTCCTAATCTTCAATTAATTAAAGGACAACAAATTTTTGATGATCATGATCATGAAAAGTAACTTTTTTTGCTTCATATTTTTTTTTTAAAGGGAAATTTTAAAAACTTTTTTTCAAAAAATCTAGCTTTTATAGAAATTGCTCTTTTTCACAAGATGGATATGCAGTTTTTCTAACAGGAAAATATGAAATTCAAAGATATTCATTATTTTCTGATTCTAATAGGTTTGATTTCCTTTTTTCTTTAAAATTCATCTTTAAATTTGTATAATCAATTTAGATTATTAACTCCAAAGAACTTTTCAACATTGTATCATAATTCTCTTCCTTTCCCTGAAAAACCTCAAACTGGAATTTTAAAATCATTACTTGGAGGAATTTTAATGTACACTCCAGCAGAAATCAGTTCTTTATGTTCATTTCTTTTTCTTTTTCGATTTTTTTTTTTTTTCCCAATCACTTATAAAAAATAAATAAATAATAAATTACAAAGTTGAAAATGAGCAAAGTGCTCCAAAGATAAAAGAAAAAACGGAAGAAAAGAACCGTGAAGAACTTTGTATTATTTATTTATTTTTTGACTTTTGAAAAGATTATCACTAATTCAATTTCATTGATAGTTGAAGGAGCAAAAGTTACTCAGCCCCCAGGGAACCCTTCTCAAAATAAAGCTAAACAAGAATCAAGATCAGCAAAGGATGCTGTCAATCAAACTCAACAGGTATTTTTTTTTTTTTTTTTTTGATTTTTGATTTTTAATTTTTTTTGTGTGCATTTGGTCTAACTTTCCCTCTCAAAATTAGGCTTTAGCAGAAAGAGGAGAGAAGATTGAACAATTACAAGATTCTGCAAATAAATTAGAAAATGAAGCATATAATTTCTTAGAAAAAGCTCGGCAATTAAGAGAGCGAGAAGAAAAGAAAAAGTGGTACGAATTCTGAAAAAAAAAAAACTTTTGTAATTGAAAATTTAAAATTTAAAAAATTTTGGTAATTTTAAAGATTTTTTTCTTCTTTTTTTGAAAAAAATAAAACTATTTATCAAATTATGCTCTAAGGGAAAGAACTGCAGGATAACATATTTTTGAGTTCTTGTTTCGAATTAAAACAAACGTTAAATGTTTTCTCCTATTATAAATGATATTGTTGGTAATTGTTTTTTTTTTGTAAAAAGAAAGAAAGAAAGAAAGATACTTAAAATTATTTTTGGTCATTCTATGATACAAAATGGCATGACAAAATCCAAAACCAAATGGTTTTCCTCTAAAATATGAAAATTGTCCTGTAGTTGCGAATCCGATTAAATCACTAGCTGGAGGAATCTGAAAGCTCTGATTTTTATTATTTATTTTATTGATTGATTGTTTTTTATTTTGAAAGAAATTTGTGAACCTGGATATCATTTCCTTGAGGTTGGAACTTTTCATGAGATGATAAATTTTTCATCCAATATGTATAATATTGTTCAGAAGAAATATAAATATGTGCATTATATTTGATTGTTCCCCTACCAAGCTAAGGTTTTTTTTTAAAAAAAAGAGATTTAAAATCAGAAGTCAAACCTTTAAATGAAAAATTCAAAAAATGAAGATTTACCAAGTTGATCTCTACCATAACAAAAGCTCCATTAAAATTAATTTCCTTAGGAATAGTAATTTTTGAATTTGAAGATAAATACTCTGAAAATAACTTTGAAAATTCTTCTTCTTTTGAATTCTTCAATAAGTCTCGAAAAAAATCTAGATTTTTTTCACCACGAATAACCCAATTCTAAAATTTTAATGAAGAATTTTAGTTAAAATTATATAAATAAATAAGTAAAGGTTGACCAATTCTTCTGTTTTATTTGTTTGTATTGGGGCTAAGTCAGGTTCTTGAGTGGTAATATTCATGAAAGTAAAATTAAGAGCTTGAAAATTAGGTAAAAAAGGCGAATTGATTTGGAGTTTCTTATAATTTGGCCTTTTTGCAGGAGGTTTTTTGTAGTAAATTTCTTTTGTTTCTAGTGCTCTTTTTCTTGAATAAGTTTCATAAGATTGTGAATCAATAAAGTTATTTGGGAATGTAGGTAATCCAAGTTCAAAATCTAATGAGGAAATTTCACGAAGACCTTTTAATTTTAATTTTAATTTTAATTTTAATTTTAATTTTTAATTTAGTTGAATTAATATCAATAAGATTTTTTTTTTAAAAAAAATTTTTTCAAACCTCCAAATCTTGCTCCAGAAAAAACTAAAGATTTCCAAAAAGCTAATCCCCAACTGAGAAGTAAATAATAAATTAATAAAAATAAATTAATAAAAATAAAATAAAATAAAATAAAAAAAAACAAATAAATAAATAAATAAAATTAAAATCAACCCTTTTGGAATGATTATTTCCCAACCAGTTCCAAATTCACGAGGCGACACACCAGGTTGTGATGTATTAAAATTCCTTTTTTTGAGTAGTAAAATTGGAATTTTTGAGTCTTGTTCGGTTGGAATAAGAGGGCCAGGAGTAGTTTTCTAAATTATATATTAAATATTAATGATAAAAAGGAAGAGAGAGAAAAGAAAAAAAAAAAAAAACTTGAGTTCTTCTTTTGTCTAGTTCTGAATCTTTGATTTTTTTGTTATTTAGTTCCTGTCTTAACTCTGAATCCCAGATTTTAGAATTACATACAAAATTTGGCCAATCACGCTAGAAATTTATTTATTATGCATTTATTTAGTATGGAAGGAAGGAAAGGAAAGGAATGAAAAAGTCTAATTCTCCAATAAATTTTTGTACCAATACTTGTTGTAATTTATTTTGAGCTTCTTGAGGAATGGTTGTTGCTCTCTTTGGCATTGTTCTTACAGGAAAGCTATTTATCAAGAGAGAAAAAGATTCAAAGAAAAGAAAAAAATACGAAAAATAATAATATACTTGAGCCTAGGATCATAAATTTCTAAACCTAATACAATATCATAAGGAAGACATGATGAACTCCGAGCAAAGGATAGAGTTTCCCATAGCTTTGAATTTGATTTATTATTATTTTTGAATAAAAAGACAATTAAAGCTTGATTAGATTTTACCTCAAGTTTTTTTTTATCTTGCTGACACACATGAAATATATGATGTAAAATTGCTTGAGATCTTGGTCCAATTAAATCAAATTTTAAAAGTTCATTTTCAAGGGAGAGTAATGTAAGATTTTGATATTCTTCATTTGATTGTCTTAATAAATCCAATGAATTAAATACTTCTTGAAAAGATGAAGGATGAACCCAAATCCAAATTTTTCTATTATTATTTGCAGTTTTTGTCTCCGGTTTCCAAAGAAAATTAATTGGACATATAAATTTTTGAGGATATTGATCAAAATGATATAAAGAATTTGATCCATATCGAATTCCATCCAAAAATCTGGGTTTTATGATTTTAGTTTTATTCCAATTTTTTTTCTTTTTTTTTTTTTTAAAAAAAAGAACCTCGGGGAAGTAATAGAAACTAGAGTTGGATCCATTGTTCTCAAAAAAAAGGATTTTAAAATATCGATTGGTCCTGAAATTTCTAAAAATCCATAGTATGATGAATCATGAAGGAAAGCAGAATTAGTTGAAGCTTTATATATTGCTCTAATACTTCTATCTGAAGGATGTTCAGCCTTTTTTTTTTCAAAAGATTTTTCTTTGTTCAATATTTATTTCAAACAATTAAAAAAAAAATTCAAAAAAAATACGAGTTTATAGCCCCAAATTGGAATCATTTTTGACCTTTTTGCATGCCATATATGAGTTTCTAACCATTTGAACTTTCCTAAATGAAATTGGTTTCAAATTTTTTTAAAAAAGTTGAAGCTAATTGAGAAATGAAAAAGACTTTGACGACGAATAAATTCTTGTAGTAAAGTTCCTTTCCTTCTCTTCTTTCTTCTACTTTTGGGTTCCTTTTGTGGACAACCATTTTCTTTTTCTCTTTGTTGCTAAATGGAATTAATTATGATGATAAAGAAAACATATCCTCTTTTTTAAAAAAAAATAAAATATCAAACCTCTCTAAGTGCACTGATTCTAAAACGTATTGGAAGTCTTTTTACATTATAACTAGCTGTTCTTCTTCTTAAATGACGAGGGACAGATTGGAATACTCTTGAATTTCCTGCACTACATTGAAATAATCAATTTCACAATTTCTTTGATTTCTTCAAAAAAAAAAAAAAAAAAAAAAAAAAAAAAAACCCTGAAGAAAGAAGATTTTTCATATTATAGATTTCAAGTCCTCTAGCCTAATGAAAAAAAAGAGAGAAAAGAAAAAAAAGTACAGTCATATAAAATTTTGGTTCATTATCTTGATTAATCCTAAATCTTACTTTAACAAAACTTTCAACTTCTAAGCTAGTAAGAACTATCGTTTTTTTTTTTTTTTTTTTTTTTTTTTTTTTTGAATATTAGAATTACATTAAGAAAAATCAAAAAGAAAAATCATTCAAAAATCAAATAGAATCAAAAGGAAATCTTGATATCATTAAAACTCTTGAAAAAAAAGAGAAATAAAAAAAAGAGGAAAAAAAAATGAAAAAAATGAAAAATGAAGAAAAAAAAATGAAAAATCTAAGAATTTTAAGGAAACCAAAGTTGAAATCTAAAATCTAAAATGAGAGTTGAACTGAATATTACCTTGTTTCTTCTTGGCTGTGGTCTTCTGCTGGTCCACGGCTGGAGTGGAATTGGTGCCACCGATGTCCGCCATTTTTGTTTCCGCCATTTTTTTTTTTTTACTCAAAAATTTTTGTCTTGAAGGATTCTGAATTCGTTTGCGGCTCTCAATCTCATTTTTTTAAAAAAAAAATTCAAAATAAATAAATAAAGAAAGACTTGGAAAAAAAAGAAAAAAAGAAAAAAAAAAGAAAATGTAAAATGTAATTCAAATTATTGATTCGATTCAAGAAGTTCAACAATTTGATCATAAACTTTTTCAGCTCTTTTTCTTGTTTGAAAATCCAATTCAAAGATAATCCCTGAACGAGTTGTTTGAAATTTTATACACGTTTCTAATTTTGAGAATTTTTCCATTGATTCAGTGATTTGTGTTTTGATTTTGTTGGGGATTTCATCTGGATCAATTTCTATTCGGAATTCAGAGTTTGGTCCTTGACTCAATGAAACAATGTCGTTCCAATTTTTGAGTTGAAAAGATTCATTTAGTTGTTCTAGAATTGTATTATGATGAGTTCGAAAGGAATTTTTTTTTTTTCGAAAAAAAAAAATGAGAATACTTTTTGATGCTTGATCTTTTCTTTCTTCTTCCAACTTTCTTCTTTCTATTTCTATCTCCCTCTTTTCAGCTTCAATTTTCATCTTCTCTTCTTCAATCATCTTCTTTTCCTTCTCAATATGATTAACATCTAGAAAGATGTGGTTACATTTGCGATTGAGAATAAAAAATAATCAAAAATTTTACTTGCTAATCCAAGTTGCACTCTCAGCTTTATTCTTTCATTCGCATTGATTTCAATTAATTCCAACAATTGAGCAATCTTTGGACAAGTTCTCTTTCTTCTTCTAAAATCTTCTATACTTTCTTGATCTTCATTTCTTTCAATTTTTTCACCCGCTCTTGCGATATCAAGTGCAGTTTTTCCATTCTCATTTTGAGTTGTCAAATTTATTTCTCTTTCACTTGCTAAGATATACTCTACAATTTCAATACGTCCCCAGTAGCAAGCAACATAAAACGGTGTCCAATAATCAACATTCTCGACTTTATGTATCTCAACTCTCTCATCATTTAATAATAGTTTGACAATTTCAAGATGTCCTTTAGAACAAGAAATCCAAAAAGGAGTTGCACCATCTATTCTTGATTTATTTACATCAATTTGATTATTATTTAACATCAATTTAACAATTTCAGTATGTCCAAAAAAGCAAGCAACATTAAAGGGGGTTGCTCCAAGATTATTCTGATGATTTATATCAACTCTATGATCATTTAATAATAATTTCACAATATCAATACACCCACATCTACAAGCATAATCTAAAGGTGTTCGATTCTTATCTTTATCTTTACAATTAAGGTTTATTTGTGAGTTCTGAAGTAACTTTTCTACTTTTTCAACATTTCCTTTTTCGCAAGCTACAAGCAACAATGTCTCCAAATCTTCCATTTTTTTTTTGTCCTATTTTTCAAACTTTGGTCTGATTATTGAATGTGAAATAGATAAATCAATCAAAAACAAAAATTACTTTCAAGATTAGTACTGTTTCTCTTAAGCTTGTCCAAAGTTTGTTTATTCCTTTGTTCAGAGATTCCTCGGAATCTCTCTACTTTTTCCAAAAAAAAAAAGAGAGAGGAAAGAGTAAGTGTCTTTGAAGATCTTTTTCAAATCAAATGAACAAAATTTAAAGTTTAAATGTATCAAAATATAAAAAAGTAAGATCTCCAAAGTTTTAAGTTTTCAATGCAATGAACTTCTTCTGTTTTATTTTTTTTCCAAAAAAAAAAAAAGTGTTTGGCCATGTTTGGTGATGCTGGAATAGCGCTCATCAAAGAGTTGAAGCGAAGTGCGAACGCGTAAGAAAACACCTTTCTATTTCCATTTCAACAAGACTAACAATACTCATATATTCAATATCTCATATGATTCAAATAGTTAAAGAAATAAATACAAAAATTTTTGAAATGAATGAATCAAATTTTATTTCTTTATTTTGCAAAGAAGTTTTTCATATTCATTTTTTTTTTTTTTTTTGAAAAATTTTTAACGTTTTTTTTTCTTCTTCAATTATTGTTTGTTTTATTGTGAAGTTGAATTGAGTTGAATTAGAAGAGTGCAATGTTTTGAATTAGAAGTTGAAATGTTTTGTTTTAGTTAGTAGTTTATATTTTTGAGAGGAAAAGCTTGTATTTTTGAATTTCGTTATTATTCAAGTTGACCGAATATTTCAAGCTTATACTATGAACTTCTTTTCTTTTAAAGAACATATTGAGTTTTCATTGCTATTTGTTGATGAGATCTTAAGAAAATGAGTGAATCAGGGAAAAAATCAATCATTAATTTTATCTTTCAATAAATAAATTATAGACCTTTACCTCCACACAATGAAACAGGGGTTACGGCAGTGCTTCAAGAAATCAACTCACTAAACGAGCGTTTAACAGCCAAAGCTCAACAAAGACAACAACAACAAAATAATTCTCAAGATGGTTTCGATGATGATATAGATGAAGGAAGTTTAAGTGAAGGAGAAAGTTATAGTGGCTCATTGAGTGAGTCAATGTATTCTTCATCTTCAAAATCAAGTAAAATTAAATCAAAAAAACAATCAAATTTAACACATGTTCAATTATCATGTCATGTAATTACTTATCACACAGCTATCCATCAAAATAAACGATGTTTGTTAGCTTATATTGTAAATAGAATGGAAAGAGTTACAGAATTATATTGGAGTCCTTCTCCTTCATTTTCTCCTTTACCAACATCTTCTTCATCAACCAGTTCTTCTTCTTCTTCTTCTTCCTCTTCAAGTTCCGATCCAACATCAACAGATTCTCGTTCAAATCTATCTCGTGCTGAATTAGAATTTTCAAAAGGATATTCCAGATTAATTGCAAATTATAAATCTCATTATATTGATATTGATTTTGATGCTACACAAGTTCCTCCAAAAGAATTATTTATTGAAGTTCGAGTCTTAGAAGATTGTGGAGAGTTAGGAACTGAAGATGGAAATTTTATTGTTTTAACTAAAGATAGTCAACATTATTTAAAAAGAACTGATGTTGAGCATTTAATTAAGCAAGGATTGTTACAACATATTTCGTGAATATTTTTAAAATTGTATTGAAAGAAAAGAAAGAAAAAGAAAAAGATTGTTATTGTTCAAAACTTTTGTTCACTTTTTTCCTCATTATATTTATTTATCTCATGAAATACATTTTCAACGGATTATCTATGTACATATTTATTGCTGTTGTTTTCTTGTCTTTTTGTTTTTTTTCCTTTCCCTTGAAAATTATTTTGTTAATAATTGTTGACTTGCGATTTCAAAGATCATTCTTCTTCTAAATTGTCTCATGTGTTGTTGAGAAAATACAAATTCTGTTTCTATTTATTCAATTTAATTCTTTTCTTTTATAAAAGAAAAAGAAAAAGGAAAAGGGAAAATGAACCTCTTGATACATAATCTTCAAACATACAAGTAAAGACACCACAATCATAACCATTTTTTTGAGTTGGAATATTCTAAATTGTTTGATAGTTTTCATAAATTAGAAGAAGGAATTTCAAAAAATTAAATTAAATTAAATACAGTGGGAGCATAATCAGTCCATTCACTAAAATCAAAAGGTGTTTTCTTTTTATCTTGATGCTCCTTCCCAAGGTAATCTCGAATTAACTTGAAGCATTGTGAGTTATTTCCCAATAGAGAGTCATAATATTCAATTCTCTTCTTTTTGAAATTAATAATACATGAACACCAATGCATTCCTAAATGAACAGGGACCAAAATATAATCATGCGAGAATACGTCCACCTTTTTCATTTGAAATGAAATTCATTGAATGAAATAAGAAAAGAAAAACAAATAAAAATAAAAAAACAAACTTTTTTTGTCCATCTTTGAACTCGAGAATAACCCTGATCCCTCAATGTTGTATAAAAAAATGTTGAAAAAGCATAAACTTTTGGATATTTTCCTTCAGGAGATTGTGATCGTTTCACTAACAAATGTCCATACATATTTATAATCTATTCAAAAAAAAAAAAAAATATGAATGAATGAATGAGATAATCTAAAATCAATAAAATAAAATAAAATAAAAACCTCATCATTTAACCATTGGCAATCGGCAAGAGTTAAAATATCTGCGTGAGAAATGGTAACATTGAATGCTTCAACAACTGGATCAATTTCACCATCAAGTATTTCATCAACGTATTCTTCATCCTCTTCTGAGAGCTGAGGAAAATTAACAACTTTTTTGGCTTTGAGTAGTTCTTCTTTCTTTCTTAACTCTTCTTCAATTTTTCTATTTTTTTCTTCTTCCTCTTTTAAAAGTTTTGAAAAAGCATGAGGAATTTCAATGTCTTCAAGTTTTTTTCTAATTTTTTTTTTTTTTTTTGATTTGAATTTTTTGAGAATAATAAGAATAATACGTGATAAGTCCAAGACTAATTTTTTGTTTCCATTTATCCAAATCAAATGAAACCCTAATAATTTTTGTTTTTTTTTAAAAAAAAAAAAAAAGAAAGAAGAAAAGAAAGAAGAAAAAAAAAAAAAAAAAAAAAAAAGAAAAGAAAGAAGAAAAAAAAAAAAGAAAAGAAAAAAAGAAGGTATAAATTACCTGGGAACTTCAACGAAAACCTAAATATAAATATTGGAATGGAATTAATTGAATTCATTTTATTTCCAAATTAATGAAGAAAAATGAAGATTGTACCTTTTGAGATTGTGGAGCTTTAGAACTTTCTCCTTCTTCTTTTAATTGAATTTTTGGATGAAGATGTTTAAATAATTTTTTGTACTCTAATTTATTTTTATTTGTCAATTAAGTCAATTAAAACCAGAAATGAAATACAGGAATTTTTTTCAAAAAGACAAAAAAAAAAAAGTGATAAAACCTTCAAGATCTGTTTTTGCTTTAGATAAATTCGAAACAGACTTTGAACGACGAAGATGAATAGCTTTAAATGTCATTTAATAAGTAAATTTTAGTTTCAGAAAAGAAAAAAAGAAAAAGAAAAAGAAAAAATTACAATCTTGAACAGGATTTTCAATGACAAGGATTGAACTTCTAAGATTTTGTGATTTTTCAGGATGTGAAAAAGATCGACTCCTTGATAATGAAAGGTCTTTTTGAAGGATTTCTTCTTCATTTTTTTTTTGTTTGAGCTCAAACTCTGGATCCTATGAAGATAAAAAGTATTTCAAACATGCATTTTTTTTTTTTTTTTTTTTTTTTTTTTT
>Ga0209960_1004360_pt1 | contig 10939 bp, 14 predicted proteins | sample ThiBiot_500_plan_2_FD_183947 | JGI IMG/M metagenome (GOLD analysis project Ga0209960, IMG submission 183947) | Wastewater bioreactor microbial communities from Cape Town, South Africa - Thiocy_expt_500_plan (SPAdes) | ecosystem: Engineered > Bioreactor > Thiocyanate-remediating >... | reverse complement strand
AAAAAAATTTTTTTTTAAAAAAAAAAAAAAAAAAAAAAAAAAAAAAAAAAAAGTAACGGCTAAAGTCACGTGATTAATATTCAACTCCTATTAAATTTTCTTTCAAATCTTTCGAAGTTGATGTTGGAACACAAAGAAGAAGAAAAAAGTATGAGATAATATAAAATCATAATTTAATTTTATTTTGAAAACTTATTATAACAGTTATGGCTTTATCTCCAGAAACTATTGATTGACGCTCCACTGCCAAATTCCGTTTCTTGGATCAGAGTGTTTCAGAGTAGTTTCTAAAATAAATAAAAGAAAAAAAAGTTTTAGTCAGTAAGTCAATTTCAAACTTCAGTTAAGTTAAAATAAATACCTCAAGTTTCTTTGCAGACGAAGTAAAGAGACTGGCTGAAGCTAAGAAATCGAATACATAGGCAGAGAGATTCCTTCAAATATTTGAGATAACAATTTGATAGAATAAATAATCAAATCAACAATCAAATTCTTTCTTCTTTTTTGCAAGTTGGATTTAATTATTGTTTTAAATTCATCATAAATGGAACTCCAGGAGTTGGAAAAAACATCTTTATATACTATGGAGACTTCAAAGACAAAATGCAAAATTCTAAGTGACGTTGTTTTCCAGATTCCTGAAGTGTCTAACGTAATGTTTTGGAACCTTTACAAGGAAGGGGAGTTGAAGGTTTCGAACGAAGGGTGAAACTAAAAATTCAATCATGTAACATTGACTCCATCCTTGAGAATATGGGAAGGAAATTGCAACCTAAAACTGATGAGAAGAATTTCAAACCCTCCATTTTTTGATTTTTTTTTTTTTTTTTTTTTTTTTTTTTTTTTCCTTTTTTTTTCTTTTTTTTCTTCCTTTTTTTTTTTTTTTTTTTTTTTTTTTTTTTTTTCCTCTTTCCTCTCTGTTGCACTTGTTGCATCCATTTTTCTCTTTTATAAATAAATAAGAATGAAGACAACAAAACATCAAAGTCTGAGAAGATGATGAGGAGAAGATTATCTTCCTTCTCATATTCTCTTTCTTTCCCAATCAAAAATTCAAATTCAAATTCAAATTCAAACTCAAAATCAAAACTAAACTAAATCCAAATCCAAATCCAAATTTATAAAAGGGATTGAGACTTTCTTTGTCTCTTCCCATTTTTTACTCTTTGAGTTAATAAATAAATAATTTCTTTTTTAATAACACCCTCCTCCTTGATTATGCAAAAAGATAAGTTCTGACTTTACTTTTGTATTTCAAGTTTTTTAAAAAAACACATTTATTTTATCTTTATTATTATTTGTTTTATTTATTGATATCATCTCTTTTTTCATTTTAATGTAAAACCTTTGATTTTGAGTTGTATTCGACTCAATTCAAATATGCTTACTTGGTTGCCCTCAAGCCCCCATTTTAAGTCCTACAGTTCTAATTCCAAATTCTAATTCTAATTCTACAACTTAGAATTCATGTTTGGAGCAAATTACTTTGAGGTATTATTATTTTCTTTACTTTACTTTTCTTTTTTTTTATTTGTCGTTTGATGTAACCCTTTGAATGCGAATTAAATGTGCAATTCAAAATCTGATTTAATGAGCCTGACGACCTTTTATTTACATTTTATATTTATTTTAAAAAAATGAAACGAATTTGTTTCTTCCTCTCACTAATTTATCATTTTTTTAAAAAATATTAGGAATATGAAACTTAATAATAATAATTCACAATTTCAAATATGTCCTTTTTTCACAAGCAATATAATGATAATCTTGTTGTCTTCAAACTTTTAAGAGAATCACCAGAGATTAATTCCAAATACACCTTAACTGTTCAACCTTGTTATTGTTGTATTCAACCATTCAAAAAAATGAAAATAAAAAACGGACAAAAACAAAAACACTTCTTTATTTTCACTTTGTGATTACTATTATTCAGATTATTCTCGATTTTATTTAGTTGTTGTTTAATCAAAATGAACAGCAGATTTCTTAGTTGCTCCTTCTGTGGTTTTCTTCTTGCTCTATGAAAAGTAAAGTTGAAAAGAATGTCAGTATTTTTTTTTTTTTTTTTTTTTTTGACCATTGAAGAGTTAAAAAACAATTACTGAATGAGATTCTTCATGCTCTTCATGTTTTCCATGTTCTCCAGGTTTGTGGCCTTCTTCAGCTTGATGGGAGAGTCTTCGTTTCTTTGGAGCATGTTCAGATTGTTGTTGAGCACCTGTTTCTGTTTTATGTGTAAAAGGGAGTTCAAGGAAATCAACAATCCTTTCAATAAGTGCTTCCTTTTATGATTTTTTTTTTCAAATAAATGAAATAAAGAAAATAAAGGAAATAAAAGTGAAAAAAAAAAAAATTACTTTGGATCCTTTTTTATCCAAATCCAAGATCTCACATAATTCTTTGAGTTCATCTTTAACCCATTTGTCAAATCTTGTCATCAAAGATGCTATTTCTTTATCCCTTTTTTCCTATTATTTTTTATTTTATAAATTTATTCTTGTTGATGCGTTGAGACTTTTTAAAAAAAAGAGATACTTGATCAACATAAGCCAATCCTTGGAAATGTTTCAAATTATTTTTAACATGTGTGGTCTATTAATTGTTGATGTCAGTTTTTCATTATTATTTTTTTCATGGGTTAAAAAAAAAAACTAAGAACAAAATGATACTTTTCCAGGTTTATGAAATAGAATTGTATAAAATTTTTTGAGCAATTCATCTTCACCTTTTCTCTTATCAATTTGGACGCGAACTGTTTTTGAAAAAAAAGTTAATAATAAATAAATAAAAAAACCATTCAAAGGAAAAAAAAAAAATACTTGATTCAATTTCACCCAAGGGTTGGCCTTTTCCCTCTGATATTTCAATATGTTGTCTTTCCTTTTTTGATTCTTCAATTTCAAATCGTTCCACTGCCTTAATTTCTCGACCAGAACGTGCTTTATTATTTATTTATTTATTTATTTAAAATTCATTTTATTGATTAGAATGATGAAATTGGAGAAAAAAATTACTTGTAGTTTCATGTTGGATTGGCTTCAAAATTGGATGATTTATTTTAATTTTATTTTATGTATTTCATAGGGAAAAAAAAAAAAAAAAATTTACTTCAACATCAACTTGTTTTTTTCCTTTCCTAGTTTTCTTTTCATCTGAAGGACCTTCATGTTCTTCATGTTCCCCATGTTTTCCTTTCTTATGTTGTACTTCAGCTTGGGTTTCTTTTGTTTCTGCTTTTCCTTTTTCACCTTTATTTTTCTCCATCAATTCATGAATTTCATGTTCATTTGCATCTGTTTTTTCTTCAATTTTATGGACTTTTCCTTCAATTGCGTCCCATTTCTTTTCCAATTTTTCCTCCAATACATGTTCCAATACATTTTCCAATTTCTTTTCAATTTTCTCTTCAAGTTTTTCTTCAAAAACTTTCCCTATATTTTCACTTGTATCCTCTTGTGGAAGGTCCACAACTCGTTCAATGATAATTCCATCAACAGACATTCTTTTTTGTTTTTTTCTATTTTTTTTTTTTGTGAAATTTGGTATTTATAAAAAGACATTAAAAATTACAAAAATTAAAAAAAATTAAAAAAATTAAAAAAAATAAAAAAAATTAAAAAAAATTAAAAAATGAAAAGTAAATAAAATATGAATCAAGAGAGAGAAACCTTGAGCTCGGATTGCAATGCTACTAGAAATTTGATTGATTGAATGTTTTTTTTTTTTTTACAGTGATTTAAAAAAAAAAAACTCTCTCCTTGTCTTTGCATTTTTTTGTTGAGGAATGTTGAATATCAATGACATCATGTAAATATTTGGCGGGTTGTTTGCTTTTCAAAAGATAACTGTCTTCTGTCTTCAACTAAATAAATCTAAAGTGCTATCAAAAGAGGAATTTCAGTTCCTTCCTATGTTTGAAATTAACATTAAATTAGTCTCTTTTAAAAAAATGCACCTTAATGAAAGCCACTCCTTTTGAACCCCAGAAAGCTCCAAAATTTAACACTCCAGAAATTTTAGGGAGTAGCCATCAAAATATGTTTTTGAACAATAGACATCAAAATGTGTTGACCTAATAGATATATTGAAAAAATAACAAAGAATCATAATAAAAAAAAGGAAAAGAATGAAAAGAAGCCAAAGGGGAATGGGATTTGGGTTTAGGAATAGTTTTTATAAGCACAATTAAGAATTTCAATTTTTTTCAATATATATCTATCTATTTATATGATTCACAAATAAAACCTTAGCATCAAAGGATAAGTTCTCAATATGAATCCATTAACCACCGCTAATTGGGGGAATCACAGCAAGCTCATCACTGTCTTTAAGAACAATCTGCTCATCCTTTTGAACATATTCCAAATTGATAGCAAGCATTAGCGTCTCCTTGATCTCAGATAAACTTGGGTGTTGAGTACATAAAGCATTCATTATCTCATCAAAATTAGTTGTTGCTCCAAGGGAGAGGTTGAGTTCCTCTTCATTGCACCCAACAAGCTCACGGCTTCTTGCAAAATACAAAACTTTGACCTTTTTTTTTGTTTTTTCCATCAAAATTATACAAAAAAGATATCAAAATGAAGCTTGAGATGAAAAGAATTGATACTTTGTGGTATGATTATGAATAGAAGGGAAAATAATTAATGGATAAGAAGGATGAAGTTGAAGTTGTTGAGTTACAAAGAGAAAACAAAACTCACCATCCCACGTGGATTAAATGATGTAAGTGATTACGTCAGAAGGAAAGTGGAAATGTATATAAAGGGCTCAATTTTTTTTTTGTTTTTTTTTTTTCAATCAATTCGATTCATTGCTCTTCTTCATCACTTGTTTTGCTTCATGTATCTTTCAACCCAACACAATGCAAGTCAATATCAACAAAAAGGTGGTAGACCCTTTCTACCGTTATAAAATGCCCAAGTTAATTATCCAAGTATTTTTTTTTTACTATTTCATGTTCACTTGTTTTTTTTTATCAATAAATAATACAATAAGGGATCTGGATATAATACTACAGTTATGAATATCAATGATGTTTCAAAAGCTTTAGGAAGACCTTCTGAATGTTTGATTTTAATTTATTTTATTTCATTTTTCAAAAAAATAAAATAAAATTAATAATTCAAAAAATCAAAAAAAAAAATGTAAATGTAGACCTTATGAAATTCTTTGCCTTTGAACTTGGAGTTCCTGTTCGAGAGAGTAACTTGAAAGGACATCATGACCAAATAAAACTCTCAAAATTAGTGGATTCTTTTATTGAGAAATTTGTTATTTGTAAATCTTGTTCAAATCCTGAGACAGATATTGTATTTTTTTTTTTTGAATTATTTTTTTTGAATTATTTTTTTTAAATTATTTTTTTGATTTACTCATTCATTTATTTTTATTTTCTTTTTTTATAGATTCTCAAAGAAAAAGGATCAAAAGGAAAGGAGATATTTTTATCTTGTGTTGCTTGTGGAAATGTCTCTCGTATCTCTATAAATCACAAACTTTGCAATTTTATTGAAAAGAACCCTCCTTCTCCTTCCAATTCTCAATCTTCAATGTATCTTGGTTCTCTTAATCAAACTCCGCTATTTGATTAGCTTTTTTAAATGTTTTATTGCAATAAATATTATTCTTTGTAATCAAAGTGTTGTTTAAGTTTGTTGAAAGTTTTCAAAGAAAAAAAAAAAACAAAACAAAAAAACAAAAAAACAAAATTTTTTATTGCGTTTGAAATTCAAACGGTTTGAATGGCAATTTTGTCAACAACTCAAAGCTAAAAAAGTTCACTTGATTGTTCGTTCTTTTGTTGGTTAGACAAACAAACAAAAAATAATGGACAACTCTCAAAGACAAAAAGGTGCAACTGGACGACCAGCAAACACAACAGAATCCATAAACACTGCGATGAGATCTGGTAAAGCTTTAAAATAATGACACCATTTTATTAGTTTTAATTCATTTTTTTTTTTCAATAACTTTATATTAGACGAAGAACAATTTTTTCAAGCTTGTAAAGAGGAAAGCATTGGAAAAGTTCGAGAATTACTTCAAAATACACAAATATCTCCAAATTGGCAAGATTCTCAATATTCAAGGACAGCTTTTTGGATTGCTTGTGAAAAAAGACATATTGAAATCGTGAAGTTACTATTAAGTGATGAAAGGGTTGATATCAATAAAGCAAATAATGATGGTTGGACACCTTTCTATATTGCTTGTTATAATGGACATATTGATATTGTGAAATATCTGTTAATGTGTGGAAGAGAAATAGATATCAATAAAAAAGACCATGAAGGAAAAACTGCACTTGATATTGCAAGAAAAACAGGAAAATTGAACCTTGCTGAATTAATAGAATCATTCCAAAAGAATCAAAACGAAACAACAAAATTGAGAAAAAAGATGGGTTTATCTGGTTAGATTTATTTATATCAATAATAATTTTCAATAAGTAATAAAAATAATAATAGAGGAGTATCCAATGGAAGAGAAAAATATAATTTTTGGAGAATCAATTGAATTTGAAAAAAATGAACAAACTATCTCAATTCTTAAAGAAGCATCATCATTCATTGGAATGGAACCATCTTATTTCATTCCATTAAATTCAAAATCAAAAGATCAAATTACCCATTTATTCTTCAAAAACTTAAAACTCAATTCAATTCAAAATTCTTTTGAAAATTTTCAAAATTTAATTCATTTGGATTTATCAAGAAATAATCTTATTCAACTTCCAAGTCAAATTAGTAATTTTTATTCTTTTTTTTTTCTTTACTTTTTTAAAAAACTTTTCTTTTTTCAATTCAAATTGTTATCTTTTTGGAATCAATAGGAAATCTGACAAGTTTACTAAATTTCAATATTTCAAGCAATAATTTTGAAACTTTTCCTGTTGAAATTCAAAATTTGATCAACTTGACCCATCTAAATTTATCTTTTAATAAAATTTCAAGCATTCCAAATCAAATTGGTAACTCTTTTTTAGTCAAACTATTATTTAAGGAAAAAATGATTTTTTTTCAACTAAATAACGAAATGATAGGACAATTATTCAAATTGGAAGTCTTAGATGGATCATACAATCAAATTAATAAATTTCCTGATTTTTTATCAAAATTAAATCACATCAAAGAAATGAATCTTGAAGGTTTTTTTCTTGGTTTTTGGGAATATAATAAATGAATTAAAAGAACAAATAAAATAAAATTAGGAAATCAATTAACAAATCAAGGAAATCCAATTTCTCAATTCATTCAATCAAGCAACTCAATTCAAAATTTATTGTACTTTTTGATCTCCTTTAATTCCTTTTTCTTTCCAAATTCCCCAAAAATTAAATAAATAAAAAGATTATATGGCAATTCATTTAAACCTCAAGATGTTGATCCAATTATTCAAACACTCATGATATCCGATAAAATGAATTTGAAATCCCTAAAGTTTTTTTTTTTTTCTTTCTTCTTCTCAAAATAAGATGTTTGCATAAATTTAATCATTCCAATTTGAATAGAATTCATAAACTTCATTGGTTTGACAAAAAAATCCAATTATCAACAACAAAAGGATTAGAAACACTTCCAATTGAAATCCAATCAAAATCAAGCCAAGAAATTATTAATTATACTATTGATTTAATTCAATCATCAGAAAGGCATGTTTATAGATCAAAATTAATGATAGTTGGATATGAAAGAATTGGAAAAACATCATTATTGGATTGTTTACTTCCATTGACTGGATATCTTTACACAAAAAATGGAAAACAAAAAAAATGTTGGTTTAAATTACAAGGAAAGTATTTACATAGATTTGTTGATGATTCAGAAAATGAATTAATTGATGAAATTGTTTTGGAAAATAAACAATGGAAATTGGATGTTTTAGAAAACAAAATTTTCAGAGATAAATGTCATTATGGATTTGAATTAATTAGAGATATTAAACCAAAAAGAAGAATTGAATATTATTGTGAAAGTGAAGATGAAAGAGAGAAATGGATTGAAAAATTGAGTCGATTAGTTAAAAATAAATCAACTCATGGAATTGATATTCAAAATTATAAAATTAAACCAAAAGGAAAAGAAATTGAATTGGATATTTCAGTTTGGGATTTTGCAGGACAACATGAATATTATAATAATCATCACCATTTCCTATCAACAAGATCAGTATTTTTAGTTTGTTGGAAAATAAATGAAGGAGAAAAAGGATTGGAAGGTTTGAAATTTTGGTTGAAGTCTCTTAAATTTCATTTGAGTAATAACAATCTGGATAAAAACACAAATAAACCATTATTTTCAATATTTATTGTTGGAACTCATTTGGATCATTATTCAATTAATCAAGACGAACAAAGTGTTAAAGAAAGAAGAGAGAAAATTAAAAAAATATTAAAAGAATTGGATATTAAATTGAGAATTGAAATAATTGAAGTGAGTTCAATGAATCTCGAGAATATTGAAGATTTACAAGTTAAAATATGGAATACAATTTCAAATCATTCATATATGGGTGAAAAAGTTCCAGGTAGTTATTTGACAATTAATGATGAAATTCAACAAATGAGAAAAGAATTTGAAAGAAAAGGAAGCAATAATAACATCAAAAATCTTCCTATAATTGAATTAACTAAATTTCAAGAAAGATTAAAATCAAAAGGAAATTTCAATATGGAATTAATAAAAAGATCATTAAACTTATTGACAATGTGGGGAGAATGTGGATATTTTGGAGAATCAGAAAAACTATCAGATATTTTAATTTATGAACTCAAATTCTTAACAAAACAAGTGATGGCACAATTATTTAGACCTGAATATAAAAAATATTTTGAAAATGGAATTATTGAAAATAAAAATTTGAAAGAAATTTGGAAAGATTATTCATATGAATTAATTGAACAAATATTTGAGTTAATGGAAAAATTTGAAGTTTGTTTTAGACTCAAAGAAGATCAAAAGGTGAATCAAAATGAAAACGAGAACATGGAAGATTTTTTCAAAGGAGAGAGTATTATTCCAAATTATTTGAAAATGAAAACAAAAGAAGAAATTGAAGAGTATTTTCCAAATGAATGTCCAAATTGGATGATTGAGAAATCAAGAATCTTAAAATTTGAGGTGATTCCTCAAGAATTAATTAGTCGAATCTTAATCAAAATTCAATCAACGAGTCAAGAACATTTAATTTGGAGAAATGGAATTTATTTTGATGAAGGAGTTCAACTTAAATGTTTAATAAACTGTTCAATTGAATTGAATCAATTGGAAATTAAAATTAGAGGAATTAATTTTCAAATAATCAAAAATTTTATTGAGAAAGTAATTAAATTAATCAATGAATCATTAAAAAAATATTCTGGTGTTTCATGTCAAGAAGGATTAATCTCAATTCAAACTCAAAATTTTGTATTAATTGAAGAAATTGAAAAATATTTAAATGTTTCAATCAGAAAAAGGACAAAAGAACAAATCCAATTCTTGAATCGTTCATGTTTACTTCAATCTCGAGAAGAAGGTTTCTTTTTCTTTTCTTTTTTTTTTTCAAGAATTGAAATATAAAAAAAAAATTCAAATAAACCAAAATAGAAAAAGAAAAAGAAAATAATGAATGGTGGACTTGGAGAGGAGTTGATAAATGGGAATTAATTGAAACAGCGTTAACTAAATATAAAATGGTTCAAATAACTCCAAATGAAACAGAATATTATGGAAAACTTGAATATTTATCAATTAAAATGGGATTTGAAATCAAAGAATTTAAACAAATATTTGCAATTGATAATGATGAACTTAGAAAAGCCTTTTCAATTTATAGAAAGAATACTTTGGCAAAACAAAAGGAATCTCCTTCTTTATTTAATAAAGATGATTGGAAATTATTACCAAATTCAGTTCAAAGACAAAAATTTCATCATTATTTGAATGATCTTCAAAACAAGTTTAATGAACTTCAATCTCCTGATCAAGTATTTCATTTTCCTTTTATTCTTTGATTTTATGTTTTTATTTCATTTGATTTAATTCAATTTTTACTAAGATGAAATAATTCAAATAGCTTAAAGTGATTCCAGTATTTCAAGGAGTGAAAAAAGAAGTGGTGAATAAAATTTGTCATCAAGGATTTGGAACTGCATGTGTATTGGATGAAGGTTATTTTGGAAAAGGTTCTTTTTGTATTTCTTTCTTTATTTTCACAATCTGAAATAATAATAATCATAATAATAAACAACTAGGGATCTATTTTACTTCAAACTTTGATTATGCCATGAAGTATAGTGAAGATGAAATTGTTATATTATCACTTTTGATTTTGGGAAATAGTTTTCCAGTGATAGAACATCCATTTGAAATTGATAAAAATGGAAATATAATTTATGAAATTTCCACTCAAAAAGTTGAAAATCAAAAGAAAAGAGGAAATAGAGATAGAAAAATTGAACTAAAGCAAAATCAACCAAAACTGCAATCTAAACTTAGTCAATTTGGATTTTATGGAAAACCATTACAACAAGGATATCAATCACATTTCACTCTAGGTTCATTTTCTTTTCTTTTGTTTTTCTTTTTTAAAAAAATAACAAAAGAATAAATTATAATTTTTAGTGAATGGAAGAGATATCAACACAGCATTTCCCATTAAAAATCAAATTGATTCAGAAACAAGAGATGAATTTGTTGTTTTTCAAGATGCTCAAGTTCTTCCACTTTTTGTCCTTTCAAAACAAAACAATCTATTCACATCACAATGTTGATCATCTCAACTCAAAAATCGATTTTTAAGAAAAATCATTGTCTTTTACAATTTTAACATTTTCAATTTTGATATACTGCCCAAAGTTGATGTTTTTGTAAAGTGACTCAACAAGCTTTTTGAGGGAAAAAAAAACAAACTTTTTTTTTGTTCTTTGGGTTTTATCTCCTTTCCTGCTCAAAAA
>Ga0209960_1004359_pt1 | contig 10946 bp, 5 predicted proteins | sample ThiBiot_500_plan_2_FD_183947 | JGI IMG/M metagenome (GOLD analysis project Ga0209960, IMG submission 183947) | Wastewater bioreactor microbial communities from Cape Town, South Africa - Thiocy_expt_500_plan (SPAdes) | ecosystem: Engineered > Bioreactor > Thiocyanate-remediating >... | reverse complement strand
CGCAATACACTCAATATGCGCCGGCATTGCAGTTTATTGTGCGCGACGGAAATTATTTATCAGGACGCTGGCCTGGGGATTGTTATCGGTTCGCCCTTGAGTTAGTGCAGATGATTCAAAAAAAGCAACGGGAGACGTTATGACACAAGCCAGGAGTATCAGGAATTGGGGTAAAACATTCACTTATACACCCAAATCATTATTTTATCCTACCCATAAAGAGGAAATCTTAAGCCTTGTCGCGCATTGTAATCAACAGCGACAGCAAGTGAGGCCTTTGGGGTCGCGATATTCCTATACGCCATTAATTTGTAGCGAAGAAGTGGCGATTTCTCTTGATGATTACAGTGGGATTGAAGAGATCAACCCTGAAGAGTTGACTGTGATCGTGCGCGCAGGCACTAAAATTTCATTATTAGAACAAGAGCTTTTTTCACGAGGTTATTCTCTTTATAATTTGGGCGATATAAATCAACAAACCATTGCAGGCCTTATTGCCACAGGCTCTCATGGTACTGGAAGCCAGTTTGGTATTGCCTCGACCCAGGTTGTTTGGATTGAGCTGGTCACGGCCGATGGAAAAATCGTCGAATGCTCGCCAACTCTTAATCCTGAATTATTTAAAGCAGCCCAAGTTTCTCTGGGCACTCTAGGTGTCATCACCCGAATAAAGCTTAAAATACTCCCGCGCTATTATCTTCATCAAGAACGGACCGTGACTCATTTTGAAGAGGCGATGGCCCATTTTTATGAATCGATTCAAGAGAATCGAAATTATGAGTTTTTTTGGTTTCCCTATACTGATTTTGTTTATGAGAAAAGACACAACCTCGCCTCACAAACAACTGGGCCGCATCGATATAAAAAATTATTTAATGACTATGTTTTAGAAAACGGGGCCTTATGGTGTCTGTGCGAAATGGCGCATGCAATGCCAGCATTCTACCGTAAACATGCCAATGGCTTATTAAAAAAACTCAGCTGTTCTTTAGATGAAACCATTCCAAGTATCGAATGTTATGCGACAACTCGTTGGGTCAATCATCGCGAAATAGAATACTCAATTCCCGTGGAAGAGGCATTAAATACATTACAAGAGATTCGACAACTGCTCAATGAACACCCAACGCATGTCTCGTTTCCTGTCGAAGTACGTTATGTGAAGGCGGATGATATTTATCTTAGTCCTAACTATCAACGCAATACGGTTTGGATTGCGGTTCACGCGTACACGCGTGATGAGCATGAGGCCGTTTTTAAAGATGTAGAACAGGTCTTTTTGCAGCACCATGGGCGACCGCACTGGGGGAAGATGCACTGGTTAGAGCACGAACAAATTAAAGACTTATATCCTTGTCTTTCTCAATTTAAAAAGATTCAACATCAACTGGATCCGCAGGGAATTTTCCTTAACGGGTATCTCAGAAAATTGCTGGGTATCGTTAATTAAAAATTAGGGGTAAAACATGAAAAATATGGGCAAACATGTTGTTATAACAGGAGGCTCAAGTGGCATTGGTAAAGCAGTAGCGATTCGTTTCGCTCAAGAGGGGTGGAATTTATCCTTAATCAGTCGCGATGAAATCAAGCTAAAGTCTGCCTTATCTGAAATTAGAAAGCACTGTAGCAACCCACAGCAAAAAATTCTCTCCTACCCAGCGGATGTTAGTGATGAACAAGCCTTAACGCAGGCCATTCAACACGCGGTCACGGTGAATGGTTTCCCGGATATGTTGATTACTTCTGCGGGTGTTGCCTGTGCCGATTATTTTCAAAATTTAACGGGCGCAGGGTTTAAGCGAACCATGGATATTAATTACTTTGGAACGTTAAATGCGGTAAGAGCGATTTATCCTTATATGCGTGACGCCCACAAAGGGCATATTGTCATGATAGCCTCTGCTTCCGGTTTATTTGGCACTTTTGGCTATTGTGCCTATAGTCCATCGAAATTTGCTGTACGTGGTTTAGCGGAGTCGCTGCGTCCTGAGTTTAAACAATTAGGAATTAACCTTTCGATCGTATTTCCTCCTGATACCGATACTCCGCAATTACAAGAGGAGGAATTAACCCGTCCTGAGGAGGCTAAACGCATTATTGGTACGGTTAAGCCCTGGCCAGCTGATAAGGTTGCAGACTGTATTATGCGGGGCATTAGGAAAAAGCAGTTTCATATTACCCCTGGATTTCCCATTTGGTTTTTGCGTTTTGCTCATAGCGTGATTTTTCGTGTTCTCAATTGTTATTTTGATTCTCTGCTGAAAAGCCCGAAAAGAAGCAATTTACTTTAAGGAGTATATATGGCTCAAGGTTTTATCGGATTGTTTTATGAAACAGCCTACAAAAATCCTCATAAAAAATTATTTAGATATCTCAATGATGGTCACCCAATCGATGCCAGTTACGGAGAGCTTGATTATAAAGCACGACAAATTGCACAAAGATTAAGGGCCATGGGTGCACCAGGAGATAGAGTCTTGATTATGCACAAACAGGGTATTGATTTTATTACCAGTTTTTTAGGATGTGCTTATGCGCAAATGATAGCGGTGCCAATTATGCCCCCAATCAATCAAGAGGTTGCCAGCAAGCTTGCCTTGGTCATCGAAAATGCGAAACCCATAGCATGCTTGACCTCCCAGGAGATTTATAGCCGCCTTAGCAAATTAAAGATCATGGGGCGGTTGGAAAAACATCGCTTATTAAGCCCATTGGTACATAAAATGGGGGGCAATATTCTCCAAAAATTTGAGCCGCTGATTGCTGCAAATATTTTCTCTTTGAATTGGGTTATCACCGATGCAAAAAATCTTGGCCAGGCGGAATTATTCCATCTCCCAGTAATTGATCCTCAAAGTCCCCTATTTTTACAATATACCTCAGGCTCAACGGGTAACCCCAAAGGGGTTATAGTGACTCAAGAAAACGTGCTTCATAATATCGAGTGCATACGTTATGGTTTAAATATTCAAGATCACGACATCCTTTATAGTTGGTTGCCCTTTTTCCACGATATGGGCTTAATCGGTTGCATTTTAACGCCCATGCATACTGGATTGTACACAATATGGGATTCACCTATTAACTTTTTAAAAAATCCCGTAGGTTGGATAAAAGGGATTGCTGAATATCAATGTACCATAACTGCAGCTCCAAACTTTGCTTATGAGCTGGCGGCAAATAAAGCGACTCTGGCAGATAAAAACAATCTAGACCTCAGTTGTTTAAGAGTTGCGGTCAATTCTGCAGAGCCGATTAGAATATCCACATGGAATAAATTCTATGAGGCCTTCCGAGGTAACGGGCTGCGCGATAATTGTTACTACCCCAGTTACGGCCTTGCTGAGGCGACTCTATTCGTTACAACTCAAAGTGTTCAAGAGAAATTTAAAACATTAACCGTAGACTCCCAGGAGTTACGTGTAGATAAGGTAAAATTTACTCAAAGTACCGATAAAAACGCTAAAATTCTGGTCAGCAGTGGGGATGTTGATCCTTCGTTAAAGCAGAATAAAATTATCATCGTAAATCCTAATACTTATGTGCAGCTCGCTGATGGCGCGATTGGAGAAATTTGGCTCGATAATCCCAGTGTTAGCCCAGGTTACTGGCAAAATGAAGAAGCGACGCGTGAAGTTTTTGGTGCGACACTTGCGGACGATTCGCAAACAAAATATTTACGAACAGGGGACTTGGGTTTTATTTATGAAGAGCAACTTTACGTCACCGGACGCATGAAGGATTTAATCATCATCCGCGGTAAAAATTATTATCCTCAAGATATCGAGTTATCGGTAGAGCAAGCGCATGTAGCCGTGCGTGCAGGTTGTGTTAATGCATTTTCGGTACTGGACGCAGAAGCAGAACAGTTAGTTGTTTTAGCAGAAGTAAAGCAAGACAAAGACTGTGCTCAAATTGCCCTAGCTTTACTCAATGCGATTATGCAGCAACATGGAATAACTCCGGATACGATTGTTTTACTTCCTCCTAAAACTTTGAAAAAAACCACAAGCGGGAAGGTAAGACGGCGTGAGATGAAAAAAATGTTTTTAGAGAACGAATTTAATCCCCTTTATGTGTGGCAGAACGATAAGGATTCATCAACTGACCCGGTAGCGCAACGAAACGACTCGGTATTGCAATCTAATTCTGTAGTATTTAACATTTTACAACAAATTTTACGCCAGGATGAAGCGATTCAACCACAAAGTCGTCTTGCTGAGTTAGGCCTGGATTCAGTCCATATTATGGAATTTTTTAGTCAACTCAAAAACAGCTTGCCCGAACATGTTGAAATTACCCCTGAATTTCTACTGGAAAACCCAACAATTGAAGAAGTAGTTACACGTATTGAAGCTCAGTTAGGTGATGAAATTTGCTTTCAATCTCTTGCTACTGTGACTAAGGTCAAAGGGTACTCGGAGGAGGAACAAAAATATTGGCAAAATATATGTCATTTACCTGAATACATTCCATTGGTGGAGTCAAAAAAATTACTCGGAAATGATGGGGTAGTTAACGAATTATATTTTAACACCATAGGGGGCGTCTCTGCTGATCGCATTTTAGTGAATGGTAAAGAATACATTAATTTTTCTGGATATAACTATTTAGGTTATGCCGGCGATGAGCGAGTGATTGCGGCGACTCAAGAAGCAATAGCACAATATGGCACTTCCGTATCTGCTAGTCGACTTGTATCGGGTCAAAAACCCATTCATGGGGCACTGGAGCAGGAAATTGCAGCATTAATTGGAGCGGAGGATGCCGTAGTATTTACCGCAGGTCATGCGACCAATGTATCCGTCATAACCTTATTGTATTCAGCTGAGGATGTCATTTTTCATGATGAACTCATTCATAACAGCTCACTTCAAGGCGCAGTATTTTCGCGTGCGCGGCGTATCTCATTTCCACACAATGATTACCAAGCATTGGCAAAGCTTATGGCCCAAGAGCGTAGTCATTATCGTCGCGCATTGGTGCTGGTTGAGGGTGCTTACAGTATGGATGGTGACATTCCCAATATTCCTGAATTTATCTCAGTAAAAAACCAGTATCATGCCGATCTTATGATCGATGAAGCCCATTCTTTAGGTGTAATCGGTGCCACCGGGCGTGGTGTACGCGAATATTTCAATTTAGAAGCTGAGGATGTTGAATTATGGATGGGTACTCTAAGTAAGGCTTTTGCAAGTTGTGGCGGATATATTGCCGGTAAAAAAGAATTAATTGAGTTCATTAAATGTGCTTGTGGCGGCTTTGTATTCTCTGCAGGGATCACACCTGCAAATGCTGCCGCCGCCTTGACCAGTATCAGGCTTATGAAAGAAGAACCTCATCGACCCAAAAAACTTCAGGAAAATGCCATAAATATGCTGACTCACTTACGTAAACACGGTGTTAATACCGGTGCCAGTCATGACACCCCGATTATCCCAATAATCGTAGGTGATGAGGCGAAAGCAATTAAACTCAGCCTCAAGCTGCGGCAAGAAGGTGTCTACACCATTCCAATTGTATATCCTGCAGTGCCCAAAGGAATGGCTCGGATTCGTTTATTCTTAAGTTATTTACATACTGAAGAGCAACTCGCAACTACTGCAGAATTGATAGCCCAGTATTTGTTGGTGAGAGAGGTGGTGTAGGTATACTTCACATTCGTTATTTACATATTTATTTTCTATTTTGAAAAGATTAAATACTGAGCATTGATGACTAAAAATAATGCTCAGTATTTAAGATTATTGGAGACGGGTTTGTAATTCTGTTACCACAGTATTTAAAGCCCATTGCTCACTTTCATTCGCCGTGCGTGCTTTATATTCCACACAGTTTTTTTCAAGGTTACGATCGCTAATAATAATACGATGAGGGATACCAATTAAATCGTGATCAGCAAATAAAGCACCTGCACGTTCATTACGGTCATCTAGAAGAACTTCTACGCCCGCAGCTCGTAATTGCTGATAAAGAGTTTCTGCCTGTTCTTTAACAGCAGGTGATTTATGTGCATTAAGTGGAAGCAGCACGACATGAAAAGGCGCGAGATTGCGCGGCCAAATAATCCCACGTTCATCGTGATTCTGTTCAATCGCTGCGGCGACAATTCGTGTTACACCGAGACCATAACATCCCATGAGCATAGTTTCCAGTTGCCCTTGCTCATTAATGACCGCTGCATTCATCGCTTTTGCGTATTTATCACCAAGCTGGAAGACATGTCCTACTTCAATTCCGCGGCAACTATGTAAAGTTCCTTTGCCATCAGGGCTTAAGTCGCCATCTTTTACATTACGTAAATCATATTCCTGATAGTCAATGACATCGCGATCCCAAACGGCATTCTCGTAATGCTTATCCGCTAGATTAGCACCACAGACAAACTCACTCATAGCCAGTGTTTGGTAATCAGCAATTACTGGAATCGTTAACCCCACAGGACCTATTGAGCCCACAGGCGTTCCTAACTGCTGCATGATGGTGTCTTCATCTATAAAGGTAAGTGGCGCATATACTAAGGGGTGTTTGCTCGCTTTAACTTCATTTAATTCGTCATCACCGCGTAATATCAGCGCTACAAGAGGATGTTCTGCACCGCGTACAATGAGTGTTTTAACCATTCTTTTTGTAGGAATATTCAAATAACTCGCGACTTCTGCAATCGTTTTTTGTGCAGGGGTGTCTATAAGGCTTAATGTTGCAGTAGATGGGGGGGTACTTTTTTCCGGTCTAAAGCTCGTTGCCTGCTCAACATTCGCCGCATAATCACTGCCATCACTGTAGAAAATCAAATCTTCTCCAGAGTCTGCCAAGACCTGGAATTCGTGTGAGCCTGAACCACCAATGGCACCGTTATCTGCTTCAACTGCACGATATTTTAAACCCATGCGGTCGAAAATTCGGCAATAAGCTTCATACATCGTGGCATAAGTTTCTTTTAAGCTTTCTTGCGTGAGATGGAAAGAGTATGCATCTTTCATAATAAATTCGCGCGCGCGCATCACACCAAATCGGGGGCGAATTTCGTCACGAAACTTAGTTTGTATTTGATAAAGACAAATCGGTAGTTGCTTGTAAGATTGCAGTTCATTCCGCATGATATCGGTAATCACTTCTTCATGCGTTGGACCATAGCAATATTCGCGATTATTAGAATCTTTCATGGTTAATAGTTGCCCACCGAATGTTTCCCAACGGCCAGTTTCTTGCCAGAGCTCAGCCGGTTGCACCGCTGGCATCAACACCTCCAAGGCATGAATACGGTTCATTTCTTCACGAATAATTTGTTCCACTTTTCGTAACACCATTAACCCTAAAGGCATCCAGGTATATAAGCCAGAACCTAGTTTGCGAATCATTCCCGCGCGTAACATCAGTTGATGCGAGGGTATTTCTGCGTCACTTGGGGTTTCTTTAATCGTGGTCAATAACCATTGTGATACGCGCAATTTTAACTCCTGGTAAAATCATTTGCAGGCATTATACAGAAGTTTTTCAGCAAAAACACAGCCTTAAAGACTGAGTAGGGTCCGACTTGAATTGGTTTATTAATCGTTTCAGAGCTGCTAGTATGCGTTTTTTTCAGGCAAGTTTAGGGATGATAAATTGACTCTCGAAAAAATGACACTTTATTACGCGCCGGATGATTTTCGTTCACAGAAAGAGGTTTTCGGACGAACTAGCGCAAATCATACATTTTTACAAGCACTACTGCGCTTTGGTTCGTGCTCTCATTTATCTCTTTATGTTGAGGAGTACGATGCATTCCAACGTTTTCAAAAAAAATATGTGAATAGCATTGAGTCCTCCCGCAAAACGGTAGCCCCCATTGTTCGAGGGGATATTCCGGCCTTGCATCGTGCAGGTTTATACATGCATCTAGATCCCCAGCTCAGTAAATTTTCCTGGAGTCGTAGTTATATAAGCCCAACTGCCTTTAGTCTTTGTGGGATTACGCATACGCTTTCGCCCGTTGGGGTAGCAGAAGAGCTCGGGCGTCTGCTTATGGCTCCTCTGGGCGATTGGGATGCTCTTATTTGCACATCGCAAGCGGCAAAAAAAGTTGTAGAAAATATACTATTGCAATGGATTGATTATTGGCAGTATCGCTATCAGCAACGGTTACCCATATCTTGGCAATTGCCGGTTTTACCTTTAGGAATAAATCCGGATGAGGTGGTTGCTTCCGATCTGCAAAAAGCCCGTGATCAATTTCGTAACCAATATGGAATTGGAGCAAATGACTTTGTTGTGCTTTTTTTAGGCCGTCTCTTTTTTTATGAAAAAGCTCATCCTCTGCCAATGTACCTGGCTATGGAACAATTAGCACAACGCGCAGGTAAAAGTGCCAAAATCCATTTTGTTCAGGCTGGATGGTTTGAAAAGAAAGAGGACCAGTTCGCATATCGCCAAGCGGCAAAAACCTTCTGTCCTTCCGTAAATTCTATCTTAATTAGTAATATAAATTCGGATGACTTTAAAAAGTCTCTTTGGGCTGGGGCAGATGTTTTTCTTTCCCTTGCAGACAATATTCAGGAAACATTTGGAATAACACCTCTAGAGGCAATGGCCAATCGTTTGCCAGTGGTTGTTTCTGATTGGGATGGCTACAAGGATACCGTGCGTGAAGGCGTTGATGGTTTTCTAATCCCCAGTGTAGTGCCTCCTTCTGGATGTGGGATTGATTTAAGTTTAGGTTATTTAACTGGAGCAATTAATTATCAAACTTATAGTGGTCTTAATGCACAAATGACTGCTGTCGATATAGGTCGTTGCGCCAATCGTTTATGGGAACTTTATAATTTTCCTGAGCTTAGAAAAAAAATGGGTTTGGCCGCAGAACAACGTGTGTATGAACATTTTAGTTGGCAAAAATTAATGCCGCGTTATGAAATGTTATGGACTGAATTATCACAGCGGCGCTTTAAAGCCCAGGCTCAGTTTAAAAAGCCTTTAATTAATCCCCCGATATTCGCAGATCCAGGCCACACTTTTTCAGAGTATGGCACGGTCGTTTTATCTCCCCAGCATTCTATACGAAGAGGGGAGGCTTCTATGGAGCTTTTCATGAACTTACAACTATGTCCATTAGGTAATTTCGGTGGTCAACAACGACTTAACGTGCAAGTTTTGCAAAAAATCATATGTTTGGTTGAGGAAAGAAATTATTTGGTAGATGAGTTGGTTCAATTAGTTGTGCAGAATAATCCCGCTATAAGCTCCGGAGTTGTCGTAAGGAGTTTAGTCTATTTAATGAAGTACGATTTACTCAGACTTGGCTAAAAAAGCCAAGTCTGAGTCTTTTTAAGGTTGAGTAGGTGCTGTTGTACCATCCGTACCATTGGTGCCATTAACACCATTTGTACCCCCGACTGCACCGGGTGCTGCTGATGCCGCACCGCCAGTACCACCCGTACCTGCTACACCACCAGTAGTGGATGAAAGTGTTTCACTCTGCGTTACAGGATAAGGGCCAGTACCGCCCAGTTGGATACCATAGGAGCTGCCGCCGTTACCCCCATTCCCGCCATTTCCTGCATTACCACCGCTTCCATTATTTCCAGGAGGGGTAAAGACGCTTGTACCATAACCACCAGCTGCACCATCACCGCCATTACCACCATTACCAGAAGTTCCCGCGCTAAAGCTACCACTTAAGGATGTTGCGTTCATCGAGATACTGGAGCTTGAGCTGATGCTAATTCCAGCGGTGTTACCACCACTACCGCCGTTACCGCCATTGCCACCGTTGCCGCCATTAATCGCGCCTGCTAAGACACTACCATCTTGGTAAGATGAATCACCGCCGATTCCACCGGTACCACCATTTTGACCATTACCACCTTGTAAATTGGAAATTTGTACCTGATTCATCGTAATTTGGCTGCTGTTACTAAATGCAATACCAAATGCACTACCACCACTACCACCGCTGCCTCCATTACCGCCCGTGCCCCCACTGACCGTATTGGAACCAATACCGCCGTTACCGCCGTTGCCAGCAAGACCACCATTACCACCGATAATGTCGGTTACGTTTACCTGATTGATTAATACATTGGAGGAATTATTGATTAAAATTCCGTACGCAGAGCTGCCATCCGTGCCGTCTGTACCGGTACCCCCTGCTTGACCGTAATCAAAAGGTCCCGCGGACGCACCATTGGTTCCATTAATACCATCTGCACCGCGATAAGTATAAATATCTAGATTATTTAGCGTAACGTTTGAGCCATTAACAACAATACCGGTGGTCTGTGTAGTGCCTTGACCTGTAATGTTAAAATTAGTTACTTCGTTGTTGCCTGGAAGATATAGACTACCGATGAGCGTGGGTCGAGCATTGCCGCACAGAGAGGGTATCGTCATATTGTTGTAAGTGAAACTGCCGCCTGAACCGATCAATTTGGTATTAGGACCAATATTCAATTGGCCACCTAAATCATAGGTGTAGCCGGTGCCATTACAATTACAAACAAATACGTAATTACCGGGATTGCCGCTATTATTAGAGGCATCAATGGCTTCTTGTATGGTGGTAAAAGGTGCTTCAAATGTTCCATTACCGTTAGGTTGACCGGTTACGAAATAGAAGTTTTCGCCTGAAGCAAAGGGAGTACTGTAATTTTTCGTGTAAGTAAAGACATCACGTCGTCTTACAGAGTAATCAGTCATGCGTTTGTCAGCACTTAGCGGTTCGTTACCCTCTAAACTGCCAAGGCTCATGCGCACGCCAATAAGAAATACGTTACCCTGGTAGCTATCGTAACCATCCGCCAAGGTAAAGGTGAAATGATTGCTGTAGCGATACTCCATACGGCCATAGCCACCATTAATTTCTTTCTTATCGCCCCCTAAGCCATTACGATAATATCCGCCAAATACGCGCAACTTCGGAATGGCAGGTACTACACGACCAATTTCTGCATCGGCTCCACCCTCAG
>Ga0209960_1004358_pt1 | contig 10946 bp, 17 predicted proteins | sample ThiBiot_500_plan_2_FD_183947 | JGI IMG/M metagenome (GOLD analysis project Ga0209960, IMG submission 183947) | Wastewater bioreactor microbial communities from Cape Town, South Africa - Thiocy_expt_500_plan (SPAdes) | ecosystem: Engineered > Bioreactor > Thiocyanate-remediating >... | reverse complement strand
AAAATTCCAAAAAGATCACGCTATTAGGATTTTTTTTTTTTTTTTTTGAAAATTAATTTATAAATATTATTCTTTCATTTGGAAGAAAAAGGAAGAAAAAAATACTTTTTTAACTGCAGCATATCTGGAATCAGGTTTAATTGAAAGATATTTTAATTGTGCTGGAAGAACTCTTGCGGGGTTTTCAAGATATTCAAATCTTGGTTCTCTTTCTTTCTTTTGGACCTAGTAACAACAAAAAAAATCAATTTTTTTTTTTTTTTAAAAAAAAAAAAGAAAGAAAATTAATCTTTTTAATTCTTACTTTTTCTTTTGGTTTCTCTGCGTTCTCTGTTCCTTCTTGTTGATCAACATGTTGTGGAGGTACCTATTTCAAACGAGTTAATATTGATTATTATTATTGCTGTTTAATTTGATTATACCTCTTCTACTTTTGTATCGTGTGAAATAGTTTCTACTCCTTCCATATGATCCTTCTTTTCTTTTTCTTTTTCTTTTTCAACTTTTTGTGCTCTAGCTTTTGCTTTATTGGTTGTTGATAAAATTGCAGTAGCTACTTTTTCGACTTTTTCGTTGGTTGGTGGTGGGGTATTTGGGACATAAGCAAAAGATGAAGGGCGAGTATTTGATAAAAACTCAACTTTTGGCATCTGTTTTTTATAAATTTATTATTTATTGAAAAAAAATAAGTAAAAATAAAAAAGTACATTTAAATCCTTATTAAGTCCAATGACGGTTGTAGGGGTAAAAGATAAACTTAACATATTAACAAGTGGGTACCAATACCAATATTGTAAAAATAACATTAATCCAACAATTGAGGATGTTCTATTTCCTCCAGATCTAGATTTTAAAGAGATAGTAACATTTCTTCCACCTATTTAATTATTAGAATTTTAGTTCCAACTGTAAATAAAATATTAATTTTTAATTTTTTTTTTTTTTTGAGCTTAAGAAAAAAAAAAAAGACCAGCATTCACAATTCCTTGAGCTAAAATAGCACCAAATTTAGTTAAGGGTCCTTCATGTTTTTCACCAATAATTTTATCAAAATTTTTTCTAATCCTTGAAGATTTAGGTGCCATTTGATCATTGTGTTGTATTAAGATCATTGATAAAGCCAACATAGCACCTTGACGAACAAAGTCTACTCTTTCAGATGTAAGAGGTTCAAGCATATTTACAGCCTCTGCTAATCCAGTTCCAGCACATGCAATTCCAAGTGCAATTGTAGCACCATATCTAACATGAGGATTATAACTTTCAGCTAAGAGTTCTACGATACGAGGACATTGTTCAGGTGTTTTAAATAAAAGGAAACTAGATTTTGGGGAAAAAAAAAAAAATTAGTTTGAAAAATGTTAAGAAAGAAAAAAGAAAAGGAAAAAAAAAAAGAAAAGAAAAGAAAAGAAACCCAAGGGCAATCACGGATGCTCTTCTTACATCATCACTTACATCTGAGACTGCAACGTGTAATAATTTTCTAATTGCCTATTTAATTTATTGATGAGATTTTTAATTGAAATTAAATATTTAGAATAATAATCATCAAACTTTATTATTTGCTGTTCCTGCATAAGCCATTGCAATTGTATACATTCCTCCATAACGAAGAATTGGATCCTAATAAAAGAAGGGAAAATAAATAAAGAAAATCGAAAAAAATAATGAAAAAAAAAAATTACTTTATCTTGACATAATTTTTCAATTAAAATATCAGCCTCTTCTTCAGCTCCATACATAATTAATGAAATTCCAATAGCTAATCCTCTAATAATCTTTTCATGTTGAGTTTCTTGAGCATATTGAAGCATTTCTTCAACAGCTTTTGTTGAACAAGTTCCTAACATAACTAAACCCATTGAAATACCAGCAGCTTCACTTCCAACTGCAGAATCAGTGAAAAGAATGGATTTTAATTCATCAAAAGTTTCTATTTTTTATATTGAAATCATTTATAATGGATTAAAAAAATTCATTAAAACAATTCAAAAAAAAAAAAAAAAAAAAAAGCTAACCTTCATTATCTGTGGCCATAGCAGCAACACCCAAACCCAAACAGGCTCCATGTTGAACAATTTCAGATGAAGCTAGATTTATAGTTTATAATTTTCAGAACGAAAACGAAAAACGAAATAGAAATAAATAAAAAGTATTTACTTTCTTTAAGAGCTTTTAAAATGTAAGGAAGAGCATCACGACCATGATTAGCATGAATTAAACCAAGAGCAAAAAGGGCACCTCCTTCTGAGTATGGACTTCCTGAAACTCCTTGTTGAGGTAAATATGGAGATAATAGAGTTAATCCATGTTTTAAATGTCCCTATTATTTGTATTATTAATTATTATTTTGTCATTTGAGTATTCAGAGAAAAAAAAACAACTTTATGAATCATTCCAAGAGAAGCAATGGCAGAAAATTTTGTCCAATTTGTTGCTTTTGCTAACCATTCAATATTTACTCTTAAGAAATTATCGATTGAAGTTCCTGCATGCATAATTGCATTTGAAAATAATGTAGCTGTTAAATAAACTGAACTTCTTGCATCAACACTTGACTGAAAATTTTTAATTTTATTTATTATTTTTTAAAAAAAACAATGACATGGAAGAAATGAAAATCTTGGGGAAAAAAAAAAAAACCTTTGTATTTTGAAGTAAAATAAGATCTGTATGATTATTTCGGACCAAGAATTCAAGATTTAAACCAATAGATGTTTCTCCAGAAAGGATAGAAATCAATTTTTTGACTTTTTCTGCAATATGAGGTTCTAATTCTTGAGGTTTTTCCTCTACTTTAACTGATTTTACTTCTGTATTACCTTCAGTCTGATTTTAAATATATTTAATAAGAGTTTAATTGAATATAAAGTAATATAAGATAATAAGAAATACAGTTTGATCAACTTCCATTGAGTCAGCTACTTTAGGAGTTTGTTGAGATTTAGAAGGTGAACCAGGAAGATTACTTTGAACTTTTTGAAGGAAATATTGTGTGGCATTTTCATAAAGATCAAAACCAAGTTGAAACAATACAAGATCCTAAAAATTGGAATTATTTTTCAAAAAGAAAGAGAGATAAGAATAAAAAAAAAAGAGAGAGAAGAAAAGAGAAAAGAGAAAAGAGAAAAGAAATATACATCATCTTTTTCGATGAGATTACATAATATTTGTGTAACACGGTCATGATCATTTAAAAACACAAGGCAACGACACATTGATTCATAATCTGGTTCTGGTAATGATGAGAAGAACTCAACAAGAATGCTTAAAACTTGACCTCTAAATTGTTTATGGAGAACAAGTGTCATACAAACATCTAATGTATATGCAAGCATTTCTTGAAGATTCCCTGATCTTCTTAATGCTTCATTTAACATCTCTAAATCTCTTGATTCTAAGGCAATTCCAATTGCCTTTTTTTTTTTTTTTTTTTTTTTTTTTGTTGAATGAAAGAAAGAAAATAAAAAGAGAAATTACAAATAATGGTTTCAACAAATTCAGATTTTGAAGAAACATCAAATTTTTCACCAGCTCCCAATGCAAAATTCAATGAATCTTCATATTCACCAAGATGATAATAAACCTAAATCCAAGAAATTTATTGAAAGTTTTAAATTTTGTTTCTTACATTTTATGTTTTTGCTTTGTTTTATTTTATTCCTTTTTGAAAAAAAAGTGAAGGTCAAGAAAGAAAAAGAAACCTTTGAAGCAATCAAGGCAGCTAATTGTCTTTGTTTAAACCCTTCATCTTCATATAATACTTCACTATATTATTTATTTATTTTTCAAAATTTCTTCCAAATCCAAATTCAAATTCAAGATATATTAAATTTAAAAAGCCTACATTTTTACAATTTCATCAGAAATCTCAGCCCAAAACTCGTCTACAACTTCATTTATTTTATTCAAAGCGAATTCCTTAAGTTTATCTTCTGGATCATCCAAAAGTGCCAGAAACCCAGCTTTTTATTTTCCAAAACAAAAAAACAAAAAACAAAAAGAAACATTAAAAGGTTAATAATTATAATCAAGGAATAGGGTAAAAAGAAAAAAGGAAACAGAAGATCTTCAACTTGAAGAAACAAATATTTCATCAAAATATTTTCGATCAAAAATAAAAAAAAAAAAACATCAAGAATAAAAATTTTTAAAAAATAAAAATTGAAAAGGGAAATTATACCAGCGGAGGTCAAAGCGATTGTCATTATATGAATTTGATCTTTGTTAAGTTGAGATTATAGAACTAATAATTGTTTATGCAAGACAAAATGCGAGAGGTTGGTTGGGATTGTCTAAACAGCTCAAATAGAAAAAATTTTTTGTTTTTTGCGAATAGAAGACTTCTTTTTCTTCTTTTTCTTTCTTTTGTTTGTTATGAAAGAAAGAAAAAAAACTCATAAAAAAAATGGCCAAATCCTTTTTTTTTTTTTTTTTTTCACTTTGCTCAAACCTTTCATCTTTAAACTTCATTTAAAAAAATAGAATTAATTGTAATAACCCTTTGGTTTATTCACCAAAATTTTAACATTATTGAATAAAAATCATTTCTAAAAATCATTATTTTGGATTTTTTTTCGAATTGGATTAACTTGAAGAAAAAAAAAAAAAAGGAAGAAGAAAGCATAAACATTTTTTTTTGTTTGTTTAGTGCACAAAAATGCTGGGAGTGCTATTTGTCTTCACTTGTTTGACATGGTTTGCAATGCATGTACTTTTTTTTTTTCGAAAAATTTAAGAAATCAATTAAGAATCTTTATCTCTTTTGATTTTTTTTTTTTTTTTGTAGACTCTCAACTCAAAAATTATTACAACTGCTGCAGCTCAAGGAATTCTCTCTTTTCAATTTTGCAGAGATTCTTTAACATGTCTTGATATTCTTGAAAGTTGGAATAGAGTTAAACAAGTTTATGTAGCAATGGGAATGGGTGTTGACTTCTTGTTTATGATGCTTTATTCAGCTAGTCTTTTCCTTGCTCTTCATCAATTAGCACAGGCTCCAAGGTTTGATATTGTTTTTTTATTTTTCTTTTGGAAAATATTTGAGATCATAATAAGAAAAACTTTCAAAAAAAATATGTTTTAGGTTTAAAAAGACAAAAGTTGGAAAATTAAGTGAATTTGTTGCATGGCTTCAAATTGTTGCAGGGGTTTGTGATTTTATAGAAACATTTCTTCAAGCTTTTGTCTTTCTTGAGTATGTCAATCTAAGACACAAGGAGAGAATTTATGATCGAACTTCATTTGCTCAAGAACATCAATTACACCATGAAGTTATTTTTTGGAATGCTTTAATCAAATTTGGTTTGGTTCTCTTGGGTTTCCTAAATATTTTCTTACTTTGGCTAATTAACTTCTGTTTCCCTGAAAAAAAAGTTCCCACCGAAAACAAAAAAAAGCAATAAAAAAAATTGTAATAAATTATTGAAAAAAAACTGGGAAGAATTTGAAAAGAATCAAAGTAAATAAAATGGATAAATATTTGGAGAAAATAAAAAAAGTTTATTATGTTGATTTCAAAAAAAAAAAATTCAAAATGATCATTTAAGAACCTTAATAGAAGAAGAGAAAGAAGAAAAAAGAGATTAGCACTTATTATCGAATTTTGTGTTTCAAAGAAAAAAAAAATTACTTGGGGTTTCTTGTTTCTTTTTTTGGTACAAATTTTCATCTCTTGCTCTTGCTCCTCCAAATGGATCCTTCTTATTTGGATCTGCAGCTCTTGGGGCATCATCATCTTTTTTATCTACTGATCTAGGTTTCAAATTAAGTGGTTTTCTTCCTGGATTTTGACGGTTGCTTTCAAACACTCCAGTGATTGATTTACCTTCGGCTGGTTGTTGACGTTCAGTTCTCCAGTTTCCTTCATCTCTTTGTTCTCTTTGTTCTCTATACTCTCTGGGTTTTGAATTTGGTCTATCAGATCTATCAGATCTTTCAGATCTCTCAAATCTATCATTTCTATCAGACCTCTCATATCTATCATTTCTTTCAGGTCTTTGAGACTCCATTTGAGGATCACGAACTCTCCAATCATCAACACCATCACTATTTATAAATAAAATTTGTTCTTCTTTATTTAAATTTTTTGAAAAGGAAGAAAAAGTCAAACCTTTTAGGTGCAGGTCTATCACTTGATCGTTCAGGTCTGTCATTTCGATTCTCAAATCTTCGTTCTCCTTAATTAATTCATTAATTAATTGAATTAGATTAAAATCAAAGATAACAGAATAAGTAAATGTTATTTTGTATTTTTTTTTTTTCAAAAAAAAAATTACTAGGTGCTGCAACATCAATTCGAAGATCTCTACCTGAAAGTGAAGTTCCATCCAATTTAAGAGCTACGATGAAAGTCATATTTATTTATTTATTTATTTAATTTAAAAAAAAAAAACTCAAAAGAAAAAGAAAAAAATACCTTTAATCAAATCATCTTTTGTCTCAAATTCTACAAAACAAAAACCTCTTGGTCTTCCATTTTCTCTTGGGAGTTCACATCCTTTAACAGAGAGGTCACTAAAGAAATTTGTAATTTCTTCTTCTTCAAGATTGAAAGCTAAGTTTCCAACTCTTGCTTTAAAAGGAGGGGCATTGGGCACCTCTACTACTGGCCTAGAATTTTGATCTTGATCTCTTGAATATGATTTTGAAGCATATCGACTTTGACCATCTCTTTGATAACTATCTTTGTTTTGATATCTTGATTGAGAGTCTCTTGAATTAGATTGACCAAAAGTTCTTGGAGATTCTTTTTTTTTTTTTTCAGAACCAATTTATTTATTTGATTTTTTTGATTTTTTTTTGATATTTATTTCAAGTAAAATTTTATAAAAATGCAAACCTCTATGTTCAGATAAAGAGGGACCAGTAGGTAAATTTGAAGTTTGATCAGCCCAAGAACTACCTGCATCTGGGAGTGAGTCATTAAATTCTTGTAAAGAAAGTTTTGTGGTTGTTTTTTTCTCTTTCTTTTTTTTTCCTTGAGTTGCAGCAGCGCTGAGGGAAGGGAATTCTTCGTCTGTCATTTCTATTAAATTGATTTTAAATTAATATTAATTTTAACATTTCAATAAAGTTTTTATTTTAATTTCAATTCCAAATTGAAATTGGAAAATAATGAATGAATGAACGAAAATGAAATTGATGTAAAGTTGGTTTCATTTTTTTCTTCTTTTTTTCTTGGGATTTTAAATATAAAATCAAAATAATTGTTCAAGTTCAAAAATCAATAAGAATTCATTTCAATTCAATTTTTTTAAAAATGATTTAAATTGTGAAAAGAAATCCTTCATTTTATATTCATCAATCCAAGAACAATTTTTCAGTAAAGGGTTCCACAAAAAGAATTTTACTTTCCAAAAAAAAAAAAAAAAAAAAAAAATTCTCTTTCCTTTACTTTTCAACCTTTTTTTTAAAAAAAAAAAAAAAATCAAAAAATTTCACATCAAGAATTCAAAAAAGAAATTTGATTTTTGATTCATTTAAAAATGATTTTGATATGATAAATTTGTGAAACTATGTTCTAAATGTTACAAAAAAATTTTTTTTGATTCAGCTTCTTTTATGAGAAAAAAAAAAAAGGAAGAAGAACACGAGGGAGTTTTATTTTGTTTGTTTTTGGTGATTCTCAAAAATTATTCTTCTTTTCCCGCCAAAAAAAAAAAAAAAAATTGTGCGTCATTCCTGTTTACCTCAACCTTCTCTCCATTCATAGTTCTTCATAATTCATAATTCATTAATATTAACATTATTTGATTCATAACTGATTTTATTTTCTGATTTCTTATTGACCTTTTTTTTTTTTGAATTGTAGGAAACGAATCTTGAAAAATTGGCATTCGGAAGAGAGCAATTAATTGTAAATACAAACACATCAAAAGTTTAGATAAACTATACAAAGGTAAGTTTTTGTTTGCTTGTTTGTTTGAAGTTTATATTGTGTTTGAGAGTTTAGAGGTGTATGAATTTACTAACTTTTATTTCTCTCAAGAGTGAATTTAGATTTTTTCCACTCCAGAATTCGAAGAGAAGAAGTAGAAATTGAATAGATTCCTGTCCTGTCCTGTGATTGAAAGTAAGATTCAATTTTTATCATAACAATAAGGACAAGAAATAAATAAATCAATAAATTCTACAGATCATCAAATAAATTAGTTCATTTGAAATCAACATTATAATTTGAGAGTGATTCAACATTGTGGAGAAATTCAATTTATTCTTTCTCCTCTATTTTAGAAAAAAAAAAGAATTAATCCAATAATCTGGATAAAGCAATTTGTTTTTCATGTTTGTGTATCAAATAGCAATTGAACTCTTCTCTCACACTCTTCAAACTCCTGTTAATTTATCCACAACTAACGCAAAAGACTTTGAACAGTCATTCTCTCCAACCCAACCAGTATGTTTTATATTTTTAATATCATTTTTCACAAGGAAAAAAAAAAAAAAAAAAAAAAAAAAAAAAAAAAAAAAAAAAAAAAAAAAAAAATTAAAATTAAAAATAGGCAGAGAAACCTAGAGATTATCGACTTTCAAAAATTCATATAGAATTCTTTGATAAACCAGAAAAAATGGAAGAAAAAAACGATGAAAGAGAAGTAATTCAATTCGTTACAGGAAATACTGAGATTATTACAGGAATTGTTCATTTATATCGGAGTGAAAAAAAATTTCTTCCACAAGAAAGTGATTTAAGGACAATATGTTTATTGGGAATTCCATCACATATGTCATCTTCTGAACTCTTAACTTTCATGAGACACTATCAAGAATCAATTGTGAGTCTGAGATTAGTGAGGTTCATAAAATAATTTTATTTTATTTTGTTTATTTAGAAATTTTCTAAATGATTTTTTTTTTCATAATAGAGATTGTCTTCCAAATCGATATATTGCTTTCATTAACTTTGAAAATTCTCAAGTATCAAAATCATTTCAAAAAGAATTTCATAGAAAACCATTTAATTCAATAGAAGTATTATTCTTTCCTGTTTTTCTCTTTTTCCCTTTTCTTTCAGAATATGAACAATTTTTTTCCTTGTTTATTTTTATTTAGCCTGAAATATGTAATGCACTTTTTATTGAAAGAATTGATTTTAAAGGTTTAGAAAGTATAAATGCATATCCTTTAGATTATGGATTAATTGAGGTTTGTTTGTATTTCATTAATTTTCCCAAAAAAAAAAAAAATTCTAATCATTATTTAATTCAAGCTCCCAACATGTCCAGTTTGTCTTGAAAGAATGGATTCTTCTGTAACTGGGATTTTCTCTTTATCATGTAATCATACTTTTCATTGTAATTGTTTATCGAAATGGAATGAAACAAGGTAAAATTTTAATCGTTTATTTATTGAATTGATGAATCAAAAATGCAACTAATTTTTTTAATAAACTCAAACTAAAAAACTCGATCCATAAAAGTTGTCCTGTTTGTAGATATGGTCGTGCTAACTTTGATGAAACAGCAAGTGAATGTTTTATGTGTGGTGAAACCCATTCACTTTGGATGTGTTTAATTTGTGGAAATATTGGATGTGGAAGGTATAATCAAGGCCATGCATACCAACATTTTCAACAATCACATCATCCTTATTCAATTGAAGTAGAAACTCAACGAGTATGGGATTATGTTGGTGATGGATATGTTCATAGATTAATTTGTAATAATGCTGATGGAAAATTAGTTGAGTTGCCTTCCAATGATGCAAATCCTGAAGGAGAAGATGAAGAGAATGAAATTGGATCTCACTCCCCAAGAAATACAAGACCTAATGATCATTCAAGAGGTGGATTTTCGAAAGAAAAAATTGAAGCAGTTGCAAAAGAATATGGAATATTATTAACAACTCAATTAGAATCGCAAAGAGCACATTTTCAATCACTTTTGAGCAATGTTTTTTTTTTCTTTTTTTTCTTTTTTTTTTTTTATTCTTTTATTTTTTTTTTTTTTTTTTTTTTTTTTTTTTTTTGAAAAAAAAAAAAAAGCAAGAAGGAGAGTTTCAAAAACTCTTACTTCAATTCCAAAATGATCTTAAAGCACAAGATGAAGAAAGAAGAAAATTAGAGTCTCAACTAGATGGTGCCATTAAAGAAAAGAAGAATATGGAAAAAAGACTTACACAAGTTCTATTTTTTTTTTATTCTTTCCTTCTTTAATTCTTATTTATTTTATTGATTATTCCTTCAACTGAATAATATTAAATTATTAATAGTCTGTCACAAAACAAGTTCAAATGGCAAAAGAACTTTCTGAAGAGAAAACAATGGTTCAAGCATTAATTGATAATCAAGAAAAAATGAAATTACTTGATCAAGAAAAGGATAAGAGAATTCAGGATTTAGAAGATCAAATGAGAGATTTAATGTTTTATTTAGATGCTCAAAAGAAGGTTTGTTTTTTCCCTCACCTTTTCTTTTTTTTGGTTTCTTTCTTTCAAATCTCCTTCAAATTCTGATTTTCAATTCCATTTCTTTTCTGATACTTCAAAAAAATTTTAACACTTTATATTCATAACTTTCATATATTTATAGGTTGAATCAAGTCCACAAAAAGATGAAATTCAATCTGGGCAATTAGGAATCCAAGAAAAGGAGAGAAAAACTAGAAGGAAAAAATAGATAAAACTTCTCCGAGTCAACTTTGAAAGCTAACACTTTTTATTAAATGTACAAACGAAAATTGGAAATAAAATACATCATAACACATTATTCATTTTTTTGTGATCCATCAATGTCAGTAAAGTCATCTTGTTGGACAGCGAATATGGAGTACCCATCTTTTTTTTTTCAGAAATTACTAGTTTAGAAAAAAAGTTCGAATTTGGAGGAAAAAAGAAAAAATAATAGCAATTGCAAAAAAGAAAATAACAAAATAAAAGAAATATAAGAATAATAATAATAATAAAAGAAGAAGAAAAAAATGGCAAAAACAAAAAATTTGGTTTTT
>Ga0209960_1004357_pt1 | contig 10947 bp, 12 predicted proteins | sample ThiBiot_500_plan_2_FD_183947 | JGI IMG/M metagenome (GOLD analysis project Ga0209960, IMG submission 183947) | Wastewater bioreactor microbial communities from Cape Town, South Africa - Thiocy_expt_500_plan (SPAdes) | ecosystem: Engineered > Bioreactor > Thiocyanate-remediating >... | reverse complement strand
GAAGTGTTCAAAAAAAAAAAAATGGGTCAGGGAAAAAGAAAAAAAAAAAAAAGAAAATGTCGGGTTCAAAATCGATTTTTCCAGCAGAAGAGACAAGACTAGAGCAAGCTCTCTCAAATCAAAATAATGCTTGGAAGCAAAAAGCAAAGAGAAAATTCTCATTAGATGGTTTCCAATTAGAAGACCTTATTGATTCAAAAGGTATTTTATATTTTAATTTCAATTTCACATTTCACATTTTCAAAAATTATTTTTTGCAAATTGATTTATAGGTGGATTTTTTGTTGAACCTACAATTAAGCAAAATGAAGTTTTAAAGGATAAAGTTATTGTTCCAAATAATGGTAATTTATTCAATTGTCATCTCATAATGTTCATGATTTTCTAACTTTAAATTCCAATTGAAAAGTATATCAACAAGAATATTTTGATTTAAAATGTGAATCATGTGGAGGAAACCCAATTGAAGCAAATTATAAAAGATGGTTTAATGTTGAAGTTTGTCATAAATGTAGAATTTCAAATAGAAGATATTCGTTAATAACAAAGACTGAAGCACAAGAAGTATTATTTCATTCTTTAGTCAAAAGAAAAATACTTAAAAAACTTGAAAAACTTGAAAAAAATAAATTAGGATTATTTATTAGTAGATGGGGAATTAGGAAAACTTCCATTTATTCAACGTCCTAATCCAAGGAATCCAAGATATCATGATATGAAATTGTATTTAATAGCACAAGTTGAAGATTATTCTTTCAAAAAATTTGGAGGTGAAGAAAAGTTAGATGAAGAAATTATTAAAAGAGAAAATGATAAAGAAGAAAAGAAACAAGCTAAGTTTCAAAAGAAAATGAAAAGTAATTTTTTTTTTTTTTCTTTTCTTTTCTTTTTTTCATTTTCATTTTCCAAATCAAAGAAAAGATGAAATTGAATTAAATTAAATTAAATTAAAGATTTAAGGAAAAAGGCAAAGATTGAACCTTTAGGAAATTATGAACCCACCCAAACCCATGAACATGAATTTGGTGAAAGTGTTTTTGAAGCAGATTCTGATAAATGGAGAAAAAGTTGTAAAACATGTGAATTTTCTGTTCTTTATGAAAAATTATAAACAAATATTTTTTTTTTTTTTTTCCTTCTGTTTCTTCTTCTCTTTTCCCTTGTTTTGAATGAATGAATTATCTGGTCGAAAAGTAGATGATTACTAGATTTTTTTTTTTTGAGATCGAATCAAAAAAAATAAAACAAGAAAAACAAAAACAAAACAAAAAAAGAATATTTACATATTATAATGACAATGATGGCAATTATTACAAAGGCAAGGATGATTTTCATCTTCATATCATTCCACCACATCCTCTTTCTTACTTTAGTTGCACCTCTTTTAAAATTATGAGCTTGAGCTTCCAATTCATCTATTAAAGAAATAATACAAATCATTAAATAATTGAAATAAAAATGATATATAAAGTAATTATGAAAAGAAACCTGTTTTGCTCTCAAGTTCCACTAATCTATCTCCTCTGTCCATAACCTTTTCAAGGTTATCTTGCATTAACCCAACGACCTCATCGACTTGAGCTTGAACCTTCTTGGTTTTATTTTCTTTTTCAGCCCTACATTTTTTATTTATTTTATTTTACAAAAAAAATTAAAGTTATTGAAATTTTCAAAAATGCAAATAAAAAATAAAAAGGATTATTTAAAAAAAAAAGAAACTATTTCTTCAATTCATCAAAACTTTCAATTCATTCTCTTTTATTTGAAAGAGAATTGCATAATCAAAAAAGGGGGTATTGAATAATTGAGTGGTTCACAGAAAAACAAAACCAAGAAAAGAAAAAAAACAAAAAATTCTTTCAAAAATTGATCCATCAATTCATTGATTTGAATTTATTTTGATGTATTGTGTGTAAATATTAAATGAATAGTTAAAATATGAATTGAAGAATTGAAGAGAATCTCAAAGAAAAATGAAAAGAAGGAGAAAGAAAAGAAGAACAAAGACGAAGAAGAAGAAGAGCAAACATGGCGACGACCAAGCTTTTTTTTTTTTTTTTTTTTTTTTTTTTTTTCTTTCTCCTGTTCTTTGAGATGCGATGTCGAATAATTACTGTGGAATTGCTTTGATCAAAGGAAACAAAATCTATTGCAATAGATCTCTGTTATAATTAAGTTTTATGGAGAGATTTGAGTATTGGACAAAAGAAGAGGATAAAGCAATTTGAAAAACAATGAATGAATCAAGGAAATTTCTCGAATCTCGCACTTTTTTGGAGAGATTTTCTGTTACTTTTACTCCTTTCGAATTGTTTTGCTTCATTTTTTGTCTGATTGCTTAGGTTTGTAAGGAATTGATGTTGAATTGCTTTACAAACCGAATAGATTCTGTAAGCAATTGCTTTACCTGCATGGCTTCTAATCAATTTCCCTTAATTTCCCGAGGGGCTCGTGGGTTACAAAATGATAAAAAAAATAGAAAGTCAATCTCATTGGGAGTTGTTGAAATTGCTTTACCAAAGGAAGGAAAACATTGAAAGGAGTGAAAATTTTATCCGTTCTATTACTTGATCTATTTATCCAAAAGTAACTAATTAGAAGATCAAGTCACGAGAGTGGGAAAAAAAAACATGAGTTCAATTATAATTGCACGCTATTGAAATCAAAAGAAAGCTTTTTTTTTTTTCAAATTCAAAATTTGCGCAAGGTACAGTAATTCGCATCTCTTTAGTTTTTTTTCTTTCTGAAATCTCTTTGTGAGATTTCAAATTTTAAAAGTTAGAAAAGTTATTTCTTTTCTTTTTGATTCTTTCTTTTGATTTCTTTTCTTTTTATTTTATTTACCGAGAGAAAAGAGAAAAAGAAAGCGAGGTCAAATAAATAAAAGTGGAAAAAAAAAAAAAATTATAAAAATCCACGTGAAAATTTGTTTTTGAAAATTTTGAATTGCTTTTTTTTTTTTTTTTCTCAAAAAACTTTAAACTTTCTTTTTTTTCAAAAACTTTAGAACTCAAAAAAGTTTTTGAAACATTTTTTATGAATTAATTATTAACAGTGTTTGATCTTCTTGTTAAATTTTGTTTCTTTTATTATTTTTTTTTGTGTTTTGAAATTCTTCTGTGTTGGTGGTTTATTGTTTTTGTTGTTTTTTGTTTTTTGGTGGGCATTTCTGAAAATTCCATTTGGCTTTCGCACTTCTCCGTTCTTCTTCTTCTTCTTCATTCTTCATTCTTAAAAAACTATAAATTTTCTCAATATTTTTTTTTAAAACATTCTTAATTTCTTTTTGTTTTTTGTTTTTTTCTGTTTTGAATGGTTGATATTCTTTCTCAAAATAAACAGAAATTTAATATTCAATACGAGAAATTGTAATTTTTTAGACAACAATTAAATTTTCACAGTTTACTTTTTGTTATTTATATTCTATTGTTTTTGTTTACCTTTAAATATATATTTTTTGTACTTAGTTGGACTCTTGTTATAGTTTACAGTGTTTATAGTTTAATTGAAAATTTTGAAACTTTGAAATTTAAAATTGAGGTAAATTTTTATTTTTCATTGAATTGCTTTTATTTATTTTTTATTTATTTATGTATTAATTCTATTCTTTGATTCTATTCTATTTTGCTTTTGCTAAACAATTTTGAAATATAAAATAGGAAAAATGAGTGAAGTTAAATCTGCTGTGGATGCATTGCTTCACATTGTACATTCAAGACCTGGTTCTCCAGATATTAAAGAAAGAAGTGGAAACAATCACTTTGTCAATGGCTTTACTGAGATTAAAGATACACAAAGACTTCTTGAACTCTCAGAAGCTAAATTAAAAGCAATTGAAAACCAAAATCAAAATGAAAATGATGATGTATATAGTAGAAGTAGGAGTGGAAGTCAAGAAAATGATAAATATGATGTCTATAATGTGAATAATGTGAATAATGGAAACAATGAAGATGATAATGACGAAATAGATAACAGTGAAAATGGAAATGATACACCAGTCCAAGCTTATGCCAAATTGCAAGGTGATAACTTTGTTTATTATATCCAATCATTGAGTATTATTATTGGAAGAAAAACGTGTTCAGAAGGAGATGTTCAGATTGATTTAGGACCTTCAAAGATTGTTTCTAGGCATCATGCACGAATTGAATATAATTTCACAACAAGACATTTTCAAATTGAATGTTTAGGGAAAAATGGATTTTTTGTTAATGGTAGATTTTTTACTCAAGATTCAGAACCTGTTCAACTTGAAACAAAGTAATTTTATTTATTTTATTTTATTTTATTTTTAATGGTTTTTATTTATTTATTTATTTTATCCTTAATTTTCTTCAATTTTACTTTTTTTTTTTTAAAAAAAAAACAACAACAAACAATATAGAACTTTAATTCAAATTGGTGAAAGATGGTTTTATTTCCTTCTTCCTCTTTCAACTGAAGAACCAAAACCATTGTTTGAAGAAAACAAAAATTTCAATGAAGTAAAACTTCAACCTACAACTTTAAGACATAAATATCCTCTCACTATTAATCGTTCAACAAGCTTACCTGTTTCTCCTTATGATACCTTACCTAATTCACCTGCTTCTTCAAGACCAACTTCTCCAATTAATGATAATGATAATGACAATGATGCAAAACTCCCAGATTATCGATCATCAGATATTAAACCACCTTTTTCTTATGCCACTCTTATTGCTCAAGCCATTAATAACACTCATGATAAACGGTTAACTCTAAGTGGAATTTATTCTTTTATTACAGAAAATTATCCTTATTATCAAACAGCTCAAAATGGTTGGCAGGTATTAATATTTTTTTATTTATTTAATATTTATTATGCATTTAAATTTTTCGATTTAAATTTTTATTTTATGGACTAAAACTAAAATCAATAAAAATATTAGAATTCAATTCGACATAACCTCTCTCTAAATAAAGCTTTTGTTAAAATTGCTAGAGCAGATAATGAACCAGGTAAAGGTGCATTTTGGGTCATTGATAAACGATATGAGAATCATTTTTCAGATGGAATTTATAAAAAAAAACAATCAGGAAAATCTACCTTTTCTCCATCTCGTAAATTTTTTCTTTCTTCTTCTTTCTTCTTTCTTTTCTTCTTTCTTTTCTTCTTGATTTTTTGAAAAAACAATTTAAATTTAAATTAGGGTCTCGTACACCAGATCGTCAAAAACGACATCTTGATTATGCATTTGAAAACCAAGAAAAAAAGAGAGCAAAATTACCTCGAAGTGGTAAGAATTCTATTATTTATTTTTTTTTCTTATGGAAAATTCTCATTTTAACATTTCTTCTTTTTTTTTAAAAAAAAAAAAAAAGCTGCAACGAAAAGATACTCAAATTTTAATAGCTCATCGAGTTCTTAGCTTGATTTTGATTTGGATTTTTTTTTCCTTTTCTTTTTTGAATTTGTTGACAATTTTGATTTTTTTTTGAAAAGAAATAAAAGAAATAAAAGAAAATAAAAATAATAATAAATTTTGGTTCACATTTTTTGAAAAAATAAGCTTTTCTTATTGTGATAGTCTAAAGGAAAGGAATGAATTGATTACTCTGGAATCAGTTTCAGATCACAAAAGCTGAAAAATTGAAAAAAAAGGGGAAGAAATAAGTTCATTAGAATCACAAAAATGAATACTGATAAAACTTTGTAAAAAAAAAATATTAGAAAAGTGCAAACTGAAAGCAAAAACCTTTGAAGCACAAAAAAATCAAAGAGGGTTATTTTTTATTGAGTGTTGTTGAATTCAAATTGTTTTAGCAAAGTTGGAAAAAAAAAAAAAACCTGTGTCATCATATTTTGGCATTTTTGGAATTCGGTCTGACCCAAAAATGGTGAAGGAGTGATATAAAAAAACATGGTGAAAAAATATTTTTCAAAAAAAAAAATTCAACATTAGCAAATTGCAACATATTTTGAACTCGACTTTGCATAAAATAAAAAAAAAAAAACTTTTAAAAGACAGATTTTTTCTGAATTTTACATCAATCTTAATTATAACCTCATCAATCATTTTTTTAAACATTTCAAGAAACTCTTTGCAAAATTCTTAAAAATTAAAGGTTGCAACAAAAAAAATTTTTTTTAAAAAAAAGAGAAAAAGACTTATTTTTTTTTTTTTTTGAAAGAAATTATTATAGTTGTATGTTGGTTCAAACGTTATCTGAAAGATGTTTGAACAAATTGTCACAACGGTGTTGAATAAAGTCCTTTCAGACTTTATTGACGATGTGACGGCGAAACAATTGAATATTGGACTTTGGGGTGGTACGAAATTTATTTACTCTTTCTTATTTATTGATGTTTTTTGAATTTTTATTTTCGATTTTAATTGTGAATGAAATTCATTCTTATAAACCTTTTTTTCTGGATTTGAAATAGGTGATGTGAAACTTGAAAAGTTATCAATAAAAAAACAAGCACTTGAAAAGTTGAAACTTCCAATTGATATCCAACAAGGTTTTGATTTCTTCTCCTTTTTTTTATCAATTTTTTATTTCATTTTCTTTTGATTGGAAATCTCATTTTAATATATCAAATCAATTTTTAAGGATTTGTTGGAAAGTTAGTTTTAAAAATTCCTTGGAAGAATTTAAAAACCTCACCAGTTCAAGTCATTTTGGATGACATATTTTTATTAGCTTGTCCAAAATTTGAAATTCCTGTAAAACTTTCATTTATTTTTTGATTTTTATTTTCATTTATTTTTTTAATCAAAAGTTTAATTTTGCTTTGGTTGATTCTTATTTCAAAAAATCAAAAAAAAAAAAAAATCAGTATGATGCAAAACAAGAAGCAGAGGCAGCATATCAAGCAAAACAAAAGATTTTAAAAGAAAGAGATGAAGCTTTAGCAAAAAAACAAAGTTTTTAAATTTCTTTATTAATTTTTTGGATTTTTGATCACTGATAATCAAATTTGAATAAAATTAGCTGATATTGAAGCTCTTCAAGCTAAAGATGCTGATTTTACAACAAAATTGGTTACAAAAATCATTGATAATCTTCAAATTGAAATTGGACGTATTCATATTCGTTTTGAAGATTCAGCAAGTATTCCAAATGTAAATGAAAATCAAAAAAAAAAAATTTTTTTTTTTAAGTGAACAAAATTTTTTCAATTATTAATTAAATAGAATTGTTTTGCATTTGGTGTGACTCTCCAAGGTGTCTCAGCATTATCTGCTGATCAATTTTGGAAACCTGGATTTATTCATGAAACCACTGGAGTGTTACACAAAGTTTTTTTTTCTCCCTTTTTTTTTTTTCATTGTTTTTCCCTTTCAAATCAATTTTTTTTACAGCTTGTAAATTTGGATTCTCTTGCAGTTTATTGGAATACTCATGTTACCCCTCTATCAAAATTAACTCAAGAACAATTTCTTGATGAAGCAACAAAGATGGTATTCATTCTTATCCAATAGTTTAATTATAGTTTTAAAACAAAAAAAAAAAAAAAAAAAAAAAAAAAACAAGATTCAAAAAAGTGGATCACAAAATGATGGTCACCAATTTATTTTAAAACCTGTTTCAGGAAGTCTAAAGGTTTAAAAACAAATATAAAAATAATTAAACTTTTTTTAAATTCATATTAATTGATCAAAGATCCCTAAATTTATTTATCTATAAATTCAATAGTTGAGACTCGATATGTCTCCTGTTCCTGCACTTGATTCTCCGAAAGCATTTGTAGATTTATTTTTTGATGAATTCGGATTTGTCGTAGATAGCTCTCAATACGAGAATCTATTTCAACTAATTGATATTTTTGCTAATTACTCGAAAAAAGAGAAGGTTGAATTTTCTTTTTTTTCCCCATTTTTTTTTCCATTCAAGTCTTTCACATTTACTAAAAATTCATTAGTATCGTAAATTTCATCCAGCTCCAGGGCTTACAGTTTTAAAAAATCCAAGAGCTTTTTGGCAATTTGCAAGTACTTTATCTTTTTTTTTTAATTCATTTGATATCTCATCTCTTTAATCATCTTTGAATTTAGTTGAATCAGTTAGAGATGAAATTAGAAAGAGAAGTGAACCTTGGACTTGGCAACATTTTTATAAACGAAGAAGATTGAGAAAAGAATATATCTCAACTTATAAACAACTAAAGCTTAATCCAAAAGTATCAACAACAAAAAAAAAAAAAAAATTTTTTTCTTTAAAACAACAAAATATAAAATATTTGAATAGTCTGATCAATTGAAAAAAACTTTTGAACAACTTGAAAGAGAGATTGAGATCCAAGATATTGCTTATTATCGTTCTCTTGCAGAGGCTCAATTTCAAAAAGAAAATCCAGGTAAATTTCTTTTTGATAAATTTCTTTCTTGAATCTTTTTTTTTTTTTGACTTGGAATTTTCATAAATAGATTTCGGCAAGAAGTTTTCATTCAAGAACTTATTTGGATTTGTGAGATCTTTACTCTCTTTGATTTTACTCTTTTTTCTCTCTATCTTTAACTTCTTTTCAAAGGGTTCGAAAAAAGAGGAATCAGAAATGAAGCTTTCAGAAAAGGAATTACAAGAACTCTATTCCACAATTGATTATGATGATGCTATTGTTCCTCAAAAAGTGGTTCTTCCAAGCGAGGTTATTATTCTTGAATTATTGTATCCAAAAAAAAAAAAAAGGACATTTGAAAATAATATTTTTTTAAAAAAAATTTAAATAGTATGAGCAATTTGTATTACGATTTAAACTAAATACCGCAGCCCTATTGATCAGAAAATATGTTTCTGGAGAAAAGAACCAAACTAAAGTATTTGCACCCTTAGTCGAATTAAAATTATCTCAATTGAGTGCAGATTATAAAATGGTAATATTTTGAGTTCTACTCAGGGCTATTTAATAAACCAAAAAAAAAAAAAAAAATTATAATAGAGAACTGATGCATTTGATGCTGAGGTTTCACTCCAAACATTAACCATTTTAGATCATCTTAGCAAAGTGGACAAATTTCCTTATCTCCTTTGTGCTAGAGAGGAGTACTTATTAATTTAATTCCTTATTATTGTTATTATTATTCTTTTTTTTTTTTAAAAAAAAAAAAACCAAATAGTGTTACAGAACCAATCGTTTATGCAAAAATTCAACATAATCCTTTGGATAAACATGCTGATGAAGGTTATTTTTCAATCTCTCCCTTTTTTTTCTTGAAAATAATCATTTCAAAAACCCAAAATAAAATTAAGACATTAAATTGAAATTAAACCCATTGGAAATCTTTTTTAACCATGAAACATTTGCTGAAGTTGCTAAATTTTTTATTCCCAAAAAAATTCCAAAAAATTTGGATGATTTATCAGTAATTTTTTTTTTTTGTTTATTGATTTATTTGAAATTCAATGAAAAAAAAAAGGGAGCAGCAGGATCTCGTTTTGGACAATATGCAGAAGAAACTAGAATGGGTTTACAACATGCATTGGAGGTTCATAGAGTTCTTCAAGTTGATATTGACGTTGACGCTCCCTCTATTTTTGTTCCTGAAAAGTTACTTTTTTTTTTTTTTTTTTTTAAAAAAAAAAAAATCAATTTCTTTTTTGAAATCTCTTTTTTTAAATAATAATTTTAACAATTCAATAATCAGAGTAAATGGTGAAGATGGTCTTGTTGCTGCATTGGATCTTGGTTATATTAAAATCAAAAATGTTCCATTTGATATCGAACAAAGAAGAGAAATTCTTGAGAAGAAAGGACAACAATTAACTGATGAAAGGTTTTTAATACTTTAATTTATTTACTTTTTTTTTTTTAATTTACTTATTTTTTTTTTTAGTCTTGAAAAATTGAAAACAATGGTCTATGATCGATTCAGTGTAGAAGTTTCTTCATTCCAGGTCATTTTTCCTTCTTTTTTCTTCTTCATTTTATAATTTTTTTTTTCTTACTCATTGTTAGGTTGTCCTTACAAGCTCAGTTTCAGATGCTCGAAATTTAATGGCTGCAAATATGCCTTCATCTTTTCATTTACTTTACCCAATCTCTTTGGTTTGATTTCTTTTTCTTATTCTTTCTTTTTTCATTCCTAACAGAAAATATTAGGATGTACAACTTGAAAAATCCCTTCTTCCTACAGCAACGAACTTGAGTGACTTAAATGTGATTGCAAAGTAATTTTCAATTTAATTTCAATTTAAGACTTATCATAATTTTGATATTAATTTACTACAATTAATAATTTTCAGTGTCCCAGATTTAAGTTTGACAGTATCAGATACCAAGTTGTTTCAAATGATTGCTCTTCTCCAAAATATATCAAAAAGTTTTGCAATCCTTAAGGAAGCACCTGTTGAAGAATCAACTTCTACTGAAGATATTTACAATGACCAGTTCTTTTTTTTTTTTTTAAAAAAAAAAAAAAATGGTTTCTTTTTTCTGATTTTTTTATTTTATAAATAGAATCTTTGGAATTGATTATCCACACCAAGTTGTTCTTTTTGAAGAACTTGAAAAAAAACTTCATACTGTGGAAAAATCTGAAGATTTTTTCAATTCACAACCCAAAAAAGATTCTGATTCTGGTGATGCTCTTGCACAAACTGATGCTGATGTCAAACGAATTGTTGAAAATGTTAAAATTCATGCCACTTTTACCTTAAAAAAACTTTCCTTAACGATTGTAAATGAAAAGTATTGTTTTTTTTTTCTTTTTTTTCTTTTTTTTTTAACTCAATATTAATCTTATTTTATTTTCAAGTCCAAAACTTAAGTACAAAGAGTTAGTTGCATTATTTATAGAAGATATAAGCCTTCAATTTATTCAAAGAACATTTGATATGTCTGCTTCAGTTACTATTGGTTCATTGGGAGCAAAGAATCTTATTAATTCGAGTGGGGATATTCTCTTTTCAGGTTTTTTTTCTTTTCTTTTCTTTCTTTTCTTTTTTTTTTTTTTTTTTTTTTTTTCTTTTTTTTTTTTT
>Ga0209960_1004356_pt1 | contig 10950 bp, 12 predicted proteins | sample ThiBiot_500_plan_2_FD_183947 | JGI IMG/M metagenome (GOLD analysis project Ga0209960, IMG submission 183947) | Wastewater bioreactor microbial communities from Cape Town, South Africa - Thiocy_expt_500_plan (SPAdes) | ecosystem: Engineered > Bioreactor > Thiocyanate-remediating >... | reverse complement strand
TAGCGTAAAAAAAAAAAAAAAAAAAAAAAAAAAAACAATAATAATAATTAAAAAACAATTGACCTTATTAGTTGAATAGAAAGTTTTAGGTTTCGTTCTCTTTCAGATGTGTTTTAAATAAAATTAGAAAATAATGTTACCTGAGTTTATTTTAAATATGGAGCAAAATGATTTCGCAGTATCTTGCCACAAATCTCGCCAAATATTTCGCAGATCTTCGCCGGTTAATCGATAGATCCACGCAGTCAAATCTACTATTTCTTCATCTTCCAGGTTTTTAGCCTTTTTGAGTGCTTTTATAACTGCCTCCTTGTGAGTCATCATTAGAGATGCTGGGTTAAAAAAAAACAATTCGCTAGAGAAGAGTTTGCCCAAGTAGTATGATTTTTGATAGGCAAAATTTTGGTTTTGAGTGTCAAAGTTCAGAGGCCAAAAATTGCGAAATCGGCACGCTTTTTTATTCCGTAAAGAATTCAAGCTGGTATGGAGACTAGATTGAAAGAAACAAAATCTTGGGTGTACGACCACTCAACTTAAACTGTGAATCGTTTATTCGCTGCGTGCTCATGCAAAATACTATTTTGGTAGTGGAAAATGGCGTTAAAGTAAGCTTCTAACGCGATAAAGTCAAATCAAAACAATTTTTGTAGGTGATTCTTGGCTTGTTTGTTGTATCTTTTGTACAACATTAATGTCGTTCTTTATATCTAATTATACTTTAGTTACCCTCCGTTGTTATAAACGCACCAATAGTCCGAGAGTGAACTTCTTTTTTTTTTTTACTAATGGTGTCAACTGCGATAACTTCGTTACAACGAGAAGGTTTTTTGGCGTTCCAGTTCTAGCTCTACATCATCTGAAAGCAAAAGTTTTTCAGCCTCCAATTTGCTTAATCCCCTCCGAGAACAAAGCACCGCTACGGCTAGATCGGGCCAAATGACAAACGATATATAGTTGATTAATGCTACTCCTTTTAATTCTTGCTTGTTCTGTATTTTCATAAGAATAATTTCGAAGATTACGTCTACTTCTAAAATCAATGACTGAATTAGTGTCTAATCCCATTTTAACTGACAAGTTAAACTATTTTCTGCACCTTTTTTGGCGAATCCGCCGAAATGAGAGTCGTATCCCATTCGTCTTCTCTCGTCAGACGTTCCTGACTTCCACTGTTTTGATCTATCGTTTTCAATTTTACCTTCAAAAATTTACTTGAGCCGATTATGAATCATTTAATAACTTGACTACTACCTTCAACAATATCTTGTACAAGTGGCATGAAAGGCTCTATCTCCTCTTCTAACGCCTGATGAGAAACAGTAAACTCTATCGATGCATTCAGTTATAATATTACTTTAGTACCTCATATATTTGTAATTACCAGTTTCATTGTCTTGCTTATTGAGGTAAGGCTGGCATGTTCTATATATTAGATCTCTTCTCGATTTTGCTTTTAATCTTTTTGATAACGCTGTCAAATGTATCTTTGATGGCTTCTTATCAAAAGGTGTCTTAATAAAGGTCTCAATAAGATGTAAAACGTATAGACCACAGTCGTATCCATTCTTTTGCTGAACAACTGAGACATTATACTGTTTGACTTTATCTGCTTCAAAATGCATGTTCAACTTAGTTTTGCCGATGTTTGTTAAGAACCTAGAAAGAATTTAGCATTAATTAGAATAACAATTTGAATCATACTCGTAGATTAACGGAAAGGGTTCTTCAAGTTCGTATGCCTTGAAGGAATCGAACAAGAAAACACAGCAATCTTGGTCGAAATTTTTAGGCAATCTATTTTGCCTCTGGCCTACGAAGCAATTGCATATGTTTGCTATGATTACCAATCGCCAGTGATCTCTATTTTTAAAAAGGTCAATAGCAATGTAATATTTGAATACAGACACGATTTCTTGATTAACAGCAAAACTTACTGTTGGTGAATTGGTATGATAATATATTTGACGGATAATAAATCTTCTCTTAATCCGTGAATAATAAGCGATTCGTTGTTTTCGAGAATCAATGGTGAATAATGAGCGGGGATTATATAGAACAAAGTGTTGTCAAGGGGAATTGTCTTGATGTAGGCATCAAGTACCGATGCAGATAAAAGTCCGTTAGATTTCTTAACGTCGTTCAGGTCTTGAAGCTCAGGCGGGAAGACTAAGGAGAATATGTTGAGTGTTAAGTTGCCAAAAAAAAAAACGACCTCTCATACTTTTTAATTGTATATCCACATCATCATCTAAGTTGTGGTTTACTTGATCTATCCTTTCAACGTCTATCAATACAACCAATTAGTTCAGAGACCCGTATCAAAAACATAAATAAAGAAAAATAAACAAGTTGATACCATATTCAGCTTTCTCCGAGTCCAAGTTGACGGTCGAACAACCAACGTCATCAACTGACATTGCCGTCAGTTTAACAGGATCCTTTTTATCAAAAAATAGACTGTTGGCAGCGACGACATCCTTTTCCGACGATTGAAATATTTTATCAAGGTCACGATTTTCGTCGGTTTGAGGAGTATCTATTATTGCATAAATTAGCAAGAGAGCACGGTTACTCAAACATACAATATCATTACCATTATCCATGTCTTTGAAGTCACGTTCTAATATTTGTACATTATTGTCATTGCACTCAACTCCTGACATCCCTTGGTCGACCAAATCGGCATTGTTTGATTGTGCTTTACAATCAGGAACATCGCCAGCAAAATCACTCAAAGCTCGTGAAGCGGTGACTTTCTCGTGCGTACTCACATTTTGATAATAGTCATCGTCTATTTCTCGAACTTCTGTTAGAATGTCCATTATATAAGAGCGCATCCATTTGGTATCTAAAGTAGCCTCCCAGCGGTCGCATTGAATAAACTCAATAGCGCTAAACGGATATCGTACAAACAGCATGACGAAATGAAGTATAATCACCCCGCAATCGACGCCATTCTTTTGCTTGTATGTGTTCACTATATTCACTGTATAATTATTGGAGTTGAATGTCACCAAGTTAGTATCGTCGTGTTGTCCAAGCAACCATTTTGTTTGGAAATAATGTTCCAAAAATCTTTCCAGCAAGCAAATCATTAATTTAACTGACATACAAAGCTGTATATAACATTTTGCATACCTGACAATATGTGATACCTGAGATTCATAATGACTACTGTTAAACGGTTTTAAAGGATCAAAGGAGAACACGTTGCAAGTGTCGCTTTCACCAAGGGTGGATAGAAATAGATGAGGATTGCTTATGACCAAAAGCGTCCAGTGAGAGCTACAGAAAAAAAAAAAAAAAAAAAAAAAAAATTAAATCAACTATGTTAGTTTAAGTTTTCGTATTCAAACTTTAGGTTAATTACCTTTCTAAAACTGGTATAATAATGTACTTGTAAGAGAACAAATCTGGTAGTGTCCAGTGATCTACTTCAGAGGGTCCATGTTTGATCTTTCTGTAGAAAACAGATGAAAAAAAGTAAAATTCTTTGTCGGCATATTTTTGTTTCACTTTTTCGATGAAGTGGTCCACTATTTCATCACTCAACCACTCATCGCTTGATTGTAGAATGTCTATAGCTTTTTGCGAGATTTCGTTAGTTCGATTGACGAGTAATTTTCGTTGCTTTGTCGCAGGATATTTAACGTTGTCTTCATCTGTTCTTGCTTTTCTTTTTCTACTTGTGGGCAGTAGAACAATCTTTCTCTCAGATTTTACTTCCTCATCTTTTTTTAAATCATCTATTTTGAAAGAAAGAAAGTAAACAAAACTAAAAAAATTGAACAAAATCGCTATGCGTAAAGTAAGGGGGGAAATTCAATTAACCTTGGATTAGTACCTTGTAGCATAATTACGTCACAATTACTGACTTGATTCGACATAGAATAGGTTGACGGAGGAGAATCAATCGAGCCTAAGTAACTCCAATAGTAAGCAAAAAGTACAATGATGGGTTGTTTTTAATAATCAATTTACCTTGAGTTTGCTTCTCAATCAGGGATAATACGAATTCGGGTGTAACCGTTTGTACATCTTGCTGGTGGTATGAGTCATCATTATTCACCAAAGCATAATCGTATAGATGTTCGTTATTACAACCAATATCTCTATCAAACAAAAAAGCTTAATTTTTAACTTATTATTAATGATAACAACTTACCTCGACGGAGCCTCAGGTAGTTTATTATTGAGCTTGCCTTCAATTATTTGGCTGACTGTATTCAAGAGATTATCTAGTTGATTGGTAGATGCAAATCTGTATTTGATGAAATGCTTTTCTATCTTGGCTCGCCTTATCTTATCTCTATCATTACTTGATGGGATTTGACTCTGTATTGCTGATAAAAAACAATTCATACAAGAGGTTTGTTCTCCATGAACGTCGTCCCCATTCTGATCCGTGTTGGACACAAATATATTAATGATGGGGAATAGACACTGATTGCATGCAAGCTCTCGTTCGTAATTATCGATAGGAAGGCATATTTCCTTAATTTGAGAGAAGGTGTTGAAGCTTAGTGCTTTGTTGCGCCAATCGTGCTGCTGTTTCACCCATGACTTGAAGAAAGGGAGAGCTGAAGTAGAATGAGCACGAAATATCGAGTCCTCCTTCCATAAAGACGAAGAATTCATTACTGTATCCATCAAGCAGTATAGTGCAAGTTCATTAATACAGTACACGTGATCATTCCATGGATGCACTGCGTGTAGCGTCTAAACAGGTAAAGCACATTTTTAATTGATCTACTATCTTGCCAAAAACTATCTTATATTACCTGAATATGAGAATAACGTTCTTTAAAAGATTTTTCGGTCGTTCCAATATAGGTACTATCGCAAGCAATACCCAACAAAGGAATTGACGATTCCTGATCTGATGCTTGTTCATAAGAGTGTATCTTTTTAAAACAATGAAACTGGTTTGGAGGGAGTATTATTGCTTGTGCTGGAAGCACTTTAACCGAAGACGAATAAATTCCACACTCCATCAATTTGGCTTCTAAAGACTCATCCCATACTTGTTTGTTACCATCTACGGTAAATTTTTTACCGTCATGAGGTAGAGTTTGAGATTGACCAATTTGAGGGAGTTCTAGTATCTGTCTAAATAAATATTCCTAGTCATGAAAAATGATGAACATTAGTATGAGCTAGTTTTGGTTGCTAAAGTTGATCGTTACTTGTGCTGCTGTCATTCTTGGCCAATAGTGAACCAAGTTATAACCTGATCCCATGACAACACAGTGCACCGAGAGTTGAGTTCCAAATCCATCAAGATGTGGAAATGTCATTAAATTCCCCCAAGGGGGAGATAAAAATCCTTTGTATGCCATATCAGGTACGGCTATATCTTCTGAAATGCTATAGGAATGGTTTAAAAAAAAAGAACATTACTTAAGAGCACTTACTTCATAATGTATTGTGACAGGCAAAGTTTGCCTTTAAATGAAAATGCATCTATAACAAGGTCTTCTCTTATAGTTTTGACATGCATTGAAGGAATTGGAATATCAACCAAGTAATAAGCATATGATTTTGTAGGATTTCTGCGTTCTTGCTCTAACCACTAATAATAATAATAATATCAGAACAACATCATTGTTACTGGATTCTTCTTCTTCTTCTTACCTCGTACCACTTGCCCACTGTCCATTTTTCTTTTTTCTTTTCGTTGACTAACTTCCAATGTTCTTCGTTTATTCTTTCAAATTTGATAAGGGTGCCTATTTTCATATTGTAACAATCAATGAACTTTTTCCAATCTTTTAATTCCGGGGGAATCATCTCAGAATGCATATCGACGATGACGGCGTGCTGATTATCTATTTGGCTCGCTAACTGTTCTAAATTCATTGTTCTTTTTTTACTCTGTACGAACGAAAAGGGAGTTATAATTTTGGGCTCTTCAGATATTCCTTAATACAGTAGTAGTAGTAGGTTTACCTTGCCCCCATTGGATTTAATTATATTTTGAGATTTCATCTTGATTGTACTGCTCTTACCAGGAGCCTTTAGGTGCGAGGAATTAGGAATGATTAATACAAGCGATAATCATAATTTCTACATCCAAAAAAGTTTGAAAGCATAATTTTATGTACCTTGTAACTAACAAGCCCATCTTTTGTGCACCTTAAACCATGGCCCTTTTTACTATTGCAATATATTGCTTTGGGATCAACATCTTCAACGCGAGGATGGAGGAACTTCTAGAAAAATTTGTAATAAAAAAACAAAAATTAATCCGGATAAGAAGCATATTAGTAGGTAAAAATAATCGGTTATTATATTCATAAATCTATTTAAAGTTTTGGGGTTAAGCAGATTTGAGATCGTCATTTTATTTTTAGGCAGTAATTTCAATTCAAGCAAAGGAACCACTACTCACTACTTTCACTTGAGTCCCGCAATTGCATGTAATGTGATCATCTGGATTTAATTCCTTATTGGAATTGATCTCGATCCAGCATTTTCTCTTTGCGATGAATTTTGCGCTTGAAACATGTGCAGGGAAGGACATTGTTGGTAAAGGTGCTGTAGTTGGCACGAAAAGTAATTGCCAACAAAATGTTGGAAAAGATTTGGCAAATAATTTTTTTGTTGTTGGCATGGAGATTTCGTGACACGTGCTGTGCAAAAAAAAAAAAAAAAATGAGGCGCTAATTTGCGGTACTTGCTTCCCATCGGTACGCTACCTACATTAATATCGATTAATTTGCAATCACTGAAAGTCAGCAGTATTGTTGGGGCAACTAGTAGGTTACCAAACACCGGTCCTTTTGCTGACGAAAAAGCTAAGTCTTTGTATCAAACCCCGCAAAATACGGCTTATATTTTTACGGACCAAATTTTTTTTTGCTCCAAAAACGCGTTGGGAATTTTATTGCATTTTTTTTTATTAACAATATGAAAAAAAAGTTTTAGCATTACTCATTTTTACCTTTTACAGTAGTAATAGAGCTGGATAGAATTAGATCCGAAAATGGAAATTTTAAGGTAAATAAAACACTCTCTCTCTTATTTATATTTATCCTTTAAATAAATAAATAATATTAGCACAGAAGTTAAACAAAAATTTTACTACGCTTTTGCCTTTTATGGAAGTAAGTAGAGTGCGTTTTGGAAATTTTATCAACTATTTTATTTGTTCCACCAATCAGAAAGTAACAAATAAATTTTTTTCGAGCTGATTCACAAGTTTGTGCACCAGTTTTCATCATTTGAAAAGAAAAAAAAAAAAAGAGCCAATTTAAACGCTTCAAAAATGAGTTATTTCATACCAAAAACAAAAAACCAATGAACGAAACAACAATAACAGAAGATAGAAAGAGAGCAAGAGACGAAGATCAACGTTGTTTTCCTGGCACTCTGTGTAAACAGTATGAGACATTAGAGCAAGCAAGGTCGGAGCTAAAACAGTTGAGAAATACTCCTTACGTATCTTCCAACGATACTTGTACCATATTTGCTTTCCAAGTTAACAAGAATGAACCTCCTGTTTACGTGCCCTCTACTGTAAAACAATTGGAAAGAATTTGCAATAGTGGTGATACCTTGCTGGGTTGTTATAGTTCCGAAGTGATCGAAGATGGCAAACGGATGAAACTATTCTGTAGAGTGGTAAACAACAAATTATCAAACAATGGTCATAATATAACGGAAATGTTGGAGAGTTTGAAGCTCTACATAATGCAAGCTTACGAAATAATTTCTCCCGAGTCGGATGGTTTATCTTTGGAGAGTATAATCGTGGAGCATTTGAATACCAATACTATTGATGTTTTTCATATCAAAATCCCCGAGTATTACGGAGTGGTATCTACGATGGAAGAACAATGCGCTTTTTTTTATCTCGTTAAAACTCTGGCAAGTAAAGACAAGCGAAGCGATGATGGATCAAAGCAATCAATGGCAAGAAGTCTTGTTCTTTTCAATCAACTCCATAATGGTGCAGAAATGCAGAATTGGTGCATTGATTTCTCAGTGTATTCTCAGTCGTATATACGAACGTTGAACTCTTATGAGTATGGAGCAAAGCAAGGATATACTTTCAAATTATTCACCAACCCTACTTTGGATAAAATAACGACCGAACAGTGGATGGCTTCGCTAATAACGAGCTTATCTTCTAGCTCCCCTCAGTTGACATTTCCTGCAGAATTAGTGGAGAAGAGCACGATGTATGTAAATAAGAAAAAAAGAGTGGTCGACAGCATTTTGAATTGTCCACTGGTCGAAACTCTGGACGAAGGTATCCCTCATCCTTCCACTACCACACATTTAGAAATAGAGCATTATTCCTCCGCACAGCATGACTTTAAGCGACCACCAAGCACGTCCTCGCTTTCCCACTATGTCTCCCAACAAAAACTTGTCGTCTACTCTCCTTCTGACAAGCAATTGGGTCTTATAAGCTTGTTGATGAAAGATATTGACCGCAATTGGATCACTCGTGAACCCCTACAGTTTATGATGAAAAAGCTGTATGCTGACGAGAAAGTTGACGTGCTTCCAAAAAAAATTCTCATTATACCAAGGAATTGCTATTGCCCGATAGCAAAAAAGCATCATAAGGTATCGAAGACTCAATTGATTATCTCTCAGGATTCAAAAGTGACTATTTTATGCTTATCAACTTCACATTACGACAAACCGCATCACGTTAAAACCAAATTAGCAAATCTGAACAGTATGTTAGATTTAGTCAACATGAAGGCTGCCGACAAAGAATTTCACAATTCAGGACGTTTGATGGTGAAGATGACCGATAGAACTGCGCTCGATAGTTTTCTTTATTACACGTGGGGAATCGAAGAGTGGAGAAAAGCTTTCAACAACATTTACAGCTTTATTAAGAAGAGCGGAGTGATTGCTCAAAAATATACCGACGGAAACACAATTTCAATTGCAGAATCGACTGATGTTATTTTGAGAAAGTATTTTAAAAATGCTCGAGCCTACGATGTTGAAACAGATGAAACTTCGGAAACAGAGAGAAACTGGAAGCTAACATGGAGAAATCCGTTTGACGCTTGGTTCGAATGGAATGATAGAAAAAACTATCTTGACATTGTTTTCGAGCCAAAGTCTATGTTATATACACATTCGACTGGCAATATGCTAAACTCTTGGTTTGGTTCACCGTTGGTGCCAAAGTTCAGCCGTCATCCGTGTCCTAGAATTTTCAACCACATTGACGAAGTAATGGTATCGAGAAATCAAGAGCATTACGCTTACATGTTGAACTATTTTACTTGGGTGGTGCAACGACCTTTTGAAAAGCCTCTAGTAGCCCTAGTATTCTCAACTCCCGAAGAAGGTAAAAAAAAAAAATACAAATCAATATTTGCCATTACAAGTTGATCAGTTCATGTCTAACTTTATATAATAGGTGCTGGTAAAAATGTTCTAGTGAACATTTTTCTCGACATCTTCGGTAGCCACCACGCCATGCAGATCACCCACGATCATCATTTTAGTGGAACTTTCAATGCTCACTTGAGTAGATGCGTATTAATCGTACTGAATGAGTGGAGCAAGGAACGAGCCGCATCAAACAAATGGTTTCCCGATTTGTTTAAATCGGCAGTTACTGAACAAAACGGAACTGAGCATGACAAGTTTAAACGAGCAGAATCGAAGAGAAACTACTGGATATTATGGCTCACCTTGAATAGTGCCGAGCCTTTCGACCAAAAAGGAAGCAGAAGAATTTTCGAGCCAAAGGTTTCATCCCATAGAGTAGGTGATACCAAGTACTTCTCTGAACTTTTACACGAGATCGAAAACGGTGGAAAAGAGGAATTTCTGTATTATCTTTTGCACAGACAACTACCTTCAGGATGGACGCCATGGGGCAACAAGCCAATAAGTCACGTCAATATTTTACAATCCATCAAAAATGATCCAAAGCAAAGTTTCCTCAGCTTTTTACTAACAGTTGCAGAAAAAGGATGTTGGAGAACCGACGACGGAGATTATTTAATCGCTTGTGATGATGTCAATCGTGTCAAAACTACGGTAGTCTTACATGAATATAGAAACGCGATGAAAGCTAATCCAACTTGGAGAGCAAACTCTGATGTTACTCAAGAGAGACAACTGAAGAAACTCTTCGAAAAGTATCTACCAAAGGAATTCAAGTACAAGAAGAACGACACGTTTTCACCAGGAGATAGAGGCTCAGCTTTTACTTTTCCTTCAATGCAACAGATAAGAAAACACCTAGAAGATACCGTTGGTGTTAGATTTCCTAGCTTGAACACCGTAGGTAAAGGATGCACAGAATTTCGTGCGTACAAACGTACTAGGACAGCCCTCAAGCCTCTTATAAATCGCGCTACGGTAAGTACACCGACATATGCTATCGGTGAATATTTTTTGAAAATGACAAATTTTTTTTCAACTAGGTTTCAAAAGATAAAATCGAAGAGCAAGTTGAAGCTTCAAATGAGTCTTCGTGGGAGTCTTCCTGTGACTCTATTAGTTCACCATCCCCAAATGACCCAAATGACCCACATACCCAAAATTCTTTTTCCACCGAAAAAGCTATGCTTAATTTGTTAAAGGAAAAAGGATTTACGGTTCTGGAGAACCCTGGAAACGGAGATTGCTTACCTTACGCAATTGGGGATTTTATACTAGAGTACAAAGGAGCTCCAGGCAAATTGCGCGAACAAGTCGTAGACTACGTTCGCATGCATTGGAAGAAAATTGGGATACAACACCCCGATTCCGACTTGGCAATTGCTTTCCAAAACGAACAAACAGCCGAGGAGTGGATGAACAAAGCAGGAACTCCTCAAGAGTGGTGTGAGCTTACATTTGCTTTCGTCGTAGCGTTAATGCTTCGGTAATAGTGCCGTTTAGCAAACGAACCACAACAATTACTTACAAATTACTTACAGAAGGCATTTAGTCTGCTACCTGGTAAGTGAAAAAGGAGAG
>Ga0209960_1004355_pt1 | contig 10951 bp, 12 predicted proteins | sample ThiBiot_500_plan_2_FD_183947 | JGI IMG/M metagenome (GOLD analysis project Ga0209960, IMG submission 183947) | Wastewater bioreactor microbial communities from Cape Town, South Africa - Thiocy_expt_500_plan (SPAdes) | ecosystem: Engineered > Bioreactor > Thiocyanate-remediating >... | reverse complement strand
TTGTTTAAGATCTGCTTGGTACATATTTTTTAAGGAACTGTGGAAATCCTGAGATTTCAATTTTGGACCTAGAAAAAAAGGAGAATGTTAAGAGGAGAAAAGAAGAGACAAAAAAAAAAAATGTTGAATCCTCACTTTTTTCAACTCCTTTTCCTTTTTCAAGGAGGTCTGATAGTTCTGCTTCATAACTTTGACTGCTCTCAAGATTATTTGAATTGGTTTGAAGAACTGGAACACAAACTTTGATTGATTCTTCGTAATTATTTGAGAGGAAAGTTGTGAAATTATCTAAAATATTTTGTTTTTTGAAAAAGACAAAATTGGAGATTAACAAATTGTAATATTTACTTATCGAATTTGATATGTGTGTTGGAAGATCTTGAATGAGACTTAAATCAATATTTGTGATTCCTAATTCGTTATTAATGAGTTTAGAAGTTAAATTCAGTTCAATAATTTCAAAAGAAAATTATTACCATAACCTGCAAGTTTTTGAATTTGTTCAACTCCCCACATAAAGTGATCTTTTGACAATGAAGAAAGAGGTAAGGATGGATTAATTATTTGAAGGGAAGGTAGTAACTCATCATTATTATATAACTTATAAAGTATAACTTTCTCTAAATCATAGGATCCAAGAAAAAGATGTCCATTTTTTGGTGTATAATTTTGAGGGATCTCTTCAAAAATAAAAAAGAAAAAGAAAAGAAAAAAATTAGGAAAGGAGAAAAAAATAAAAAATAAAAAATTGAAAAAAAAAAAAAACTGTTACCCAAAAATGATGTTTGATTACAAAGATAACTTTCCCAATCTTTATAATTTGGAAGTTGTTTATAGTTTAATTGTAACAAAAAGTATTCCGAATTCTAAAATTAAATTATTCTGTGATTTTGTAAATTATTATTTGGAAGTTGAATTAATACCCCATTAAAAATTATATCAATGTCTTTGGGATCCAAAAATCTATTATATTTATATTTTGGTGATATGAAATTGGAAATAATTTTTAAAAAAAAGAAAACAAACAGTTGAATTGATATAGAAGATATTAGATGTGTTGGAAACAACTTGAAATTTACGAAAGAAAGATATTGAAAATAAGAAATTCCATCTTTTGGATATAAAATATTATCCCATGTCTGGTCCATTATTTCATCGTTATTGAAAATTAATTTTCCATCTATTTAAAAGAGTATAAGATCCAAGGATTCATTTTTGAAAAAGATATATAAATAATTTTTGACATACTAAATTTATGATTCACATTATTTACACTTGAAAAGAATAATTCTCCCTCCCAAAATATATCTAAATCCAAAATTTCTTTGATTGATTCATTAAGAAATTGCAAATCCTTTTTTTTTTTGAAACATTTTGAATTAATAATTATTAATAGATCTATGACAAATTGTCGAACCTTCTGAATCTTTAATTTTACATTAAAATGTTTTAAAATTTCATCCTCTTGAAAACTATCTTTTTTTTTCAAAAAATTTTTTTCAAAGCTTGACATCTTTTTTTTTTTTTAATTTAGGAAAAAAATTACTATCCTTTGTTAGAATTGAAATTGAAGAATGAGAAAAACATTCCTTTACATGTTTAAAAAGTCCAAACATTCCCATCTTGGTATTTGAATCACAAAATTGATCTTTCAAGGTTTATCAATAAATAAATAAATAAATGAGGACAGGGAAATGAATTAAAAATAAACTAACTTGATTCTGTAATCCATAAAAAATCAAGATGAGCTGAGAGAGGTAATTGATCAAAAATGTAATGAATTTTTTCATCATTCAAGAGTGCTAATAAATGATCATTAGAAAGAAAGAAAAATCAAGTAAATGATATTAATAAAACTCACGAATATGATTCCAATCAATCTTTGATATTTCCATAAAACCAATCTTTGATTGTTCTTCTATTTGACTTGATTCATAGTTTTGTTCATAATGTGCACAACAAAACTTTCTTCCCTTTGAATCTATTTTATAATCTAATGTTAAATCCAAAATAATGAATCAACAAAAAATCATAATAATATAATATCATTCATGATTTCTCTAATCCTCCCATTTCAATGGTTTCATAAAATATAAAGATCAAAATCAATAAAAAAGAAAAAATATAATCAAAGGAAGTAAATAAAAATCACAAAAGAATCAAAGAACAGAATCAATTCAGAATCTAATCAACTTTGCACAGCTCAATGGGAGAAATATTTAAAAAAGAAAGAAAAAAATAGAAAGAATGAAAAGAAATGAAAAATGATGGACAATAAATGTAGTAAAATAAGTGTAGAATCATAGAATCAAAGAGGTACCTGAAAGAGTTTGTTCAAGGGAAGAGATGTCCTCCTTTGAGGAGAAGAGGAGGAAGCAGTAACGACCCAGCTTGTCAAAAAACAAAAAACAATTTTTTTTTTTCAATTTTTTTTTTTTTTTTTTTTTTTTTTTTTTTTTTTTTTTTTTTTTTTTTTTTTTTTTTTTTTTTTATTTTTTTTTTTTTTTTTTTTTTTTTTTTTTTTTTTTTTTTTGTGTTGACATTTTTAATTTTTATTTAGAGTACATGATATACACGATATAACAAGTTTTTTTGAACTTTAAAATTAGAATCTGGTTTGGTTGGTAAGATCACTCATTTAATAGTATTTCTTTCAAGATTTTCAATGACCAGTGATTGAGAATTTTGGTTTTGGTATTTGTGTAAATTTGACTTGATTTGTGCTTTGATTATTTATTTGCTATACACTATAAAACAAGGATAAGTTTGTGATTCATTGACAACTAATTCATCAACAGTCCACTCTTTCTTTGATTCTTCTACTTTAGTTATTGGATAAGCTGTACTTGTCGAGTTTCCATTCACTAAAATTAAGAAGAAGAAAAAATGAAATGAATAAAGTGATTTAAAAAGTTTACCAAGAGTAATATGAGAATCATAGCCAGGATTTATAGGTTTTCCAAAATAACCTTTCTGATTAATTTTTCGTTTGTATTGATCTATTCCATTTGAATCTTTTTGTTCTCTTTTTTCCATCACCACTTGTCCTTTCTCATCAGTAATAAATGGATGTTCTACGACTGGAAATGGATTACCAACAATCATCAATCCAATCACAAATACTTTAAGATCTCCCTTACAATATTTCCTTGCATATTTTTCTTTGGATGTTGTATAGACCCCTTTTATGTTGAGGTTGGTTTGTAGAAGTTTTTAAAGACTAAAATTTTTGAAGGATATCGAAATAGTAAAATATACCTAGAGAAAAATATCCAAGATCGTTAACATTATTTGGAACGGCACTAAATCCATTATTACCTTTTGATTTTTTTTTTTTTTTTTTTTTAAAAAAAATGAAAAATGAAAAATGAAAAGAGAGTACAAATTCTCCAGGCAGCATCTTCACTTGTTCCTTGGATCATTGGAATCACAAATGCCTAAGTTTAATTGAGAATTCATTAACAAAAAAAAAAGGAAAGAAAAAGAAAAGAAAAGAAAAAAAAAGAGATCTAAATATACGTTGTTTCCATAATTCCATCCGAATTGTTTGAATTTTGAAATATAGTCTCCTAAGTATTGAATCATTGATTTTCTTAATTCGGATTCAAAATCATTTCCTTCATACCAATCTTCTTTTTTGTATCGATTTGGATCATGTCTACAATTTTTAAATATTTGTTCACAACGTCCTTTAAATATATTTTTCAAATTTATATTTTCATTTCCAATTACTTTTTCAACTTTTGATAGATCAAATCCAAGAATTTCTAAAATCTTTTTCAATCCTTCAAATAATTCTTCATCAATTGCTTTAGAGTTTTCAAAAATTGGATCTGTTTCACTTTTTTTACTTTCTTGATTTTGATTTTCATAAGTGAAATTCCAATAACCATTTCCTGATTAATTTTTTGGTTATATATATTGTTTATTTATAAAATTGAAAATGAAAGAAGAATAAAATGAAGTACCAAAATTATCTTGATTCTCTAAAGCATCAAGTAAACCAGTTTTAAATAATAAATCTTCACCATAGATTGGAAAATGAGTAATTGGACAAATTAATGTTCTATCTTTTAATTCTAATTTACAATCTTCATGAATTTCGTTCAAATCAATTAATCCTTTTGAAAAATGAGGAGATCTGACACATTCTTTCCGTGTCATCCCTTTATAATTTCCACTAACTATTTTCACTTCATCATAAATATATTTCATCATTTCTAAACATTCATTTCTTTCTTTCCCTCTAATCCTAATTTCAAATACATTTTCTGACATTTTAACTTCTAATAAACATAAAGTATTTCTATTCTCATTTTCATTATGAACATGTTTTAATAGGACACCTCTTCTCCAAATAATATTATCAGCAATTCTATCATGAAATCTCACCAATAATCTTGAAACCATTTCACTTGGAACTTGATTAAATGAAAATATCCTTTCAATTTCAATTTCTCCTCTTGGAATTGTTATTGGCCATTTCTTTTCTAATTGATTCCGAATAAAGTTCATTTCATATTCCATACTTGCTATTCTTTGATTTTCTTTTTGAATTTTCACTTTTTCATTTATTATTTTTTCTTTTTCTGTTTGATTTGATACCAACTTTTCTAATTTTTCTAATTCTTTCATTTGTTCCAAATTTTTAACTTTCGTTTCGTTTATCATTTCTGGATCTGGTAATAAATTTGGAATAATAATTTTGTTTTCACTTTTATTTTCATTTTGTTGATCTTTCAAAATAAAACAAACTTCAAATTTTTCCAATAAAGATAAATACGTATCAATTAAATTTGTTGGTCCATTCCAAATCCTGTTTAATTGAGAATAATCAATAATTCCATTTAATCTCGTTTGTCTTGATGATTCATCTGCTTTGAATAAATCTCCTAATATGTTCTTTGTTAAATGTTGTGGATCCAAAACAACAATATTTGATAATTCAATTGGTTCATCAAAATAAATACAAATTCCCCATTCATGTAATAATCTTAATGCTCTTTTTGTAAACTCAATATCAAATTTAAATGATGATCGAGATTGAGTTTGGGATTGAACATAAGTGAATAAATCTTGAATTTCAATAATTGGATGATCTCGTTTCAATTTCCTTAATTCATAAATTGATTTTTCAATTGATAAATATCCGACTGGAACATTTTCTCCCATATAAGAATGACTTAATGAAATATTAAAAATAATTTCTCTTAATTCTTCAATATTTTCCAATGTTGAACAACTCACTTCAAAATAAAATGGTGGTGATTTCAATCCATTCTCAGTATATATATCTTCAACTCTTCTTCTTCGAGAACCTTTTATATGATCATCATTTGAAACAAGTTCTGAATCCAAAAATGTTCCAATAATAATAATTGAATAAAATGGTTTTCCATTTTCATCACAATAATTTTGATTTAAATGAGATGATAATGATTTCAACCAAAAATCCAAACTTTCTAATCCTTTAATTCCTTGATCCATTCTATATAATACTAAAAATATTGATCTATTTGATAAAAAATAATGATGTGTATTATAATAATCATTTTGCCCTGCAAAGTCCCAGGTTGCCAATTCTATATGGTTATCTTTATCTTCCTTTTCTTCATTTCCATTTCCATTTCCATTAGTATTTCCATTTTTATTTCTATTTCTATTATGATTGAATGTTGTCGAATTCCAAATATGCGTATTAACTTCGATTCCATGAGTTGCAGAATTTAAAATAACTCTTTTCAATCTTTGAAACCATTTATCTCTTGTTTCTTGATCTTTGAAATAAATTTCGATTTTCTGTTGGGATTTATCATTTAATGGAATTAATTCCAATCCTATTTCTTTTATTTCTTGAACATTCCATTGCCTATTCTCAACAATTATTTCTCTATAAACTTTGTTTAATTCATTTGGCTTATATTTTCTGAAATATTTTCCTTGTAATTCGATTAGATACTCAGTTTTCACCAATTTTGCTTCAGTTTCACCAAGATCTCTAATTGGAAATAAACAATCTAAAATTGTAGTTTTTCCAACATTTTCAAATCCAACAACCATTACTTTTGTTCTATAAATTGATTGTGACGACCTTGTTAAATCTAAATCTAAAATATATTTTGCAATTTCTTGAGTTCCTTTTGATTTAATTTCAATTGGAATTATTTCAAGTCCTTCAAAGCTATCTAATTTCATATCATCAACTCTGTTTTGTTATTTTTCTTTTATTTTCTCAAAAAAATGAAAAAAGAAAAAGAAAAAAAAAATGAACATGGAAAAATGAACAAAAATTACTCAATTATTTGAAGGGAATCATTCACTTGTAAATTAATAACAAGAGATTGAAAAATTAATCGGAGATTTTCTTTTGAAATTGAACATCTTCGAATTCTATCAACCGATTTTTCTTTTTAAAAATAGAAAAGTGAAAAAAGGAGGAAAGAAAACCTTAAATATCTCAATTTTTGAATCTTTTGAATGACTTGAGATAATTGTTCAATATTTTGTGGAGATAATCGAATATCATTGAAATTTAAATCAATTGCAATTGATTTTGGTAACTCTAGAAGAAGTTCAAAATTAAGGGTTCTTGAAATTACTTCGGTCATTGATTTTCCATAAGATTTCTTTTCTAAATCAAACTTTAAATGTAATATGTCTTCTTTATATTTCATGGTATCTCCACAAATGATTGCTTCTCTACATAAGATTTCATCTATCTCAAGCTCTCCTATTTCTATTTTGAAAAGAAAAAATTCATTGACTGAGGTATAAGTTAATTTAATAAAGAAATAAAATCATATTTATACCTTTGAAATTTAATTTTTTTCTTAATTGTCTTTTTACTTTTTTGGGATCAGATTGATATTCTTGAAGTAAATTATAAATTGATAAACAATTATTTTGTCTTTGTTTGATTTCACCATCTTCTTTTTCGTGATCCAATTTTTCTTGTAACTCTGAATTTATTTTTGCAATTTCTAATGGTAATATTCCTTTATGATTTTTTGAGAGAATATTTAATTCTCTTTTGCTTGCCAGCATGTATTCAACAATTTCTAATCTCCCATTTTTACATGCAATGAAAAGTGGTGTTTCTTTGAATTCGATGGATTCCCAATTGATCTCAACATTCTCATTCTCAAAATGTTCTGTGAATTTCTTGATGTCTCCATTCCTTGCACTCTTTTGAATCGTCTCCTGCTTTTGCATCATTTCCTTTACCAAAAATATGAAAGGTTCATCCACATTCTCTCCTGACTTTGCACTTACTTCAAAATATGGGAGATTAAATTGTTTGACTTTTTCTTGTGCTTCAAATTTTGAAATCACTCGCTTTGAATCTAAATCGATTTTGTTTCCAACGACTATTGTTACAACATCTTCATTTGCATTGTGCTGAATCTTTTCAATCCAAGATGGAATTGAACTGTATGAACTCTTGTCTGTTACATCACAAACTAGAATTATCCAGTGTGCACCTCGACTAATATATCGTGTCAAAGAATTAGTTGGAAATAAAATAAAAAAAAAAAAACAATGTTACAAAGAAGAAATTTACCAATAAGCTTCGGTTATTGTTCGAAATCTTTTCTGTCCTGTGGTGTCCCAAATATTTATTGTCAAATTATAGCCATCATATAATATCGTTTTCATTTTGATATCAAATCCTATGGTCGCCATAAGGTCTGGAACAAAATTGTCTTCAGTAAACCGATCCAAGAAACTTGATTTTCCTACAGAATCCTCTCCAACCAAAAGGATTTTGAAGGCATCCATGTAATTATGCAAATCTAAGAATTATAACTCGAACTTCAACTTGACGACCTATTTTCTATAAAAAAAAAAAAAAAAAATTAGAATTTAATGGATATTATACCCAACTAATTCAATGGAGTGTCCGAAGAGAACGAAGCTTTCAGAAAAAAAGGAAATATAGATATAAGTCCAACAACTATTATAAGAATAAGAATAAGAAGAAACCACAACTTAGTCATAAAATCCCAAAAATCAATCGGTCATAGTAATAAAAAATAATAGGTGAAAAACAACTTTGGTTGCTAATCATTTACGGATTAAACGATATTTATTTTTCGAATATGACAAATTTACTTGAGATTCTTTGTTTTTTCAATGCTGGAGATCCTTTGTTTTTTCAATTAAATTCTTCAAATTGTGTATCTGTAGTTTGATCAGTTTCATGAATGAATGAGTTTTACTTTGATTGTTCTTTTACTTTTTCTTCTTTCTTTGACTTTTCCTTTTTCTCTTCACTTTTCTCTACAGTATCTCTATCTGAACCATAAAAAGAATCCCTATCTGAGTTTTGGTCAGAACTCTTTTCTTTAGCTTTTCTTGGAGATTTTGAGTCTTTTTCAATTTTTGATTTTGATGCACTTTTTAATAACTCTTTATCATCTGTTTTTTGCTTTGATTTCTCACTCTCACTTCCTCTATCTAACTTTGATTTTGATGGCCTCCTTCGCAACTCCCTGTCACTATCACTATCTAAATCAAGATTCGACCTTGATGACCTCCTTGATCCATCACTATCTGTGTTGCTCTCCACCCTTGATTTCGATAATGATCTCCTTAGTAGTCTATCATCACTCTTTTCATAATCTCCTAACTTCGACTTTGACAATTTTCGTTCTCGAATTTTTGTGGGCTCAGTTTCTTTTTCCTTCTCTTTTTCTTTTTCTTTTTCTTTTTCCTTTTCCTTTTCCTTTTCCTTATCTTTCTCTTTTTCTTTTTCTTTTAACTTTTCATTTCCATTCTCACTTACTTTTCCTTTCTCTTTCTCCTTCTCCTTCTCTTTATTCTTTCCTTTCTCATTTTCTTGGTCATCTTTGGTAATTGAGTTTCTATCTTTTCCTTTCTCTGAACTTACAAGAAGTTTGTTACTTGAACTTCTTTTTTCAGTTTTCGATAATTGTGATGCTTTATTTGAAGTGGATCGTCTTCTTCTAATTTTCACTGGTATCGTTGTTTGAGGAACTGGTTCTCTTGCATTTGGTTCAACAAATTCTTTTTTCGTTAATTCAAAATATAATGCTATTATGAAGGGAAAAAAGAATATTAAAATATAATCAAGATACAATAATTATGAATAAAAATAATAAAAAATAAGATAACGTACTTTTCAAATCACGAATTACATGTTCTAATTGAGGCCTTTTATCTGGTGAATCTTCACAACAATTAATTGCAATTTGTATTAATTGAGGAGGAGCTTTAGGTTCAGCTCTTTCCCTTTTTATTTATTTATTTGTTTGTTTGTTTTACTACCAAAATGAAAATTTAAAATTAATCAAATTTTTGAAGAGTACCTCACTTCTTGAGGGTCAATTCCGAAACCTGGAATAACTCTTTTAAAAACTGACATCGAAGGGGCTTGTCTTGATAATATCTCACAAAGTACCTAAACAATAATAAACAATAAAATTAAAAATCTGAGAAATAAAAAGAGAATATGACAAAATCAGGAGAGAGAGAAAAAAAAAAAACTAACAATTCCATAAGAAAAAATATCAATTGTTTCATCATACTCCACACAAAACATGATCTCTGGTGCTTCAAACCATTCACTTCCAACAAATGTCATTCCTTTTGAACCACTAGATCTTGAAAATCCAAAATCGCAAAGTTTACAAGTTCTAGTTGCATTTTCTATTAATACATTTTCAGTTTTTACATCTCTATGAATAATTCTTGTTTTATGTAGATAATCTAATGACATTGCAATTTGAATTGCAAATTTTACTCTTTCTCCCCAGTCTGGATTATGTTTATGAAGATATTCACGAAGATTACAACCCTATAATAATTAAAAAAATCAATTTACAAACGCTATCTTTGTAAACAAAAAAAAAAAAGAAATTAACCTTAACAAATTCTGTTACTAAACATAAATCCTTCACATCTGATGAAGTCCCAAGAAATTTAACAATATAAGGATGGTGAATTGAGCTCAATATCTCACATTCTCTAGCAAAATATCGATCTGTATCATAATCTGCCTTGTTAAAGATTTTCTTAATCGCAACATCCTATTTATTTATTCATGAAACAATTAGACGAAATTAAAAAACAAAAAATTTTCAAAAAGAAAATAAGAAAATTAGAAAATAAGAAATTAGAAAATAAGAAATTAGATTAGAAATTGATGTGTTTGGAAAGTAAGAAAGTATAAAAATAAGAAATTAGAAAACAAATAAGAAAACATTACATTTCCTTTCCACTTCCCTTTGTGAACTGCTCCGAAATTGCCTCTTCCAAGAACCTAAAGAAATTAGAAATTAAAAAAAAAACTTTAAAATTAAAGAAATAAAAAATAAAATAAATTGAAAGAGTAAAGAGTTGAAATTTGAACCTCTCCGAATTGGAGTTCAGACAGAGGGATCTTGTTTGTTGATTCCATTTCTTTTAAAATTTTTCTTTTGTTTTTTTTTATTTTATTTATTGTTTGTTTGTCTCCTTGTTTATTTATTGAAAATTAACTCCCTGTGTTTGGAAAGTAAGAGAATTTAGAATTATAATTGTTTGTTTGTTTGTTTTTCTGAAAAAATTTATTTTATTTATTATAATTTGAAATTTATTAATTTTTTCATTGCTCTTATTTATTGATTTTTTTTTTTTTATTGAAAGATTGCTATTGATTATTGTAGACGGAGATGGGAAAGTGATTTTTTAATCTCGCGAGTTTTGTGCTTGTGGATTGTGATTGAAATGACTGTATCAGATGAAACAAAGAACATAAGAACACAAAAGAAATCCAAATGGTTTTTTTTGATTGATTATCTATTGAGAAACTCTTCCAAAATAACTTTGCTAGCTTGATTCCAAGGTTTTTGAAGATTCGTTCCTAATAAGTTATTATAACTGTTGTTTTTAATTAATTCAAGCGAAGCATCCCAAAAAAAAAAAAAAAAAAAAAAAAAAAAAAATAAAA
>Ga0209960_1004351_pt1 | contig 10957 bp, 14 predicted proteins | sample ThiBiot_500_plan_2_FD_183947 | JGI IMG/M metagenome (GOLD analysis project Ga0209960, IMG submission 183947) | Wastewater bioreactor microbial communities from Cape Town, South Africa - Thiocy_expt_500_plan (SPAdes) | ecosystem: Engineered > Bioreactor > Thiocyanate-remediating >... | reverse complement strand
AAAAAAAAAAAAAAAAAAAAAAAAAAAAAAATAGAAATTATTTAAATTTTTATTATTTCTTTTCTTTTTTTTCCACTTAAATGTTTTATTCGTAATACACGATATAAGAAGGATAAATTTGTGATTCATGAACTACTAATTCATCAGCAATCCAAGTTTCATTTAATTGTTCAACTTTCATGATCGGAAAGGCAGAACCAATATGTCGGTCGTCAACTTTATTATTTTAATTTTATTGTTGAAATAATATTGTCAAATTAAAGATAAAAGAATACCAAGAGTGAAATGAGATTGATAACCAGGATTTATTGGTTTTCCTAAATACCCTTTTTCATTGTTCTTTGACATATTTCCTTCAGTTTCTTGGACGATTACATTTCCTTCTTCATCAGTCACAAATGGATGTTCAATCACAGGAAATGGATTTCCAACTATTACAAATCCAATCACAAATACTTTGGGAATCTGTTGACAATACTTTTCTGCGTATTTAACTTTGGATGTTGTATAAATTCCTTTACCATTTGTCAAAAATTAGAAAAGGTTAAAATTATAATAAAAGGAGAAAAAAAATACCTTGTGAATAATAACCAGCATCAACTTTGGAAACTGTTCCAAATCCAGCATCAGCTATAAGTTTAATGTTTTTATATAGATCAATTTTGTCTTTGTTGTTTGAAAAATAAAATAAAAGAAAAGAAAAAGAAACAAATTCTCCAAGCAGCATCTTCAGTCGTTCCTTGAATCATTGGAATTACAAATGGCTACAAATTTTGAAAAGTTTCACAAAGGGTTGAATTGAGTGAAATAAATAAATAAATAAATAAATAAAATTACATTATTTCCATGATTCCATCCAACCTTTCTAAATTTTGAAATATAATCACCCAAACATTGAATCATTGATTTTCTTAATTCAGGTTCTGATTGTTCAATCCAATCTTCTTTCTTAAATAAATTTGGGGTACTTTGATGTTTACTTGATATTTGTTGACAACAAATATCAAATGACTTCTTCCAATTTTTGTTTTCAATTCCAATAATTTTATCAACTTTTGAAATATCAAATCCAAATAAATTAAGTAAATATTCAACTTTTTCATATTCCTTTTTGTTTAACTTTTGTGAGTTTTCAAAAATTGTATTTGCTTCACTTTTTTGATTTCCTTGATTTTGATTTTCCTCTCGTTTTTTATTTTTCTTTTGTTTTCCTTTTTTCTCTTTTCTTTTCTTTTTTAAACTTTTGAAACTGTAATTCCAATAATCGTTCCCTTATTAATTTTTTAGTTACGATATTTATTTAAAATTGAAAAAAGTTAAAAGGTACCTATATTATTTTGATTACCTAAAGATTCAAGTAGACCAGTTTTGAATAATAAATCTTCACCATAAATTGGAAAATGAGTAATTGGACATATTAATTTTCTATCTATCAATTTCAATTTACAATCTTCAATTACTTCATCCAAATCAATCAATCCTTTTGAAAAATGAGGAGATCTAACACATTCTTTCCATTTCACTCCTCCATAATTTCCACTAACAATTTTTACTTCTTCATAAATATATTTCATCATTTCTAAACATTCTTTTCTTTCTTTTCCTCTAATCCTAATTTCAAATAAATTTTCTTCCATTTTAACTTCTAATAAACATAATACATTCTCATCATCAAAATGTTTTAATAATACACCTCTTCTCCAAATTATATTATCAACTATTCTATCATGAAATCTAACCAATAATCTAGAAACCATTTCACTTGGAACTTGATTAAATGAGAATATCCTTTCAATTTCTATTTCTCCTCTTGGAATTGTTATTGGCCATTTCATTTCTAATTTATCTTCATTTATTCTCATTTTATCTTCTGAAAGTAAATTTGGAATAACGAGTTTCTTTTCATTTTCATTTTGATCTTCTATTCCATTTTGTTGATCTTCTATTATAAAACAGACTTCGAATTTTTCTAATAAAGATAAATAAGTATCAACCAAATGAGTAGGTCCATTCCAAATCTTGTTTAATTGAGAATAATCAATGATTCCATTTAATCTTAATTGCCTTGTTGATTCATCTGCTTTAAATAAATCTCCTAATATGTTCTTTGTGAAATGTTGTGGATCCAAAACAACAATATTTGATAATTCAATTGGTTGATCAAAATAAATACAAATTCCCCATTCATATAATAACTTTAATGCTCTTTTCACAAATCCAATATCAAATTTAAATGATGATTGCGATTGAAATTGTGATTGAACATGTTTAATTAAATCTTGAATTTCAATAATTGGATGATTTTGTTTCGATTTCCTTAATTCATAAATTGATTTTTCAATTGCCAAATATCCAATTGGAACATTTTCACCCATATATGAATGACTTAATGAAATATTAAAAATAATTTCTCTTAATTCATCAATATTTTCCAATGTTGAACAACTCACTTCAAAATAAAATGGTGGGGATTTTAATCCATTCTTATCATATATTTCCATTATTTTGGTTTGTCTCAAATTTTTATCTTCATCACTTCGATTATCATTAACAATTGAATCCAAAAAAGTACCAATAATAATAATTGAATAATATGGTTTTCCATTATCATCACAATAATTTTGATTTAAATGAGATGATAATGATTTCAACCAAAAATCCAAACTTTCCAAACCTTTCATTCCTTTATCCATTCGATATAATACTAAAAATATTGATCTATTTGATAAAAAATAATGGTGTGTATTATAATAATCATTTTGTCCTGCAAAATCCCAGGTTGAAAATTCAATATGATCATCTTTATCTTTATTTTCATTTCCATTTTGTCTTGTTTCCAGATTTTTTTGGTTTGGTTGTTGATTGAGTGTTGAAGAATTCCAAATATGAGTATTTACTTCAATTCCATGAGTTGCAGAATTTAAAGCCACCCTTTTCAATCTTTCGATCCATTCATCTCTTGTTAATTGATCTTTGAAATAAATTTCAATTTTCTTTTGATTTTTATCATTTAATGAAATTAATTCTAATCCTGTTTCTTTTATTTCTTGAACATCCCATTCTTTATTACAAAGAACAATTTCTTTATAAATCTTGTTTAATTCTTTTGGTTTATATTTCCTCAAGTATTTTCCTTGTAATTCAATTAAATATTCAGTTCTTCCTAATTTTCCTTTTTTTTCACCAAAATTTGTAATTGGGAATAAACAATCCAAAATAGTAGTTTTGCCAACATTTTCAAAACCAACAACCATTAATTTTGTTCGATAAAGTGGTTTTGAATTTGGAGATTTACACAAATCTAAAATGTATTGAACAATTGAATATATTCCTTTCTTTCTAATTTCAATTGGTATTGTTTCTAATCCTTCTGTTGATTCTAATTTAATATCATCAATTCTATTGAATTATTGTGATTATTTTTATTATGAAATATATTCAAATTTAAACTTTTTTTTTAAAAAAAAATACATGATGTATTGTATATTGCTTAATTGCAAATTTTCATATTTCCAACATAAAGTTTTCAAAATTTCAAGAATATTAGAAGGTGTCAAATCACAATTTATTAATCTATTTTATTTTATTTTTTTATTTTTATTTTATTTTTTTATTTTATTTTTTTATTTTATTTTTTTATTTTATTTTTTTATTTTATTTTTTTATTTTATTTTTTTATTTTATTTTTTTTTTGAAGATAAAGGAAAAACATACTCTAATCCTTTGATGTTCTTGTTCTTTTTCAAATATTCGTTTATAACAAAAAAATCTTGTTTGTTGATTGTTCCTTTTTCAATGGACAAGAAGGGGAGGTGTTGAAATGTTTCTAAATATTCTGAATATCTTTGTTCTATTTTTATTGCATTTTATTTGTTGTTCTATAATTTATTGTTGAATATGAAATTACCTGTATCAAATTCTTTGATTAGTTTCGAAATGCTCGAGTGGTTCTCCTCTTTTGCAATATCAATTGCAGTTTTTCCTTGTCTTGTTTTCTTCCTTATTGAAATTCGTTTCTCATTTAATAATAATTTCACAATTTCAATGTGTCCAAATTCACAAGCAGCACAAAAAGGTGTTTTACCATCAAATGTTGCTTTATTAACATCAACTCTTTCATCATATAATAACAATTTCACAATTTCAATATGTCCTTTTTTACAAGCAATATAAAAAGGTGTTTGATTTCTCTTATTTGTTCCATTAGTATCAATTCTTTTATCGTTTGATAATATTTTCGCATAAAAAGGTGTTGCAAGGAATATTTCCGTGCTGTTGGTGCTGACTTCCTCATAATGTAATAATATTTTCACAATTTCAATATGTCCTTTTTTACAAGCAATATACAAAGGTGTTCTTGAATTTTCATCTCTTTCATTCAAGTTGATATCAAGATTTTTTTCATTTAATAATAATTTCACGATTTCTCTACGTCCTTCATAACAAGCAATCCAGAAAGGTGATGTTGAAAATATGAAATCTGTCTTTGGGGAGGCATTTGTATTACTGTCCGTACGCTCACAATCTAAAACTATTTTTTTGATAACTCTTTGGTCAATTAAGAATAATTTTACTATTTCAATATGTCCATTTTGGCAAGCAACATGAAAAGGTGTTTGATTTTTCTTATTTTTTTTCTCAATATCAATTCTTTCATCATTTAATAATAACTTCACAATTTCAATCTGTCCTTCTTGACAAGCAATATAAAAAGGTGTTCTATGAAAATAATCTTGCCAATTGATGTCAATTTGTGAGTCTTGAAGTAATCTTTGAGCATCTTCAACATTTCCATCTGAGCAAGCTTTCCAAAGTTGTTCTTCCATTATAATAATTTTATTTTTTGTTTGAAAGCGACCAAAGTCCTCCAAAAAATCACCAAGAAAAACATGACTCAGGAAAAATTTTAAATTTTTCGTCGAATCTGCCTTTTGAAAATAAAAGGTGAATTCATAAATGACTCTAGGAACCACCACCACCATTATTATTATTATTATTATTATATAGTATAATCCTTCATTATGGATTGTTTTCTGAGTGGGAATGAACAAGATTTTTAAAAATCATTCAAATTAATTTTTTTTTTTGAAATTTTTTTTTGAAAATTTTTCTGAAGAAGTTAGATTTTCAAACTCTAGAGTTCTCCAAAAAATTGGAGAATCAATCCTCTTCTAATGCAAACTTAAAGTTAACTTTTACTTTCAAGCTCATGAGATAATTTATAATGGAAAATCCAATTTTCATTCAAAGTTGAACCTTGAGAAAAAAAAAAAAAAAAAAAAAAAAAAAAAAAAAGAAAAAAAAAATCATTTTTCCACCTTTTGATAAGTAAAGAATTGAAAATGGAGGCAAAGTGAATTTCAAAAGTTTTTGTTTTTTCCACTTTTGAAAGAACTATTAGAACTATAGAAGAAACTTTAGTTGTAAAAGCCATCAAAAACCAAGAGATGTCTCAAATACTTAAAGGTGTTACAGTTGTTGCATTAGAACAAGCAATCGCTGCTCCACTTTGTACTAGACATTTAGCTGATATGGGTGCTAGAGTCATCAAGGTAATATTTATAATTTTTTTCATTGATTTTTATTAATTGATTTCAGATTTGATTTCAATTAATTAATACTGAACATATTTGACAAATAAAATACAAGATTCAATCAGAATTAACTAATTAATCAATTACAATATTTAGATTGAACGTATTGGTGAAGGTGATTATGCTAGAACTTTAGATAATAAAATGAATGGATTGAGTACACATTTTGTATGGACGAATAGAGGGAAAGAAAGTCTTTGTTTAGATATTAAGACATCAAAAGGACAAACTATTGTACATTCACTGCTTGAGAAAGCTGATATTTGTATTCAAAACCTTCTTCCTGGAGCAACATCAAAATTAGGGCTATCATCAGCTCAACTTCGTTCGAAATACCCTCAATTGATTAGTTGTACAATTTCAGGATATGGTCCAAAAGGTCCTTATCAACATAAAAAAGCTTATGATTTATTAGTCCAATCTGAAAGTGGATTACTGAGTGTAACAGGAACTGAACAAGAACCAGTAAAAGTATGTTATTTATTTTGAAAATCTCAAATAAATATTTATTTTCATTTTTTTTCAAAAAAAAATCATTAGGTAGGAATTTCAATTGCAGATATTGCAAGTGGATTATATGCTTACAATGGAATTTTAAGTGCATTATATCATCGTGAAAGAACAGGAGAAGGAAATAGTTTTGAAATTTCAATGTTAGAAGCAATGGGAGAACTCATGGGATATCCATACTGTGTCCTCCAAGGTTATAAAGAGGCAAAGAAAACTGAATCATCTTCATCACAAACAAAATCAAATGCTGAAATTGATATAGAAGCAGGATTAGTGAGGAAAGGTGCAACACATGGAGGAATAGCCCCTTATGGTCCTGTTACTACTAAAGAAGGGAAATCAACAATTGTTGCTGTTCAATCTCAACGTGAATGGATCTCATTTTGTAATGGAGTATTACTTGACCCTCAAATTATATCTCATCCATTATATGATACAAATATGAAACGAGTTGCAAATAGAACATCATTAACATCTTATATTCATAACATTATTAGCAAATTGACTTTTCAAGAGCTTGAAAAGAGGTTAATCAGGTTTATTTTTCAATTTCTTTTTTTGTTTTTTCCTGTTTCAAAATCTTCAAGTCAAAAATAAAAAAAATTAAAATTAGCTCTTCAATTGGATATGCTGAAATGAAAACAGTTAATGAAGCAATTGAACACCCACAATTCAAAGCTTTAGATAAATGGACAACAATTAATACACCAAAAGGACCTTTCCAAGTTTTAAAACCTGTTGTAAAAATGGATGGGAGTGAAGAGAGACAACTTGGTGGAATTCCTAATGTTGGAGAACATACAAAAGATATATTAAAGGAACTTGGATATTCTGAAAAAGAAATTAATTTGTTATATAAAGAGGGAATTGTTGGTTAATTAATTAACAATTTCAAAAATTCAAAACTTTGAATCAATCAATGATTGATGTCTTGGTTCACAATTTTTCAAAAACACTTTCACAGTGAAACTCCATTTTGTTTCTTGTTTGAGGCCTCAATCAAAAAAAAAAAAAAGAAGGAAAGAAAGAAAGACAAAGAAAGAAAATTGATTATTATTGAATTAACGGTTTACATTTTGACTATGAGATTTGAACCAGGTAAGTACATCTTCAATTCTGGAAAAAATTCTTCGATTAACTTGATAACGAAATCGAAAGCCTTGAGGAGTGACAGTAATTTCCTTTTGATTGAAATAAGAAATTAATTTTCAAGTTTGAAAAGGAAAAAGAAAAAAGAAAAAAGAAAAAAGAAAAAGAAGATACCTCTCTTCTTGCCCTAGATCCACTCTGATAAACAAGATAAAATTTTCCAGGTCTTGAATGGTTGATACATATATAATAAGGATTCATTCTTGGATTAGCTCTTTTCTCTCTATCAACAGTGTTCACTTTTTTTTATTAAAAAAAATTTTTTTTTTAATCAATAAAGACATACAAAAAAATAAAATCAAATAAATAAAAAATGTACTCAATTCTTCTACGGATGTATGCCTAAATTTCCTAAAATTAATAATATCATTTACATGAGTTGCCATTGGTTCAACAAAACGAGCAATAATTTCATCTAAATCATCAAATCTTTCATTTCCAATATATAAAACTTTGCCTAAAGACAATTCATTCTCTTTTTCTTGTTCTGCTACATCTAAATTTTTTTTTGTGTGGTGTAAATTTGATTTCAAATTTTATATATTAAAAAAAAAAAAAAAAAAAAAAAAAAAAAAAAAAAAAACCAATATGTTGAAAGACATCTCGGAAAACTTTCCAAGTAATAGTTAAATGACGATTTCCTTTACTTGATGGTCGAATGATTAACTCTCCAATATCTAAATTTTCATTTCTAAGGAAATTTTCAGCTTCTTCAAAATTTACATTCTTGAAATTTGGATGATCAATATTTCGAGTTAATTGTTTTGCAGCTTTTTGTCTTTGCACATCTTTTTTATTTTTATTTTATTTTATTTTATTTTATTTCATTAATTTTATTTTTTCAAGGTTAGTTTTATAAGCATACGTTGTTCAATCATAAGATCTTCTCTCTCTGCTTCTGAATCATAATCTGGATCCCTCTTTTCTGAAGCAATGATTCTAGCTTCCGTAATATCTTCATCCCTTCCAGATAGTTCAACTCGAAATTGTTTTTTATCAATCTTAAGAATATATTTTGAATAAGTTTCATTAAGCCAAAGAAAAAAAAAAAAAAAAAAAAAAAAAAAAAAAAAAAAAAAAAAAAAAAAAAACGTTTAGTATCTGAGCTAAAATATTTTGTTGTAAATTGAGTCTCATTTCAGCATGAGATCTCAAACCATTGCGTCTCTGCTCCATCATGAGTCCTAATTGATTACTCCATGATTGTGGGAAGTTATCTTCATAAATTATTCCAGGAAGTCCGCAATCAAGAAGAGCTTTCACAGATTTGGAAATTGCTTCAACTGATTGATTAACCTTGAATTAATTTATTTTTATTTGATTATAGTTTGGAAGTAGAAAATTTAATGAATGAAAAAAAAAACTACATTAACTGGAATAACCATTCCCTCACGAAGAGTATCTTCAGTTTCTCCTGTTAACATATCAAAAACTTCTGATTGGCTTTTTTTTTATTAAAAAAAATTAAAAGGGAGAAAGAAAAAGAAATAGAAAAAAAATGAAGAAAAGGAAAAATTACGTTGGAGGACGATACTCATCTCTTTGTTCAAAATATGGATCTTGAAGTTCTTCTTTAATTGCATCAATAACCATTCTTAACCGCCCCTTTTTGTTTTTTTAAAAAAATATATAGAATTCAAGTTTTTTTTTTAAAAAAAAAAGAAAATTATTTTAATTCAATTATTATTACCTTATTGGTTTTTTCAAGTTCTCTGGAAAATTCTTCAAGTAAAAGAAGATCCAAACTAATTTTAGAGAAATCAATAAATGAATCAAATTAAACATATTAATGAAAAAAAAAGAAGATAAAGTACGCTTCTTGAACTTCTGCTTTTGGTAGTGCAATCAATTGATTGACATGAATTGAAGGATTTTCTTCATCACCAATACTTTGATCAAGATCTTGAGCTGCTGCTGCCATTCTTTGAGCCCAACTAAATTTGGATGGAAAAGAATAAATAAAGGAAAAAGGAAAGAAAAAAAGAAAGAAAGTAAGAAAGAAAATTACCAATAATTTTTTGGATGAACTCTTGTGCTATCCAAAATATCATAAGTTTGATCATCCAAATCATTCATTCCCTTCCCTTTTCCTTTTCCTTTACCCTTTGGTCGACTATTTTTATTGAAATTATAAATTATTATTTTTGGAACCCAATAAAATAATAAAACAAAATATTAATGTTACTTGATATATTTCTTGTGATTAATTCGAATAAAGCTTGCGGAGTTCACAAATACTACTTTACCAAGTGAATGTTTTTCAATTAACGATTGACGAAGGTGTAATGAACCCTAAATACGGAATATTTGTCAAATAAAAAGAAGAAAAGAAAAAGAAAAAAACTCACAGATTGAGAAATGCTATTTAATAAAGCTTTAGCTTTTCGAGGACCAAAACCTGGAACAAATTGAAGAGTATAACTTTTATGAGGAAATTGAACAGCTTCATTTACATCAACACCAACTACAGAAACTGTATTCATAAAACACCTTTGAATAGTATTTAAAAGAGCACTTTGAGGTATCTAATTCAAAGTTTTCAATTTTCAAGTTCAGAAGTTAAATAATTAATAAATGAAGCTTACCGTTTCTTGCAATGGGGTAAAATTTAAACAAGTAATATCATAAACATTATTAGTAAGATTATAAAGACCTGCAAATTCTGAAAGTGGACAAAGAGCTCTTCTTCCTAATGATATACAATTGAGTAATAATGGAACAGCGTTTGGGAATTCAGCTTTTGCTCTTTATTTATTTATTCATTTAATTAATGAATTCTCAACTGAAAAATTAAACAACAAATACCTATCTGATGCAGAATAAACTCTTGAAACATTTTCTTCCATAAAAATTAGCTCAGTTCGACTTCTTGGCTAAAAAAAAAATAAAATAAAAATATTTGACGAAAAAGAAAAGGAAAAAAAAAAAAATCAACAATATCTTGGAAATCAGAACGAGGAGGGTAGAGAAAATCATAAACTATATCATAAAGATATCGAGAGTTAAGATTTGATGCTCCAATGATAACTAAATCTGGTTTATTTCCTTGTAAAAAAAATTTGAGCTCTTCTTTTTCTCGACTTTTTTCTAAATTAACAATGAAATTATTAAAAGATCATCTTTTTTTTGGAAATAGGATTTTTTTTTTTTAAAAAAAAAAAAAAAAAAAAAAAAAAAAAAAAGAATAGAAAAGTTCAAAACCTGGGACATCTTTTGTTTCTTTGAGAAAATCAAATCTGACTTGTTTTAATAATTCTCCTTTATGATTTAATAATGCACCAAATGTAGCTTGTTTTGGTTCAGAGCCCTATATTTCATTTTATGATTTAAAAGATCCAAAAAGAATTCAAAGGAGAAAAAAAAATTTTTTTTTTTTACCCAACTCATAGCAAAAATTGTAAGATCTTTGTCATCTTTTTCATTTTCATCACCACGATGATGTTTTGTATATGGTCCCATAAAGAGTTTCTAAAATTTTTTAAAAAAATTTGAAAGAGAAAAAGAGAGAAAAAAAAAAAGAGAAAAAAGAGAAAAAAAAAACAGTGTCAAGGTATTTAGCGGTTTGTTCAAGAAGATACTCTTGAGATTCACTTTGGAGTTTGCTTCTTATATGTTTCTCCATTGTTGGTTGTAAAAACTAGAAAAAGTTGATTAGAAAAAAGGAAAAAAAAAAAAAAAAAAAAAAAAAAAAAAAAAAAATTTTT
>Ga0209960_1004349_pt1 | contig 10960 bp, 12 predicted proteins | sample ThiBiot_500_plan_2_FD_183947 | JGI IMG/M metagenome (GOLD analysis project Ga0209960, IMG submission 183947) | Wastewater bioreactor microbial communities from Cape Town, South Africa - Thiocy_expt_500_plan (SPAdes) | ecosystem: Engineered > Bioreactor > Thiocyanate-remediating >... | reverse complement strand
GCATAGGATTAACGTATAATGAAATAAGGAGATGGTATAGAGATAAACGATATGTAGTAAAAAACGAAAAAGAAGGAAGTGTTGAGAAGGTAATTGAATTGAATCAACAAAAGAAAAAAAAAAAAACACAAATAAATAAATAAATAAGAAAACGAATAAATATATAGATCCCTGTAGGAGAGAATGAGAATCAAAATTTTGACAAAAATTCTTCGAATATTTATTTTCCTGAGACACGTTATTTTGATAACTTTTCAAATGAATTCGAGCAATCAACCTCAAAAGAGAATGATAGAAAAAGAAAAAGATCAAATGAAACTGAAAATAATTTTGGGGAATATGGTAATCAAGAAAATGGGGAAGAAGAAAGTGAAAGTGGAATTGAGACAGAAGAGGAAAATGATGGAATAATAATACCTGGTAATAATAATGTGGAGGAAAATTATAAAGTGAATGAAAATCAAAATGACCAAAATCAAAATCAAAATCAAAACCAAAATGATTCAAGAGAAAATTTAGAACAAGTCGATCAAACAATTCAAAAAAATCAAATTCAAGAAGAAAATAATAATAATGCTATCAAAGATAATAGTGGAAATGGTCAAAATCAAAATCAAAATCAAAAACCAAAAGTTAAAACAACTGAAAAAAGGAAAAGAAGGAAAAAAGTTGATCCAGAGAAAGTTAAAGAATGTGAAGAAAAATGTCTTGGTTCCCTTTCATCTCTCCCTACAAACTCAATTGAAAAATTGGAATTATTGAAAAAAATTTCTTCCACTGTTTGTTTTTCTTCCTCTTCCTTTTTCCAACACCACAATAAATCAGAAAAAAAAATCTAGTTATCAACAGCAGAAAGAATTCATTTAAGAGAGTTATTACATCCAAAAAAACCTTATAGAGGATCTTCCTTTCCTCTTCTTTCACCAGCACTTCATGCTAGAAGAGCTAAAGAATGTAATTTTATTTTCTTGAAGTTAAAAAAAATCAACAATGAAAATGAAAAATGAAATTAAAAATACACTAGCTTGGTCAGAACTTGAAATGATTTTTGGAGTTCAAAAGAATGAACCTTCAATTGAGTTACAAGAAAAGGATTTACAAGAGAAAGATGTACGCGAAAAATCTACTGGAAGTTTATTAAATCAAGATATGGTCATTGGTTTACGACATATGTTTCGGTATCATCGTGATTATCTTTATGTTGTTGCTAAAGATTTGTCAGTTTCAGGTTTACCGAATTATGATCAAAAGGAAATTGAAAGTGAAGTAATTTCTTCTTTTTCTTTCTTTTTCTTTCTTTTTCTTTCTTTTCCTTCTTTATTAATTACCTTTTTCCTTCTTGTTCTTATTATAGAGATCAAAATCCAATGAAAGTGAAAATGAAATTGAAAATGAAAAGAAAAGATATGTTGAAGAGAATCAAGAGATGTATGTTGAATATTAGATTTGTATTTTTCTTTCTTTCTTTCTTTCTTTTGTATTATTAGATCCCATGTATTTATTATTTCTAAAAAAAATAAAATCAGTTATTTTTATTTATTTATTGTTTTAAAAACTCTCTAATTTTATCTGAAGCAAGGTCCATAGGTTTCTTCTCATCAATATTTAATAAATTTTGATTTGCTTGAGCATTAATTAATAACTGTGCAATTTCACCATGTTCATTTGAGATTGCTAAATGCCTAAACAAAATTTTATTCATTTAATTAATTTAAAGAAAAAATAAATGAAATGAAATGGAAAATAACAATGGTGTATTTTTATCATTATCCCCAGTATCAATATTTGCTTTTAAATCTAATAATCTTTCAACAATTTGTTTATGTCCAACAGCACAAGCTCTAAATTTTTAATTTCAGCATTTTTCTGAATGACTCTCAAAATATAATAAAATGAGATAAAAAAAAAATTACCTATGAAGAGCTGTTGCACCAAGTTTATCTCTAATAGTAATATCACCTCCTTTTTCGATTAATTTATCAATTAACTATTAAAAATAAAATTTATATTAAAGTTTGAATAGAGATCATTAATTAATTAATGAATTAAACTTTAGTTCTATTCCTTGAGGCAACATAATGTAGACAAGTATGTCCATTTTCATTTTGAAGATTCACATTTGCTCCTTGTCCCAAAAGTAAGTCAACTAATTCTGCATATCCAGAGCTTACAGCAATCATTAATGGTGTCCATCCTGACTAGTCAATAAAAAGAGAATTAATTCGAATAATGATATAAAAAAAGAAATTAAAAAAAACTTCATCAGTTGCATCAATCTCTGCCCCTTCTTTTAATAAATGTTCAGCAACAGCTACTTTTCCTCCAGAAGCAGCCCAATGTAAAGGTGTTCTACCATCCTATTGATTTCATGGTATTAGATTTCCAATAATTTTTTGCATTCTTTTGTTCTTGATTCGTTTCTACTTTCTTTTTCAATTACACACATTTCCAATAAATTTGAACTTCAATTAATTCATAAAAATTTCAAGATCTTCTTTTAAAATTCTCTCTTATTTCCATGAACAAGTCCCAAATCCATTCTTGAAAAAATTCCAACAAACAAGAAAGTAATGCAGAAAGATAAAGCAGAAAGAAAAAAAAAACCTCATCTTGAGCCTTCAACAATGATAGTTTCTCAGTAAGTAATTGCTTTACTTTCTCAATGTTTCCATCATAACAAGCTTTCCAAATCCCGTCGCTGTTCATTACCTCTGTCTCTTATAATTATGAATGCAACAAGCAACAAGATCTCACAGAACAGAAGAAAAAAAAATTATTTATGCCGCCATGATTGAGAAAAAAAATTGGGTCAATTCAGAGTCATTTGGGTCCATTTTGGGTCGCTTTTCAGTTCATTTTCGGTTGATTTTCAGTTGATGTTTGGTTGATTTTCAGTTGATTTTTGGTTGATTTTTGGTTGAATTTTTGGTCGAATTTTTGGTCAAATTTTTTTTTTTTTTTTTTTTTTTTTTGTTTTTTTTTTTTTTTTTTTTTTTTTGTTTTTTTTGTTTTATTTTTTTTTTTTTTTTTTTTTTTTTTGAAGCCAATGGTTCAATCTGAAGTCGTATTTTCGTAAACAGAAAAGAAGAATTGATTGTCTGAATTATCTCATAATTAAATTTATTGTTGTTGAATCAAAAAATTGAAACTTGATGATCATATCGACTTACAATGATATTTAGAGTGTTGGAATCAATTGTGATATCCATTGGATAAGTAACTTTGAATTGTGTGATGTATTCTCCCTTTGAATTGAATATTTGAATTCTATTATTACCAAAATCACAAACAATAATATTATCATTCAAATCAACACAAATTCCATATGGACCATTAAATCGACCATTTCCATCTCCTCTTGATCCAAATTTTGAAATAAAATTTCCTTCTGAATCAAATATTTGAATTCTATGATTACCAGAATCACTCACAATAATATTTCCTTTTGAATTAATGGCTATTCCTCTTGGATCACAAAATTGACCATTTCTATTTCCTTCTGATCCAAATGTTGAAATAGATTTTCCTTGAGAATCAAATATTTGAATTCTATGATTACCATACTCACAAACATAAATTCTCTGATTCAAATCAACACAAATTCCATATGGATAATTAAATCGACCATTTCCATTTCCACTTGATCCAAATATTGAAATGAATTTCCCTTCAGAATCAAATATTTGAATTCTGTGGTTGCTATAGTCAGAAACATAAATTCTATCACTCAAATCAACACAAACTCCAAGTGGGTTATTAAATTGACCATTTCCAGATCCTTGTGATCCAAGTGTTGAAATGAAGTTCCCTTTTGAATCAAATATTTGAATTCTATAATTGTTGTACTCACTAACAATAATGTTTCCTTTAGAATTAATAGTTACTCCAAATGGATTATTAAATTGGCTATTTCCATTTCCATTTGATCCAAATGTTAATTTTGGTTCATTTATTTCTTTATAATTTCTTTGTTTTGGAGAAATTTGAATTTGAAAAGGAGAAGAATTGATATCAAATCCATTACATTTAACAAATATTGAATATTTTCCTTCATCTTTCAATTTCATTTTCACTTCATATTTTCCATTATTTAAATCTACAATTTTCCATTCATTATTTTCATTATGTTCCCCTTCAATATGAATCGAAAATTTATTTCCATTCCCTCCTTTTCTCATTTGATTTCCATCTTTTGAATAACTAATTATCTCAAATTTAAATTCTTCATTTTCATAAATTCTTTGTTTCTCATTTCTTGAAATTAAACATTTATCAGCTGAAATATCATATTCATCAATAACTCCAATATTTAAAATATTTGAATAAATCGATTGTTCTTCTTTTTTAGATATTAAAAATTCAATTAAAGAATGATGACAAGGTTCAATTTTCCAAATATTATTTAATAAATAATTTAATCTTGATTCGTATAATTTCTTCATTGATAAGAATCTTGCATCATTTTTGTTATCATTTGATAAAGAAATTGAATTTTGAATCATTTGACAAGATCCAATAATACTTTCAATTCCAAATTTTAATTCTTCTTTTTGAATTTCCAATTCTTTCTTTCTATGTTTCTCAATTTCATCTAATTTATTTAATAGTTCTTGTTCTTTTTCATCCAATTTATTTCTAATCTTATTAAAAAGTTGATTAATTTGAGTTTGAGTTGTTGTTGAATTAATTTCAAGTTCTTTGATTACTTCTTCACATTTACTGATTCCTTCTTTCAATTCTTTCTCTTTTGGTTTTACCTTTATTTTATTTTGATTTTATTTCACAAAATGAAAAATAAATAAATAAAAACTAACCTGATTAATTAAATCAATCAATGATTTTTTTTCATTTTCCATGATCTCTGATATTGTTGAGAACTTATGAGCTGAATGTTTCGGAACACATAATGAACAAATTGGCTCTTGACAATCATCACAAAATAATTTGATTTCCTCATTTTGGTGAATTTGACAATAAAGTTGTGAACTTGATTTTGAAATTACATTGATTTGACTTTTATCTTTCATTTCTTGAATTGAAATTAATTGATGATTTTTTGACATTTTTAATTTTAGGTGAGCCTTTGAGCACATTTCACAAAAATGTTCTTCACAATCCAAACAATAAGAGGTTGCTTCATTCTCTTCATCAAAACACATCAATTTTTGATTGTCTTGTTGAGATATTGATTTTTTCAAAGAATTTTGAGTATTGAGAGCATTCAATAGAAATGTATCAGTTGATAAATTAGCAAGTTGATCTCTTGATTCAGATTGAAAAGGAGTTCTACAAATAGGACATTTTAATCCAACATTTGAATGAGACCTTTCAACATAAATTTCCAAGCATTCTAAACAAAATGAATGAAGACATCCAAGTGTTTTTGGTTCTCTAAACACATCTTTACACAATGAACATTCAAGATCTAGTTCTAATTCTTTTTCCTTTGAAGACATTTTATCAAGTGTTTAAGAGTCCACTAGATTTCCTTCAATATCAGACCACTATTATTCAAAAAAAAAAAATAAATAATTTGTTAGCAAGATAAAGGTTCACATTCAATCAATTCTAAACATTGAATCAATCAAATATTTAATCAAATAATTGATGTGTGTCGAAATTAATTCATAACTGATTCAGAATCAGTCAATTATCATAAAAATAATCTGTTCATTAATTCATTAATTTGATTGATTGGTATGATAAATAAATTCTGATTCTGTTGAAGAATAAAAGACTCGAAATTTAAAAGTCCACTAAGATTTCTATTATTGAAAAAAAAAAAAAAAAAAGAAGATTACATTTTAAAACACAAGAGTATTAATCAATAAAATGATTCATAAATAGCTTTTCAGTTTAGTATGAGCATTACAGTTCAAAATAGAAAAGTTTCCATTTTTTTTTTTTGCCATGTTTGTTACGCTGCGTGCGCTGTTTCAATTATTTTTCTCTTTCTTTCTCTCATTTCAGCACAAAGCTTAAAAGTTTACAAGTAATATCCTATTCTACGACAAATTATTCTGATTCTATGTTCAAAGTTAGTTCTTTAATTTTATTGATATCTAATTCTTTCTTTATTTCATATTTTGTTTCATCTTTTTTGTTTTTTTGTTTTTTTTTGAACTAATTTTTCATTACAGATAAACCAAATTTAAAAGGAAGCTCTTTTGATTGAATTCTTCAAAGAAAGATTCGATCAATATAAATTCTCATGATAAGTGAAGGTATGAAATGAAACTTTTATATGAATATTTATATTTATATTCATATTTATTGAGAATGAAACCAAACCAATCACTTCATCTTCTTATCATTTGTTTGCTTTTTACTTCAATTTTTCGATCAACCTTTTATCATTCTTTGATTTTTTGTTTTGTTTATCTGTTGCTTATTAATTCCACAAACAAGTTGTTGTTGCATTCAACTTTTTGTTCAAAAAGTTACAAAGGATTCAATCTTTTCTTTTTGATCCAATTCTTAGGTTACCCAAAAAAGAAAATTTAAAAGCTCACAACACTTTTTCCACCATTTTTGTTCAAGTTTTTCGATTTCTTTATTTCACTTCCTAAAAGAAAAACTCCAAAGAAATCAATTGGTGATCGAAGATATTTGGAATGTGTTAGGATAAAAACTGCCACAAAGAAAAATAAAAAGGAAAAGGAAATCAGGGATCTTTGTTCACTTTTCATTAACCTGCAATTTTTCTTTTTCAATTTTCATTTTTATTTTCATTTTCATTTCATTTCATTCATTCATTCTTTTTTTTTTTTTAAAAAAAAACATTAACCTGAAAAAAAAAGGACTTTTATTTTTTGTCAAAAAAATTCATTTATTCATTGTTTTTTTTTTTTTTAAAAAAAAGGACAACTGATATTTTTGAAAATTAATGATTAATCTTTTCTTTAGAAAAGATGCAACTTCTGAAGATACTCAGCTTTTATTTTTTCTTTCAACTCTCTCTTGGTCGGTTTTCGTTTCTTTTCTTTTCTTTCTTCCTTTCTCTTCTTTCTTAAATTTTTCTTGCTTTCTTTCCCCTTTTTTTCAAAAAAATCACAATTAAAATTGATGAGAATAGGTGTTTTGGATCCTGGTGACCAAAAAATCTTGAAGGATTGGTATAATTCATTAACTGACAAAGGAGATTTGAATTGGAAAGTTAACACTGACTTGTGTGCACAAAGTTTACCTGAGATTAAGTGTAGTACGGCTCTCTCTCCTCAAAGATTGAGAACTTTGTATGTTTCTTTCTTTGTCCTCTTTCCTTTTTGCTTGAAAATTTATGAATATTGAACCCTTATAACTTATAAAATTGAAATAGAAATGTTCAGGGTAAACAAGTCGAAGGGAAAATCCCAGCAACATTTGGAAATTTAGAAAAATTACAAACTTTGTAAGAAATTTTTTCAAAAAATCATTGAAGAAATAATACTCAATTGACTAGGAACATTGGTAACAATAATTTTCAAGGAACAATCCCAACTCAACTTGGAAAATTAAAAGAATTAATCGAGCTGTAAATCATTTTCTTTTTTTTGATGTTGCCCAAAATAAAAATAAAAAAAATAAAAAAATAAAAAAATAAAAAATCAATGAGCAGATATCTTGGTAGAAACCCACTGACAGGAGCACTTCCAAAGCAGTTAGGTAACTTGGAAAAATTACGAATATTGTAGGAACAATTTTTTTGATTCCTTCATTTTCATAAGAATTAATCATTGTTATCAAATAGGAGTATAAGTGTAACACAAATCAATGGAACAATACCAACTCAACTTGGAAAATTAGAATTATTAACACAGCTGTAAAAAAATTTTTTTTTTTTTTTTGCAGTCATTGATATCAATAACTAGATTCCTCGATCAGAATCAATTAACTGGACCAATTCCAAGTGAGCTCGGAGATTTAAAGCAGTTACAATGGCTGTAATAATAAATCATCATTGTTATCAAATAATAATAATAATAATAATAATAATTTAACGAATAGAGCTCTCTACAAAAACAAACTAACAGGCCGAATTCCAAATCAACTTGGTAACTTAGCAGAACAATTGCAACATCTGTAAAACTAACTTATCTTTTTTTGTCATATCTTACACAAAATAAATAGATACTTACACGAGAATCAACTAACAGCAATTCCAACCCAGCTTGGAAAATTGAAAAAATTATTACGTCTGTAAGATTACTTTTTTTTTGTTGGCTTTAAATCACGATTTTGAATTTCAATCTATCATTTCAATTTGTGTGTTTTTTGGAAATGATAAATAAATCTGATTTTAACAATATTTACATAGCTACTTATACTCCAATAAACTTACAGGACCAATTCCAAACCAACTTGGTAACTTTGAACAATTGCAATATTTGTCAGAATAATTTATCATTTTTTTTTTCTTCTTATTTTTAACAAACCCAATAAATAGATACCTACATATGAATCAACTAACAGGAACAATTCCAACTCAGCTCGGGAAATTGGAAAAAGTAATAGATTTGTAAAATTCCTTTCTTTTTTTGTTAGATTTTAAAATTTTTGGTTTGAAAACATCAATAATATTGTTAAAATTCGATTTATTTATTTATAATTTCCAAAACACAAAATAAATAGATACCTAGACACGAACCAACTAACAGGACCAATTCCAAATCAACTTTTAATGTTATCTAATTTGAATAGATTGTAATATTTAACTTTAATTCCATCAAGAGAATATTTTTTTAAAAAAAATGAAAAAAAGGTATCTTTCACAAAATTATTTAGATTGTCCTGTTCTTGATTATTCTAAGATAGCGGGAAATGATTATGGGGCTGCAAAAAAAGATTGTGGTAAAAATCAAACGAAAAATATGAAAAAAAAAAAAAACAACAAAAACAAAAAATAGATTCTAGTTGTAAAAATAATCCATGTTTAAATGGAGGACAATGTTCAACAAGATTGAATAGTATTTATCATTGTGAATGTCAAGGAGGCATTGATTGCAGTTTCTTTCTTTCTTCTTTCTCTTTCTTTTCTCTTTTTTTTTTTTCTTTTTGACGAAAGATAAAGATAAGTTAAATATTTTAAAATTGAAATAGCACCATTATGTCCAAATGAACAAACAATCTTGAAGAATTGGTATAATTCATTAGAATCAACTGGAAATTTGATTTGGAATGTTGAAAAAGATTTGTGCAAAGCCCAAGAAGTTACTTGTGATAATTCATCTCCTTGTCCAAGAGTCATCAAATTGTATTCCTTCTTTTTTTTTCTTTTTTCTATTTTCATTTTTCATTTTTCATTTTCTTCCTCATTTTGAATTTTATTTTGAATACTCAAAAAAATGACAGGGGACTTCAAAATAAACAATTATCAGGAACAATTTCACCTGAATTTGGAAATTTAAAACAATTACAACAATTGTATCACTTTTTTTTTTTTTTTTTTTTCCCAATTCTAAGACAGAAAACAAAAAATATAGATCATTAAATAAGAATGAATTATATGGAACAATCCCAAAGCAAATTCCAAATTTATCCAATTTAAATACATTGTAATATCTAACTTTATTTTTATTTATGAATACAGTCATTTACAAAACAAAAATATTAAAAAAATTTCCTTATAATTCATAGAAATCTAAGGTTAAATTATTGGAATTGTCCAATTATTAATTATTCTAGTGCAGAATACGCTCATGATTATCTTGTTGCAAAACAAGATTGTGGTAAAAATATAAATTGAGAAAGAAAAAATCATTTTTTCAAAAAAAATGAAATTTAGATTCTAGTTGTCAAAATAATCCATGTTTGAATGGAGGACAATGTTCAACAAGATTAAATAGTGCTTATCATTGTGAATGCACTCTTGAATTTGCTGGAACCCATTGCGGTTGGTTTCTTTTTTCTTTTTCTTAAAAGATATTGATAAAGATAATGAATTTTACATGAAGATCGTGAACAATAATGAATTGAAATAGCACCATTATGTCCAAATGAACAAATAATCTTGAGGAATTGGTATAATTCATTAAACTCAACTGGAAATTTGATTTGGGATGTTGGAAATGATCTGTGCTTACAAACAGGAATTACTTGTGATGATTCATCTCCTTGTCAAAGAGTCATTAAATTGTACTTTTTTTTTTTTTTTTTTTTTTAAAAAATTTTTTAATTTTTTTTTTTTTTTTTTTTTTTTTTTTCGTTTTTTTTCTTCATTTTGCATCAAGTTTTAATAATTTATGAAAAAAAAAAAAAAATGAACAGAACCCTTCAAAATCAACAATTATTAGGAACCATTTCAACTTTATTTGGAAACTTAACAAAACTTCAAGACTTGTAAGTCCATTTAAAATCACATTTTTCCAAAAAAAAAAAAAAAAAAAAAAAAAAAAAATGGGAATAGGCGCTTATTCGGTAATAATCTCATTGGGCCAATTCCAAATCAACTTGGAAACTTAGAGCAATTAAAAATTTTGTAAGAATCTTATAATTCCTATTTCTTTCTCTCTTTTTGAATTTTTAAAAAATTAATGAAAACCAATAAAATAGATATTTACAAAATAATCAATTGTCAGGAACTCTTCCAACTTTGTTTGGAAATTTAACAAACTTACAAGACTTGTAATCATCTTTCATCACTCTCTTTAAATATACAAATTTTTTTAATAAATAAATAAATAAATAAATAAATAAATAGGCGTATTCATCGAAATCAACTAACAGGATCTGTTCCAAATCAACTTTTCAATTTGATAAATTTAAATGCATTGTAATATCTAAATTTATTATTATTCACATAATAGAGCAATTTGTGAACATCAAAAATATCAAAAAAATTCATAGGTATCTGAAATTTAATTACTGGGACTGTCCAATTATTAATTTTTCGAGTATTGGTACAAATGATTATAATATTGCAAAAGGAGATTGTGGTAAAAATGAAACGAATTTTTTTTTTTTTTTTTTTTTTTTTTTTTTT
>Ga0209960_1004347_pt1 | contig 10963 bp, 7 predicted proteins | sample ThiBiot_500_plan_2_FD_183947 | JGI IMG/M metagenome (GOLD analysis project Ga0209960, IMG submission 183947) | Wastewater bioreactor microbial communities from Cape Town, South Africa - Thiocy_expt_500_plan (SPAdes) | ecosystem: Engineered > Bioreactor > Thiocyanate-remediating >... | reverse complement strand
ACTCCATGTAGGTGAAATACATTCTTACCTAAATCAATTCCTATCGTTGTTATCTTCATGGTTGGACTCCTCCTTTTTTTGCTCAGAATATTGTACTCTACTCTGGCGAGTCCATTCCATTACTCCATCTACCAATCTGACCTAAATCAGAGGATGCATTTACAATTACTCTTAACCAATGCAACTTTGCATTTTCTTTCGTTGCTTCATTAAAGAGATAGTCGCCATGAATTTTATCACGTATAACCTGCCAAATTTTAGTCTCTAAGGTTAAAGCATTCCATTCTTTAGAAACTTGGCAAGCGCGACCCAAATCTTCTATGGATAGATAAGTCATAATGTTAACGGTTATTTCATTAGTAATAACTCTTGAGCTTAAGTGTGATGATTGATTTTCTTCAACTCTAACTAACTCATGGCTTGCATATAGAGCATTAAAATACATAAAGAATATAAAGATTGATAACAATAAACACTTGCCTGTCATAGTTTTTTCCTAAATGTTGAGTATGGATTATAGTATAAAACATTATAGATAATTATGCATTAGATAGAACAGTTTATGTTTAATTATTTGTTCGAGAATTTTGGAAAGCTAGTAATGCAAGTTGAAAATATTTCCTTACGCATACTCATTAGTATGAAGCATTAGTTTATTTTAAAGAGATACAGGATAGAATTTAACTACTACTATTAATTGCATACATACTCACTTTATATTAATTTAATGTAACAATGCTCATCCTTGTTAACTTTAATATTTAAAAGGGAAAGAATATAAATGAGATTTTTCTTTATAGTTATGCTTTGCTCTAGCCTTTCTTGTAATGTGAGAGCTTCAAACACTCATAATTTAATTGAACATCAATTCAACAATAATGTACAGTATGGAGCTGGTAAATTTCACTATATTGAAAAAAATGATAAACTTTATACACTTTCACAAAAGCCAAATTCATCTTGTTTATCAGATAATAAAGAGCATAAATCATCCTCCTCAAATGAACCAGAATTACTAAAAAAATCAAAAAAACTTTTGACTCTAAACCCAGAAAATTACTCAGCTGCAGCAAAATGGCCGCACTCATTCTATGTATGTCTAAGTATAAAATCTTCTTCTGGGCGCTCCATTGGTACGGGTGTGATGGTAGGCCCTCACCATATCTTAACAACAGGCCACAATGTCTATGATAAAGATACGTCCTGGGCGTACAAAATAGACGCTTTGCCTATTTTCAATAGGGAATTAGTCTCTTTTGAGAAAATTCGCGTTACAAAAGCGTATATTTTTCCTTCTTGGATTAATGAAAATGATTCAAATAACGATATTGCATTATTAGTTTTGCCAAGTTCTATTGGCAATCAAATAGGATGGGTAGGCCTTCTATCATTACCTGATCAAAAGCTTAAACATAGAAAAGTTACCATTACAGGCTATCGCCTGCATAATGGCCCTAAAGAAATGCTCTCTCAAGATTGTAAGATTAAACATATTGAGCCCGAACGCTTTGAATATGATAAAGAGCTAGAGGCTGCTCAGACTGGGAGTGGGATTTGTATCAATAAATGGAAACACCCCTATATCATAGGACTTCATACTTTCGCTAAAAGTGGAGACAATAAAAGTAATTTTGGGGTACGTCTTTCTCCTCAAAAGTTCTTAAGTATTGTAAAAACAATAGAAAATACCTTTCAGATTCAGGAAAAAGTTTCTACTAATCCTCTTACCTTACCTTTTCAAGAACTTTCTAATTCAACAATAAAAAATGATCAATACTACAGTCGGGACAGTTCTTTAAGTTATGATAGTGATGAAGAAGTCTAATAAGTTATAAGTTTGCAAAACTGATAAGCATAACCAGTTATGGTAAGTTTGTTTCAAGCTTCATCCTTATAGGGAAAGGGAAGAGAAGCATGGATCTCTTACTCCAGGCACAAGAAGTGCGTTTAATTTTTGCGCAATACTTTTTAAATTTTCAATATGGGAATCTGCTAAAGATTTAAAAGCATTAATTATGATATTTTATTATTAAAAAAGAAAAAGATACTCTTCCTTGAAAAGAGCATTTCGATGCTGTGTACCCTTTATAAAGAGCTGTGTGACACGCTTTGGAAGATTCTTAAGCTCCTCAAGTTCTGTTAAATACTGCTCTTTATCTTCTATGCTTTGGAAAAATATACTCTCTCCTTCAGGATGGCTCAATATAAGGCCCGTCTTTTGAACACTTTCTAACACTTTTGTAAATTCAGTCTGATCAATTGCTATTCCCTGGCTTGCCAAGTGTCGAAGGTTAATAGCTTTTCCAATGAGGGTTTTATCCTTATTTTTATAAATCTCTTCTAGAATGTTAATGGATATTAAAGCAGCTTCATAAACTTTATCTTGTCCTTTTAGAAAAGGTATAAGCTGCTCTCCTTCTTTAACAGCTTCTTTTCCTAAGCATAGATAAGTGTTGTTTTGAAAGCTGTAGCTTTCATAATAATGTTCTTTTCTTTGAGAATGCATTGAATAAAAACAATCAGCTAAATCAACGCTATCTATAAAGTAAGCTTTAGTTGCCAGAAGATTTATAATGGATAAAGCTCTCTCTGCTAAATTAGTAAGATTACGAGAGTGATAATAAAGAAATGGAATTGAAAATGGTTCTTTAAGCTCGTTAGTTTCCACTTCTTCTTTATATTTAAGGTATAGGTTTTCAACAGTTTGCTTTAAAATTTCACATGTTTTATTAAAATCTTCAAAGTTAGCATTAGAAGGTAAAAGATCCTCTTCTTCTTGTTGGACGGCTTGAACCTTCTCCTTTAAATGCAATAAATTTTTTAATTTTTCTTGGGCGGGAGCATAGCCATTCTTCGCTGCTATGAGAAGCCATCTTATCCCTTGATCATAGTTAAGATACTTTATACCTCCATCAAGGTAGATTAGCGCTAGATTACATTGAGCGCGGCTATATCCTCTCTCTGCAGCTAAAGTATACCAATAAAGAGCAGCTGTTTGATCCTTAGGAAAGCCTAATCCTTTATGGAAACACATGCCAACATTATAGCATGCCCTCATATGGCCTTGGTGAGCTGCTTGTAAATGCCAATAGAAAGCTTGAAGGTAATCTTGAGAGGGATTGCTTGGATCTGCATAAACTAGAGCTAAGTTATACTGAGCTTCAATATGACCTTTTTCTGCGGCCAAGGTGTACCAATATGAAGCTTGATTGTAATCGACCCTAACACCTAAGCCTTGATGATACATAATCCCTAAACAATAACAAGCTGGAACATAATCTTGTAATGCTGAAGACATGAGCCAATAAAAGGCCTGGCTGTAGTTTTGTATAACACCTTTACCCTCTGCACAAAGAATGCCTATACGATGCTGTGCTTCCTTATGATTCTTATTAGCAGCTAGCATATACCAAGCAGATGCTTGAGAATAATCTTGAAGTATTCCTATTCCTTCTTCATGCATGAGACCAATTTGATATTGTGACTGTATGTGTCCTCGCTGTGCTGCCTTAAGGAAATAATTCAAAGCTTGAGGATAATCTTGAAGGATACCTTTTCCATGAAAATACATGAGCCCTAAGTAATAATTTGCCTCTAAATGATTTTGATCTGCTGCAAGCTTGAGATAATAAAAAGCTTCTTCATCGTTTTGTAAATGAGATGGTCCTTCATACCTTAAATATCCCAGTTCATATTGAGCTTCTATAAGACCTTGAGCAGCTGCGCGCTTATACCAAAAGATAGTTTGCTCTTCATTAGGATAACATCCTATTCCATAATAAAACATTACAGCAAGATTATATTGAGCTTTTATTACTCCTTTCTCAGCAGCCATTTTAAACCAATTGAAGGCATGAGTATAATCAGGGGCTCCAAATTCTTTACTATAAGATAAAAGAGCTAAGTTAAAATATGCAGAAGCATAACCTTTGCGGGCTGCACGAATATACCAGAATTGCGCTTGCGTTTTGTTTTGTTCAACACCTCTCCCTTGAAAATAGAAGTCTCCTATAGCATTTTCAGCTCCAGCATGGCCTCTATCAGCTGCATATTTGTACCAACAATAAGCAGCAAGGTCATTCTGAGGCTCTCCTACTCCAAGATCACACATTAGCCCTAAAGCATATTGAGCTTCAACTCGCTTTTTATCTGTTGCGTACTTTGAAATAGAATCTTTAATACTCTGCGGTAATGTCCATTTTTTATCGTAATAAGCTTTGAATAAGCACATTGCTATAAAGGTTTCATCAAATTCTTGGAAATAAATCTGCCATTCCGCAAGAGGCGAGCTTTGTAAAAGATTTATGTCATAAGCAGAAAATGGCAAACACCCAGCTTTAATTTTATTCTGGAAATACTCATATGTCGGTTGGAACAATATATCTTTTTTAATTAATGGTGAATTAGTTGAACTATAATTTTGTTGTTGATTCTCAAGTGGAGATGATGAATCAGTTGAATAAGCATCAAATGAATGCGCATCAGTTGCATAGGCATTAGTAAAAAATAGACTATTTATAAAAAAATAAGTACTTAATAAGGTGAAACCATTTTTCTTAAAAGCCATTGTATTGAGTTCCCTTAAAAGAAAGGTTAAATTACTAAAAAAAGTAATAATTTAAAATACCTCTTATCTTGTCAAGCTAGAAGACTATATGTCATATTCATTAAATTACAACAAGGGATTATTTTAAGAAATTACTTTATAAACAGTAAGCTTCAAGAGCAAAATAACGTCTTATTATGGTAAATTACTTTAAACAGTATTCTTGTTTAATCCTTCTCGTTTTAGAATATCTAAGCGAGGTATATAAATATACCATATGGCACCTTTAAGTACATCTCCAACAAGAATTGTGCCATCCTCACTGATGCTTGTTGCAACTGTTAAGAGAGTGTCTTTAGGTATTGTTTGACCAAGAATTGTTTCAATAAATGAAACAAGAAAAATTATTGCATGATAAATAGTATGTTTTTTATATGTCACTTTAAAAACTATATTTGTTGACCATGAAAGCAATACAGCTAACTGATTAAAATTTAAAACTATATTGTAGAAAGTTAATCTCAGTTTTTAAAGTTTTAAGCTTACCTATTTCAGCATAAACACTAAAAATATGTTTTCTATAATAAAAAATTACTTTTATTCTTCTTGTGAATGTAAGCACTTAAGGATTTCTTGGGTTAAGCTTTTTTGTGTTATAGGCTTTGCAATATAACCATTCATTCCTGCTTCTATGAATCTTTCTTGATGTTCCGGGAGTACATGAGCGCTAATGGCAATAATAGGAATATTCTTAAGCTGTGAGTGAAGTCGAATCTGCCTAGTTGCTTCAAGTCCATCCATAACAGGCATCTCTCCATCCATTAAAATAACTTGATAAGTCTTTTGTAGGGCTGCGTTAAGCGCTTCTTGTCCATTGGAAGCAATATCAACCTCACACTTCATTTTTTCAAGCATAATGCGAATAAGTTTCTGGCTCATTGCATTATCTTCAGCAACAAGGATTTTAAGAGGAGGGAAGGGAACATTAAGCTGAGAGGCTTCACTTTTTGCAACCAAAGAAGGAAGGTTAGGAACTGTTAAAGGAATGGTAAAACAGAACAAAGAGCCAAAACCAACATTGCTTATGACTTGAATAGTTCCATCCATTTTTTCACAAAGTTGCTTTGTTATATACAATCCCAATCCTGCTCCGCCATATTGCCTCATGAATTGGTTATCTGCTTGAGAAAAAGGTTGAAAAAGAAGTGGCAGGGTTTTTTGATCAATACCAATCCCTGTATCTTTGACCTTACCAGTCAGAAAAAATAAGTTTGAGTTATGAGGATCAATGCGACCCTCTAATTTGATTTTTACTTTTCCTTGAGACGTGAACTTAATTGCATTTATTCCGAGATTAAGGAGAATTTGTTGTAATCGTTGCTCATCTCCTAAAAGAATATGAGGAACATGGCTGGATGTTTTCCATTGAAGCTCTAATCCCTTTTTCTGGGCTTCAAGATTTAGCAATTGCCCAACCTTATCAAGAAGAGTTAGAGGGCTAAACTTGACGTTTGAAAGTTTTAAAGCATTAGCTTCAATACGTGAAGCATCAATGACGTTATTAGCAATATTCAACAAGTGTTGTGCAGCATCTTGTGCATGGCTTAAATGATCATTTAACTCTTCAGAGAGTGTTTCCTTTCTTGCAAGTTCAAGAAATCCAAGAATTCCATTGAGCGGAGTCCGAATTTCATGAGACATATGAGCAACAAAGGAAGATTTCATTCGATTGGCTTCTTCAGCTTTTTCCCGAGCTTGTCTTTGAAGCTCAAGTTCTTCTTCTTTTCGTTGAAGAGATTCTTCTTGAATCTGCCGATGCCATCTTTGGAATTTTACTTTATCAAGAATGTGAGATGCTTGATCAACTAATGGCGTAATTTTTGAGAGAATTATTTCTTCATAGTTATCTTTATTAGTAATAAGTGTAATAACACCTAAGGTATCAACTGCATGCGTCCTTAAAGGAAGGATGAGGCAAGAGTAATGAGGCGTAAAGTTATTTTTAATGAGAGGTTTTTTAATATCAATTGCTTGCTTTATGGAATCTTCAATTAAGTTTATTGTGCTAAAAATTTTAGGGCTGAGGGGAGAGCTATTACTAAAACAAGGGCCTAAAGTGATTTCATTATCATTATGGAAAGCTTCATTAAGAAAGCCTGTTTGGCTGTTTGAGAATTTTACAATTGTTTTAAGGATCTGTTGGAAGATATTAACGTCTTTAAGACGATAAAGACCTTTTTCTAAAAGCATAGATTCTTTTTCGTCAGTCTCTGAATAATTAGCACTAATCTTGTTAACAGCTTTAAGAAGTTTATTATTATACAAGAGTTCTTGATTGATGGCTTTAATATGAGCTTCTTTTAATTTATCTTCAGTAATATCATGCGCTATACCAAGGATAAGAGTCTCATCTTGTTGAGCAGTTGCTATTTCAGGAAGGCCAAGCCAGCGGAACCAGCGATAAGACCCATCTTTTGTAAGGTAACGATTTTCTGAATTAAAGGTTAAAGTAAAATCAATAACGTGATCTTTTACTTGATCTATTACATTTTCAGTTACCTTAATATCATCTGGATGTATAAATTCTATAAAAGGTTTTTCTAGCAGGTCTTGTTCTTGCCATCCTAAAAGAAGGCAAAACTTTTTGCTAACACGCTTAAAGTTATGTGCATCCACAAAAACAGCAGCATATTGGGAATGAGTAAAAATTCCTTCAAGATCATTTTGTGTGAATCCCCATTTTCGGCTTTTTTCAATTAAAGAAGTGGGCTCAATAGGCTTTTCAATAACAGGTGTAAAATGATGAAGAGATTTGCTTTTCACCATTAATTTAGGCGAGGGATGAAAGGGGGGGTTATTCTTGTCTTCTTGCTCGTATGAGGCATGCAATGAAAAATTAAGAAGCAAAATAATTGTTAAGAGTTTTATAAGCATAGCAGTTATCTCCTCACTATTAACTCACATTAAACTTAATATAGGGTAATGCCAAATTGAAAATAATGAGACCTTTATATTGCGTAAAAAAACTGTTAATTTGTTATTAACCATTAGTCTAAAAATTGTAAGTCACACCATATTTGTAAGGAGATTTTATATGGTTAGATTGTTAAATTTTTTGAGGATAAAAAGAACTCTTTTAATTCTATATGTTGTTTTAATGGCGCCACTTCAAAGTGTAGCTAGCTCAACTACACCTTTTACTCACAAGAAAGTTTTAGTTGTTGATGACTCGTACGTAGATTTAATTGTTAAAAAGCATTTAGCTAAAACATCGCTTGGTATTCAAGATGATCAACTTGATACAGCAACAAATGCTGAAGAAGCAATAAAACAGCTTAAAGTAGCGCGCTATGATCTGATTTTATCAGATGGCTATATGGGAGGTGAGGGTAAAAATGTTGATACCTTACTTGCGTACATTAAAGCCAATAAAAATATGAAAGGATCAACAACAATTCTTTTACAAAGTGCAAGTATAGGAGAATGGCAAAAGAAGCTAGATTCTCATAGTGACCTTGAGTTAAAGTTTTTTGAAAAGGGAGCGATTAGTAATAAAAATCTAAAATCTGAGCTTAGTCGGTATAAGTAAGAATTAATTTATGGCACATAAGCAACCAATGCAACGCTATTCTTAACATATTATCTATTAAGTGAATAATGCTCCTTTATAACATTAAAAGTCAAATTACATAGTTTTATTAAGATTTTTTAATGATAATTAGCAAAAACTTATAAATTGGAAAAATAACATTAATTAATAATTCAATATTTACCTTTTGGAATTATTATGGTAAATATGTTAAACAATTTTTAGTTATAATCTTAATTAAATATTGTTGTCTATTGCTTATATTGTTGGACATATATAGTTAATATTTATTTTATTATAATTTCTATATGTCAAATATATTTTATATTAAACGCAGTAATAAATATTATGTATAAATTTTGGAGTAATTCTTGATACAAATGTGGCTTGTTCAAGTTTTTATAATTATTAGTTGCCTCTATTCTTCTCTTGTTGCTTGTGAGATATTTGAGATGCAAGGTAATAGTATTCCTCCTGCAAGAAAAATTGTTGAGCTTCCAGACGAAGCAATTTTTAAAATTATTACATATCTCCCTATCGAAGGTTTTGGTCATGCTAGTCAGATATGTAAGACGTGGAATAGCTTAGCTTTAGAACGTAATATTTGGGAGAATATGCGTGAGAGAATACATGGAGATTACCCTTTCAATGAAGCAATAAGGGAAAATGCAAAGCAACATTGGTTAAGAGTAGTTGTAAATTCATCCTCAGATCTAAGACAAATTGGAGAATTAATTCAAAAATATAACTTAAAAGCTAATCATCCTTTTGCTATCTATCATGAATTACTTGAAGATTATTGGTATCAGTACGATCAAAATGATATTTCAATAATAAGTGAAAAAGCAATGCTGGGGAGTGAGGTAGCAATAGCGAGAGTTATAGGATGGTTGGCATATGGCCATTATACTTATAAACCAAACCCACACGCTGCTATCAGATTTAATGAAGCTTTAATTAGACAAGTGAATAAGCGAGCTATAGAGAGAAAGATTGAAGGATTTGATAATGGATGGTTTGGTTATCCAGAGGATTCTGAGCAAGCATATGAGCTAAATGAAGCTCTTGTCCAAATTAATGATAAAGATGCAATCGAAAGAAAAATAAGTGGTCTTGCTCAAGGAATTTATGGATATCCTGAAAATCCTTATTTAGCCTTTAGCATTAATGAGAGCTTAGTTTATAAAGGTGATGAAGATGCATATAAAAGAAAGGTTGAAGGATTAGCAGATCAACTCTATGGCTATCCTAAAAAACCTCATTCAGCCTTGGAGTTTAATGAATATTTAATAAGAATAGGTAATCTACAAGCATTACATCGTAAAGTTGAAGGACTTGCAGAAGAAGCTTATGGTTATGAGATAAATCATGCTGAAGCTGTCTTGCTCAATGATCAGTTGATCATTGATAAGAGCGATGAAACTGCAATTCAAAGAAAGATAGAAGGCCTTAGCTATAATCTTTATGGCTATAAAAAAAATAAACAGAGAGCAATAGAACTCAATGAACATTTAGTATTACAAGATAACGCTGCAGCAATTGTAAGAAGAATAATAGGCTTTTCACATGGGTGTTATGGCTATAAAATTGATACAGAACAACTAAAGCAATGGATAGAAAATAAAGAAGGTGAAGGTAAAAGGTGGGCTTACTATCTTAAAGCCCAAGGACTTAAGTATGGGATTTATGGGTTTAAAAGGAATTCTATGGAAGCAAGTATTTATATCAGAAAATTTGGTATTCCTTATTAAGGTTAAATACTTTTAATTTTTAAAATTTAAATTATTTGCAATGTCGCAAAAGTTATCCGGTGTGTTGAAAAAGTCTTCCCTCTGAATTTCTTAAATAATACTATCTCACAGTAATTATTAAGGTAAGTAGTATCACCACGGCTTTTACTTAACAAATATGACTTTTTCAACAGGCCATGTAAGCTATGAGACACTTATATAATCGATAATTTAGTGTATTTTAATATGTTTCAAATATATTTTTCATGACCTTTTAAAGAGCTGTTGCAACAATAAAATCTATATATGCTAAACACTATAATGGAAGAAAGAATATTCATTAAAATAGACTTATGACTATAAGTCTTATAATAGAATTCGTAACAGGTCACAGAACCTAGAGCTGGATCCTAAGGGCTGGACAGTTTAGCAGCTTTGTTAAGGATAAATTTGTGACATAATTAGGCCGCTAATTTTTGAGTTTTTATCATCTGAGTTCCAGTATTATAAACCTCCTTAGGTGTTTGTCCATTAAAAGCAGAGTGAGGATAGTTGCGATTATAAAACTTGAACCCAATTTCTATGGCTTTTTTAGCTTTTTGTGCTGTATCGAATTCTGAGAGATAAATGCATTAAGCGTCATACTCTCTCAATGAAGTCATTATCTATCCAGCACCCTTTACCATCCATAGATATTTTAATATTGAGTGTACTTAATTCTTTTATAAAAAGTTGTCTTGTAAGCTAAACTTCTTGATCATTATTAAAGATCTGTGGACAATCATAAACATGCAAATTTTCTTAAAGAACTCTAATACAAAAGAGGATATCTAAAGTATTAGATAAACATCAAGAAAATATCTTTCTTGAATACCAATCCATAATTGCAACTAGATACATAAAATCATGCCTTGAAGCAATGTAGCTGATATCTGCGCACCACACTTGATTAACTCTAATAATACTTATTCTGATCTTGCTACAAAAATTTAGACATTAGGAACTGAGATGGCTTGATTTTTGTAATAATTGTATTCCCACTGATTTGGACTTTGATAGTTGAGTGTCGAGTGCCTCCTTTTAGCGTTATAAAATGTG
>Ga0209960_1004346_pt1 | contig 10966 bp, 11 predicted proteins | sample ThiBiot_500_plan_2_FD_183947 | JGI IMG/M metagenome (GOLD analysis project Ga0209960, IMG submission 183947) | Wastewater bioreactor microbial communities from Cape Town, South Africa - Thiocy_expt_500_plan (SPAdes) | ecosystem: Engineered > Bioreactor > Thiocyanate-remediating >... | reverse complement strand
TTTTCTTTTTTGTGGGAGTAATTATTAAACAAAAAAAAAAAAAGAGGAATAATTTAATCCCAGTACTTGATTGTGCCATCCCAGCCGCAGGTAGCGATCTTCGAGGGCTCAATCGGGTGCCACTCACATCCAATTGCCACGCCTTTGTGACACGCCAGTCGCTTGAACACTTTGGCGTTCTTCCAGCTCCAGAACCAGACCTGGCCAATGCTGTCACCTGACATGACATACTTGCCATCGGGTGACACTGACACTTGACACGCATAGCCCGCGCTCAAATGGCCAGTGAAGCGCTTCTTTCTGTTGGCTTTGAATCGATCTTTGGCGCCGTACACAACGATTTGATTGTCAAGCGATTGTGCCAAGAACCACTTGCCGTTGGGGTGCAGCGTGGCAGCGGGCATGGAGTGCATGTGAGGCTCAGCAATGTACTTGGAATCGACTGGGATACCGTGGTCCCAAATGCGAATGGACTTGTCATCAGCTGTCGACGCGAATCTTCGTCCTTCGTCCAAAAATGTGATGGTGTTCACTGCGCCCAAGTGACGATCGTAAGTTTGAATAATTTTGTTTGCTTCGGTGTTCCACTCAATGATCTTCTTATCTTGTTGACCGACGAGAAATAAGTTCTGTCGCGTCGGGTGGAATTTGATGCAGTACGGTGTCTTGCCCGTTGAGTAGGTGCCCAACACTTTGCCGGTCTCAGTGTCCCAGAGTCGCACCAAGCGGTCGTAACTGGCAGACAAGAACTGTCGTCCGTCCTTCGAGAACTGCACTTCACGCACGGCTTTGCTGTGGCCCTGATACGTTTGCACGCACCGTCGCTTGTTGTACACTTCCCAGATCTTGATCGTGGAGTCCATCGACGACGAGAGCAGCAAGTGGCCGTAGCCCGGGAAGAATCGAATGGACGACACACCTTTGGCATGGCCAGACCAGGTGTGAATGCGTTTCTTGGGCAAGAAACATTTGGTGGTGGACACTCCGCCCTCCCAGGGCTTCAAATGTGATGGTGGATCGACCCATGTGCGGCCCATGTAGTCCATCTCCTCTTCGATGTGCAGCTGCGCCGAGGCCTCGGGATATTTGCGTTGTCGACCCTCGCCCTCTTCACCTTCACCCTCTTCTGCTCCTTCTTCCTCCATTTGCACCACTTTTTCCGCGGCCTCAGGTCGTGGTCCTTCAGTGCCTTCCTCGAGTGGTTCACCTTCACCTTCGCCCTCGCCCTCACCTTCGAGTGTACCCACAACTGGGGCTTCATTTTCAGTCACGGCCCACGTGCCTCTAAAACTGTCCACATTACTCGGATCTGACTCTGGTCTGCGCTCTCCTTTCTTCTTTTTCTTTTTCTTTTCAGGCTCTAATAGTAATATTAGCAAGATCATTACTCTTAAGATGTGCTGACGCACCTGTTTGACTAGCGAATTGACTGACGACAAACGTACCAGCAGCTTGAGTAGGATTAGCTGCTACACCACGTTTAGAGAATTCGTTGTACTGCAGTCTGAAGTCAAAGTCATTCACGTGATCGTCTTGCACGTAGCCGGTCAAAGTGTTCTTCGTCGAGGCCACACCGATCGGCAAACTGGCGTAAGGGACTTCTGGACCCTATTCGATGGCATAAGCACCACAAAAATAATACATTTGATGCGTAAATGCTATCGATCATATAATTACCTTCAAAGGTGCATACATTTCGTCAACTTTGGGATTGTAATAGACCATGTGTTTGTTCGGGTTCAAATAATCGCTACGAGGCTAAAACAATTATATTAATTTTATATGGCGATCTGTTGTTGATATTTAACTATTATTAAGGCTCAATGAATTTTTTGAAAATATATTTTGAATTTTTTAATAATAATTGATGGCATTCTTCCGATAGGAGTACATACCACTATATCATCCTTAACTATTGGTGCAGCGTTAATAGACATCTTTAACTTTGATAGAAGACCATCGCCGGCTGCTTGTGGCTGATCGTTCTTCTCATCGTCGCTGTCTGAATATTGCGCTAATAAATCCATAATATTGTAAATGCTCTTATGGATTGTGGTACTCAGAACGCGTTAGTGAAGCAGTGGGCCTAAATTTGAAACGGCAAAGCTTTTTCTTGTTTCGTCTCGGATTCGGCAAAGAACAAAGCGCATGTAATAGAAATGAGCTATTCGCCCCAAAATGATAGGATATTTAATGATGCGGAAGATCCTGAATGGGACAACGTTCAAATAGAGTCAGATCAGAAGACTCCGATCCTTGTCTACTTTCACGCATTTTTTCTAGTTATAGCCAGCGTCTTGGTACGTAATAGTAAATGTATCATGTGCAATATAGTTGGCGTCTCACTCGTGAGAATTGCAAAATAGTTGTGGATCGGCGAAAAATTAAAATAATTTATCGTGCTTGTCCAATTATTATTTAGAAACGAATCATATACTTGCACACAATTTATGACGATTTAGTTATTTTTAAAATGGATCGCGATGCCGATGAATAACTGCAACAATTTAGGGCACTGGAATTTTGGGTCTGCCCGTCAAATCAGCTGAAAGCGGCTTTACACCGTTTTTATTTAGTTACGCCATTGGATTTTTTATGCAGGTACGGTCGATAATTAAAGCTGAGGGTTTTGCTGATAATTTATTCCAATCGTTAGGCGTTGATTATTATTTATATGATTGAATTATTACAACGAGGAAAAGTTGAAACAGATTTGCAACATGTTCAAGAGGTACAATCCATTGATCAGAACTGTTTACGTCGAATATTAATAATGTTAATATTGCAGCGCATTGACTCGCACACTGAGGCCCTGAAAGACATGGACTTTACTGACACCGAAGACGACGTCGTGCCACTTACCGATGTCAACGAGAATGACACGTTGACACTCGGCGAGCACGACATTATGCCAGTGATAAACAAAGAGGCGCAGAAAGAATTGCCCCACAACGACGCAGATCTGCACTTCTTGGGCAAATCCTTCTTGAACACCTCGTTGCGCATCATATTCGATCTGTCTGTCGTGCTGCACTTGTAAGCCACACATGGCCCGGTCGGATAACACCCTCTTGCTCACCTTGCTATTTTTAGCATTTCCATTCTGGTCAGTTACAACCTTGCAGGTTCGCAAGCCTACGCGCAGTTGATAGGCGTGGACTACGAGTACTTGATTGTACCATTCTGTATCATCTGCACGGTGGTGATCATCTTTGCAGGCCTCATCATTCAGCCCGTCATCTCCGTCATGACATTCGCCAAGGGTTCGTTGCTTGTGTTGATGGTGATTGTGACCGCAGTGATTGCCGCCAATATCAACCAGCCAATAGTCAACAACTGGGCGCACGTGGGCAGACCTTTCTTACTCGGCACTGTCGCCCTCGGTGGTGCTGCAAATGTGTTGCCCGTAGTGTTCGCGAAGGCGCAGATGAAACGCAATGACCTGCTCAAGTTATGCTTGGCGGCCGTGGCTGGTCTCGTGTTCGTGTGGCTGCTGAATGTGCTGTGGTGTTTTTACATCCTCAAGAGTGTGCCGCAAGATGCCCCTGGGGACGAGATTTCACTACACAGGTACAGCAACGTCTTAGGATTATTATTCCGTCTTAGGATTACCAATTACAGAAACACACTAATTGTATTAACTAGAGCGGAATTATTGGGTCAGATATCTACCGTGCCGTTGATTGAAATCATTCGCGGTGGTTATCCGCAGTACACATGGATTGCATACGTCGTGAATGTATTTGTCATGGTATCTATTACTGTTAGGTACGATAGAGAGAGAGAGAGTGTTAATTTGAGAAGATCTGACCTTGAATGTAGTTTCATTACAATGGGCACTGGGTTGAAGCATGTGCGTATCCTTTTAAACGCTTAACTTTATAACAATGATTTTAATTTTATACTGCAATTATTTTCTTTAATTTTAACTTCAGTCGACGGTTTTATTCGCAGCATGGCGTTGAATTTCAAACAAGCGACAGACCAACATCTTAACGGATTTGACAAAGCTCTATTTGCCGTGCGTAACCTCAAAACTGTTTGGAAACAAGCGCTGCTCTATTGCGGCTTTTTTGGAATTGTTTTGTTGATTGCAGTTACGAATCCACGAGCATTTTTGATTATAATGGAGAAAGTTACTTCAATGGCCCTTAATTTATGTTAGTAGCTAAATGCTGATTGACCGTGTGATACTAACAAGTTGCATTAAGCATTGGGCGCCTTTATTGGTATCATGCTTGGTACAGCACGAAAACAACAGCAGTTCAGCTCTATTCCGCTGCCACTGCACAAGATATTGTTTAATTTACGATGGGTTGTTATTGTATATTTTGTTTTCGCTGTTGCATTCGATATAGTCAGCATTGTGCTGTTGATGTTCGATATACGTCTATAAAACCGTGTAACTAAAGTAATACATAACTGCCTTGTTACAGACCACGTGGTTTAGGCACGTGATCTGTCTGAGAAAACAACAAGAAAACTAGCTTAAAAAAGAATGGTGCAAAAAGGGTTTCATTAATAATAATATCGCGATCACGGTGAACATTATGTCAGGTAGAAATGCCCGAGTAGCAGAGTTGAAAAGCAGACTTAAGCGTAAATGCCGCAAGAAACAACGGATTAGAACTACAAAGGACGTTTTGTGTTTAACAAAAGACGACGTAAAAGCTCACGATAAAACATTCCCCTTTAATGATGAAGGATTGAATTGGTGGGGTAACAGGCCAGATCGATCGAGGATGAAAAAAACTCACCGGCCGAATGATGAAAGGAAGAAATTTTACTACCGTAAGTAATTTGCACTCGTGTTTTTGCACCATTAATGAAATTCCTAGATGATGATATTCGAGAATACGGCAAGCCCAAGTTTTACGACGCTTATTTGCTGTACAAACCTTGAAATAGCTTATTTGTAAATATGTTAATAGTTGTGAATTAAAAAACAAGCATATAAAACTACACTTTATTGATTTATTATTCAAAAAAGGCTTTAATACAAAACTGGCTAATTTGCCGAATTAAATAAATTAAGGGTGGGTGGGGGTTTTTTTGGTTGGTGGGAGGGAGTGGCGGGGTTTCTTAATTGGAGTTTGATTCGACATCTGAGCCTTCGTCAGAAGACTCCTCGTCATCCTCGGCTTGTATTTGCTTCAATTGCTGTTTGGATGACGGGCTTGACTCTTCGGATACACTCTGTTCGTCAGACTTCTCAGAACTAGACTCTCGACTCTCTTTTACTTCGTCCAACTTCTCTGCGAGCTGTTTGGTGTCAATGGGATCAGCTGCTTTAATATCACGGGCCTCAACGTTCTTGAATGATGAGTTAACCTGAGAGTTGGTGCGTGACATGCGCTGTGAGTTGGCACGCGAGAACGAGGTGTTAGAGCTGCCGGTGGAGGATGAAGAGACAGTTTTGGGGTCAAACGACAAAACGAGCACCAGCGAGATGCCCATGGTAATGCAGTAAGCAGCAGGCAAGAAACTGATTTGAGCCAAGGGCGACGAGATAATGAGACCTCCAATGATCGTGAAGGCGGTGAATACCAGCAATAAGACACCGATGGCAATCATACGGAACGTGGCCTGGAGCAAGTGAGATTAGTCGTTGAGTCAATCAGTATTTGAGTCTGACATACTTGTTGTGTGCGATCCAATCGTCTATTTTGGCGCTTAGACAGTTTTCTGCTGTCACGGATGCGCTTTAGTGCTTTGATGACCTTTGAGCTGATCACCAAATAGAAAATGGCTACAGAGACCGCTAAGAGCACAAAGTAGATGAGAATGATGATTTGAATCGTCGAGAAAAACAACGCAATGGCAGTGACTGCGTAGAGCAGCACAAAGTTGAGCACCATGGCCACAATGAACGGAATTCGTGTCTTGCCAAGCGTGGCGGTCAGCTCGAGTGAACAACGAGTCATTGTCTCGTGCCTGAAAAATGGAAAATTTATGAGTCGTTGAGTCGGAATAACAATTCATGGCGTGGCAATGACGCGCACTCACCAGTAGAAGGTGATCAATAGCGCAGATGTGATAGTGAATGGTGTAGTAGAGGCAGACAAAAAGAAATAAGCCACATAACCGTAGAGCCCGCGCACACCACTCAAGTTGATGAAGTAGACGATACGCACTGAATCAATATCAGAATCGTTAGCAATTATTACGCGAGGCAATATTTAAAAGGGGGGGAGGGTATTAGATGACACATGTCACAAATAACAAAATAAATTAGTGGAACATCCAACGGCTCACGAAAACTTATGTAGGAATACTTTAATTACGGCACGTACCTATATTTCCTGCAATTTCAATCATTAAAATGCACTGTGGAATTCTGAATCTGAGTGTATGATCGCGGGAAATGAAACGACCCAATTGAACGGCAGCAATCACCATGATTGTGAAAGCGAAGGCCAAAATGATCAATTGAGGCGGGAATGTGTTGGCCGGGTTTGTGTACGTCACGTACCATTCATTGGTCTCTGTTCAAGTTTAATTCGGTTAGATAGCTGATCGGGAGACAGCGGAGATTCCGCGATTAATATTATTAACTAAAAGATTGAATACAGAGAGAGAGAATTAATTTCGACGAAGATTTTTTGAAATTTACGGATTCATAATCGCGTAAAATCTTTTTGGTATTTTTGACTGTAAAGCAATTAATTCTTCTAAAAATAAATAAACCAGCGCTCGATTAAGCGCATGATACAGCGCAGAGTAAAATCTTTGGGTTCACTGCATGAAAGGAAGTAAATCCACAAAAAAATTAAAAGATTTGTATTTTTAAGGATAATTCGTTTTTTTTGCGTCAAAATTGACATTAATTAATTGACTTAAACGAGATATACTTCCTGCAACCTTTACGCAAAACGGGTCTGCTTTACGCAATGGTAATGAATTGCGACCAGTTGCATTTATCGCGGAAGGGAGTAACATCAATTTCGTGGACGCTTACCATTGAAATAAATCGTTACACTGGTAGGGCCAACCTCCTGTAGTACTGGAAAAATTTGTGCGTACAAGGAAGGTGCAAGCTCTAGTGTGGGTATGGTGATGCCTGCTGAATCATAGTTGTTGCCTTGAAAACTTGCTTGGCCGGGAATCTCTACAAATAGAGGGGTTATTTGAGCCAATTGCAGATAAATGTCTGTCAACTTTGACAATTTAAATTAAACTGAATTTTTGAAATGTAAAGTTCACTTCAATTCAAAGGGCAATAAATCCTGCAACTTTGTGACACGCTGTGGGACGGAGTTTGGATGTAATATTATCCCATCTGCTACTTAATTGTTCTATTGTTTAATTTTGCAATGCCCAATATAATTATTCATACGTATCAATGTTGGTCTTGAATGGCTTCTCTTTAAAAAGTAGAGTGACATCCGTTGCAGTGCCATTTCATAGCTTGATTAATAACAGAAGTTACTCACCTAATAGCCCTTGAACGATGATAGCAACTGCACCTTCTTGTTCAAAGGCAGTTTGGAAAGTATTGTAAGGAAAGGTCACCGGCATCAAGACGATCTTGCCGGTTTTGTTTTCATATACAGATGTTACGATTTCTGCTGTAATCGACTCCGGGAAAGTGCCTTCAAAGCCTAAATTTAATCGTTATAATCCGTTTCTTATCGCGGTAAATAAAGCGTATATTTTCGAAGCACCGTTACAACATTGAATTTTTTAAATTATTGAATCATAGTCAAAGTTTATTAAATTTGAATTGGTAAATTAACATACCCAATGGATAGAATGGAACTGAATTGGCAAATGAAGACTGACTATTGAACTTGTCCGTAACTAACGTTGGATCATTAAACACTATAAACGCCTGCGAACAAACAGCAATGGACAATAAGGCTCCTAAGAGCAACGGTCCAAACTTCGGGAGCATATATTTGATTGACGAAGGTGTTGTGTGCACAGCTGGAAATTAAAAAAAAAAAAATGTATTTTTTGTTACACGTTATTTTTTTTTTTTTTATCGTGTCAAAAGTGTCACCGGACGGACTGTTGATGAACCTGCAAAACTCGCAAACGTGATTTAATTCATCAGCGTTATATATATTAGAATACAAGCATCCTATTGGATTTAATTGCTAAATTATTGGCACTCCTAATTTTAGATCTCTATCTCATAAAGAACGAGGCATGGCCCCAAAAAAAGCTCAATTTTATCTTAAATCAAAAACTCATCGAATTCACTACTTAATTCGAGTATTAAGATCAGTGCGGCAGTGGTTTCTATTTAAGGTAAAATCGGTTTTCACTATTCTTCTGAACCCCCGCATAAAGATTATGCTTCAAATATTGATAAATTATTTTAGTTTTGTGATTAATTGGCTTGAATTTGTAAAGGTAAACGAAATGCTTTTGAATCCATAAAGAGCCTGTTTTTCCGCCGAAGCGGAACCGAACACTTTCAAATTCACGTGAATTTTAACATGTTCAATGTAATGTCGAAAATGAGCTTTCGATGCGCAAAATTGGAGTTCTATTTACAGAAATGAATCAACGGATGGACGAAATGTGTGTGTACACCAAATAAATAAGATACATAGAGACCAAGACGTACTTCAATTTCTTGTGCTGTTATCGCCTGCGCGTCTTTTTAGTAGTATTTGATGCTGTTTTTGATTCCGCAATTGCTAACGTTGCAGTTTTTTTCTTCGCGCTACGCGTGGTCACTGCGGCAGTCGGCTTCTTGACGGTATCTGCTACAGCCTTAGTATTGCGAGACTTGGCAGTGCGCTTGGTACCGGTGGTTTTTGTATTGCTTGCGGTTTTGTTTGTAGTGTTTTTTGGAGCTGGTTTGCGAATAGGGGCACTACTTTTAGTACGCTTGGCACGGGTATTCTTCTTGGGTTGAACTTTTGATTTTGGTTTGTTTTTAGTTTGGACGGATTCAGATTCAGAACTCTCAGCGCTTGATCGTTCATTCTGGCTCGATTCTTCATCTTGATCGCTATTGTTAGTATTTTTGTTATTGTTGGGTTTGAATGTGTCTTCGTTGTCGCTTGACCCTCCTTTGGATTCTTGATCCGAACTTGATTGTTCGGCAATTTTGTCTTCAACCTCCTTATTGATCTGCTTTTCCTTTACTTCAGTTTTGAGTGTCCTAGCGAGTGCTTGTTTTTTCGAGGACGGTTTGGAAGTTTTGGTGCTTTTTTTAGGAGTTTCGAGTTGGGCATTCTTCTCTTCTAATTTCATTTCGTGTTGCTTAATGACTACCTTATCTTCCTCATTGGGTTCTTCAATTTCAACGCTTAAGTCCTCTAGCATGCGCACATCCAAGTCTTCTTCGCTGATAGGCTCTTGCGATCGGTTAGCAAGTTCTGTGTCGTCCCTTTCGTAAAACAACATGTAAGGCTGAGAATTTTCAACTTCTTCTGGAGTCTCTACGGTGACGTGCGTGTCGTTGAAGTGGACCCAAGCCCCTTTCTCGTCGTTGAAGCTGTAACAGCTGTAGTGTCCCGAGAGCAGTCTGACTCCGTGATGTACAATCAAACTGCGCAGATTGTACCGCGCGGAGGTCTCTGACTTCGACGTAGTGACACTATTATTGGTTGTAGTGTCGTGGTAGAGATACGGTGCCATGTCCAGGCCCTTCAAAGGAAAGCGGATCTGAGTATCGACTTTTGCACGCGAACTTGATGTCCAACAGAACCGCTTAATGACGAGCACGAGGACCTGCAATCATGTTAGAATATAGTTGGAAAGACCAATTAACACGTACCTTAGGAGGTCTGGCAACGTAGAACTTTTTTGTAGCATTTCGCTTGGCCTTGCACTGCTCGCACCAGTAACTCTCAGGCCCGAGTTCTTCAGCGCGCATAAATCCATCAATGCACTCAGTCAACTCACAGCTCTGAGAGGACAGTGAGTATATATTAAATCGTGCTGGTATTACTTGGTATACCAAATTGGGTTTCTTATTACGTGAGGCGCGTGACGAGGTTTGCACAAACTGCTCAGGAATTTCTAGTGACAGATCCAAGAACGGATCCTTCTTGTTACTGCGGTTCTCGCACCCCATGCAGCGGATCTAATTAACCGAATAAATACACTAACATCACTAGAATACAAACGCTGTACCTCACTTAACAGCTGCCCCTCAAAAACTTCGTTGATAATGGAGTTAATTGGCTTGCCAGTCAAGCTCATTCTCAATGAACTGAAGCTCTTGCGCAGCTTAGCTCGGGTTTCGCTCGATGCAGGGGCTGAATTCTGAGCATTCTTGTCGCCCATTAACTCCGAGTTTAATCGGTCGAGCAAGTAACACAAAAACTCTTGCACGTCCTGTAGTGAGGAGAATAAGCGAGTGGGAGCATGGATGGACGCGTACTGACCTGTTGTTGGTGAGAATGGAACTTTGGCAAGCAAGTCCACACACCTTGCAGCAAACTGTACGGCGTTACTACTGCCCACTAAATATTGACAGAGTTAAAACCGTAGTTTTAACGATGCGACGGAATATACAGACCTTGCCAGACCACATGACCCTCAATAAGTTATGGATCTCCTTTGTCAGTAGACTACTTTGAGTGAGTACTAAAGTTCACTATTTAATTTACACTTACACTTCATCGCCATGCTTGACTGGTGATTTTGAAATTGAAGTAATGATATCGACCGTAGGTTCACGGTGCAGCACATGTTTGTTAATCACAGCTGGCTTATCACGAGGAATCAAGTGCCACAAGAAATAATCGCGAAACAACGTCGTGTTGCTGAGTGACTGCAAAATGGAGTTCATATAACAAGTGTTGCCAAGATTTCTTAGTCCTGTTTCTCCGGGCTTGATAATTTTTCTGAGAGCGCGTCAGCCACACCAGCAATAGTAAAATCAACGAACCTCAATACCACGGAGGGTTCTTTTTCAGTCTTTCGTTTCTTGTTCTTTTTGTTGCCTTCGCTTTCAGTTGCCTTCGTCTCATCCTCCGTCTCTTCGCGAGCTCGTTTTCTG
>Ga0209960_1004344_pt1 | contig 10969 bp, 11 predicted proteins | sample ThiBiot_500_plan_2_FD_183947 | JGI IMG/M metagenome (GOLD analysis project Ga0209960, IMG submission 183947) | Wastewater bioreactor microbial communities from Cape Town, South Africa - Thiocy_expt_500_plan (SPAdes) | ecosystem: Engineered > Bioreactor > Thiocyanate-remediating >... | reverse complement strand
CAGCTTATTTTACTCTTATCAAATCCTTTGGACCTACACGAGCAAAGGAAACTATATTCTGGGTAAACTATCAGCCTGGTATTACGAGCAATTACTTGAAGTACATGATGGAGTGGGATTGGATGTCGGAGCTGTTAGATGAAGAACAAAAGGCATTGCACCAGTGTTTCAAACAATGCATATGGAAAGAAGTTGAACCAAATGATGATCTCACGGATGAGGCTTGTCTGTACATCGTGCGCTTGAGAAGCATGATGGCGATGACCAACTTGGTTAGAAAATACAGAATGTCAATTAATTCAGTTTTCCTATTGCTTCTTGACATTCGTTTGCTTCACTCAATTGCTGGAGAATCTGACCTAGAAGCCATTGTCAATAACTTTGTCCCCCTTGGTATTTCGCGGCATGATCTGGAAAGGTAAGTAATTAATGCAGCTACCCTATTTTAATGTTAAGAAGAAATGGAGTGTACTTTATGAGCTCCACCGAGAGTGATGTTATAAGGAAGACTGGAGGCATTCCAGTGTTGGTAGAAAATTTTCAGCCCAAGTCTACCACCCTACCCAAAGAGTTGGAGATTTGGATACGTGACAACTCTTATGCCAAGCTATTTGGTCGATTGTTTGTTCTGTTTAATGCAGCACAACCTATTCCTCGCACGTGGCACTACAATTGTGTTCCTATGTACCAGCTTGCCATTGCATGCGGATTTATTCTTCAACAGCTACCCACCTCAGACACATACAATATAGATGTATTATATATCTTGTGCCTGCCATCAATGATTGAAAAGCGGTACCTTCGACTGAACCCACAGTTTGAACTGAAAACCAAGGAACAAGGATGGCAATTAATGGAAAAAGCAGTGGCTCAGAATATGATAATTTTTGCCAGAAATATGCTTGAACAAGAGATGGGGGCTAGATTTCGATACTTGAAGAACTCATTTATTGCCCATGTACCACATCGAATCATTAACAAAAGTGTAGGTCCTAAGGTCACTTCGAATGCACCTGATATTCACTTCCCCCTCTGGCCCAAAGAAATCAACACAAACGACTGGGATCCATTTTTGGATCAAGTGCCTTTGGATACTGTGATTCAACCACGTGATGCGTCACACAGTCCAGATGTGTATGTTAAGTGCTTGCTTAGGCCAGCGTTGAATAATCAGCCAGCACAATATGCCTTATTGTGCATACAAACCAAACATGGTGCACAAGACCTCTGCATTACAAAAGTGTTAGATGAGGTTGCAAAATGCCCCCAGGTCACAATCGCAAAAAAAGTAGTTAACTTGCAATGTGTATTTTTTAACCAAATAGTAGGGTTATGGATATCGAGATTTGCAGTTTGATAATGTATTTCATGAACAATTGAAGGACGGTGAAATGATCAGGGTTGAATACAAAATTACATTTGTGTATGCAGCAATGAATCACACAAAAGTACAAAATGCGCTTACGAAGGAGCAGTGGTACCAAGATGAGACTGAAGAATGTATTCGCTGCACACATGAGTTGTTCCCCTCCCTTCCAGAGCACATAGAATTGATCGTGCTAAAAAAACCAGGGTTGATTGAAATGCTTGGGCCAAGCATGTATTGGTACTTAAAGGAGCAACGACCCAATGACCACTCAGAAAATAATAGTGAGTTACAATAATGATCTACCCTTTGTAATTTAGTCGTGTGTTAATGTTTTAAATTGGCAGTTCAATCTCTCTATCAAGACCCTACACAGCGTCATCCCAGTGCAGGTAAATAATTTTAAAGCCATTCGGTCTAATACTATGATCTGGTAGATTCAACCAATGCTGAGGTAGTTCAACGAGATATTCAAGCATTTTGTTCTCAGTTCGAGCACTTTAATGTGCAGATTGTTTTGAAGCCTCATCCAATGACAAGCACCCCAAGACACTCTTTTGATCAACCTAGTTTTCGAACACCACCTGTTTTCCTCACTCCTGACACCCAACTTCAACGGAACTTGTTATTGTCAGTGGGAGACATATCAGCATTTGCTGTTGATGAATATTCAGACCCATCTGAAACGAAGGAATTGAACATGCAAGAAGACGCAAATATGGAAAAAGTGGGACACTCACAGGGCTTCAATAATGAAAATAATAACAATCAAAAGAAAGTTCGAGAAGCAAAACAGAAAATTGCAAACCAACTCCCAGGGAAAACTTTGAAGGGGAATTCTAAGACTCCTCGGTCAACAATCCCAGTAGCACCCACAACTCAACCTGTTGCTAGTCACAAAGCAACGTCAGCCCATCCAAAGAGCTTACCTCATGTAGACAAAGATATGAAGAGCTTCACAAGTAAAACAATTGCCATAGTTTCTCATTCAAAAGCAAATAATAACAACATGTCGATCAATTCGAAACTACAAGTTGCACTTCAGAATTGGCAAAGTCATCAAGTGTGCAAGCAAGCTCACCTCAAAGAGATCAAACAACTCGTTGGCATTGATTGTCGAGTAGACTTGCAACCAAAACTGGAAGACTTCATTTTGGAAATTATACAAAATGGTGGAGGACATATTGAACGGTTTGGTGAAGTGCTTGTGGGTTTTAAAAATAGTTACCTGGCTCAGTACGTGAAAATGTTGCAGAGGCAGAGAGTTTCTTGTGGAAAGCAAGAGATATGTTCTGCACGTAGAATTACCTTCACACTCACAACAGATGTTAAACTTCCAATTGAAGTTCAAGAGGACCATGCAGTCATTTATATTAAGCCAAATGAGTTTTGGTCGAGAAGATGCAAAGAATTTTGATGTGCAATAATACTCTATCATAGCACTTCATTTTGTACCATGAGCTTGTTAACTCAATATTTTTCTCCAATCTTAGAACTCATAAAAATATTAATTTTAAGCTGTATTTACTTACAAATTTCGAGGTTTAAAACGGGTACAAAATATAAAATATTCAATGTTTACAACTCATTGTCACTGTCATCCAAAGCCACGTCTAACCTATTTGCGTGCGCGTCCTTCAACAACGAGTATTGGGCTGTCAATTTTTTGTTCTTCATGTACACAATCAAAAAGCCAGTAGCCATAATTGCGACCAACAAAATGAAGACCGTAATGCCAATGACAACACCAATGGTCGAGAATCCTTGAGGAGTGCAATCTTCTTCTTGTTGATAAGGCGATGCATAATTCAAGTTGATGCAATCGCCCTTAGGGCCGTAGCTAACGACATTTTTCTTATCCTTGCATTCAGAGGCACCCAAATTCTGCAAAAATTTCGAGTTAGTTTCACTGACTCCACATTCGATATTCAATATACCTCAAAGTCTTCAGGGAATTTGCAAACTCTGCAAGCGTGCGCAGTGTGCCAATCAAAGTATAAGTCCTCACATTGATCGGTGAATTTTGTTCGTTGAGTGTTCAACACGGGCTCACCAACTCCCTTCGAAATGTCACAGTAGAAGGTGATGAAGCTAATGTAAAGTTAGTTTGATAACATTGCACGGCAACGGAGACAAACTTACGTCTTCTTGTATTGAATAGGTTGAGTGGGATCGCTGGACGAGCACTCCTCACCGTAATCAAGAGTGACGTTGAGGCTGTGAACTGCATTGTCGACAGTCAATGGAGCAAAGTTGAAGTTCTTGCCGTAGTCAATGCCGCGGTTAGTGTTACCACGCGTGACACAAACGTGCGTGTGCAAGTTGGTGTTTCCATTGACGCAGTCAGCAGTGTCCAAGATCTCGCACAAGCTAATCAAATATCTATTGCCAGCAATAGTCTCGACAGTAGTAGGCTTCAATCCGCTCAAGTTGACTTGATTGTCACCGATAGTAAAGTTGCAAGTCGTTTGACAGAACGAGCTTCCCTTGTTAGCGAAACTACCAGCTCCGCAAGCAGTGCACTTGGACAAGCCGGAAGTGGCAGCGAATGTGTTCTCCTCGCATGGAGAGCACGTGGTAGCACCGAGTTGATTGGCAGCAGTACCAGGAGCACAAAGCGTGCAAGTAGTAGCACCAGTGGTGGACGAATAGGTGCCAGACTGGCATTGACGGAGGATGGGAATGCCGTCAGTAGCCCCGATGATAGACGCTTGAGACACGATGACTTCCGCAACAGTGTTCTGGTGCCAAACAAAGGCGATGTGTTTGCTGTCACGCGGCAGAGGAATAACGATGTTCTGGTCAGTGTTGGTTGTGTGGTAGGCCAAGATGCCATCAACATAGATTTGGAAGAAGTTCTTGGCTTGGTTGGCAGGATTTATGTAAACAGAGCGAATGGTCAAGCTTCCATCGATAGCCAATTCAACGGGAATAGTAATGTGTGAAATAGCACGGCCAGTTTGAATACCAGAGGAAATGCCTTCAGGATGCAATCTCCAAGAAGTTCTGCACGCGCCAGAGCAACCAGTGTCGGTGGCGCATGAGATACTTGCAGAAGTGCGACCTCTCGGGAACAAATCCTTCACCAAAATGGCAGCAGAACCGCGTTGAGCTTGCGTGCATCTGCCTTCAACATACGAGAAGCCAGGTTGGCAGCTCTCGCACAAGCCTGCAGCATTCTTAAATTGACCGTCGGGGCAAGTGCAAGCCAATTCTTGAGGCGCAGGAGGTCTGTAAGATGACGTCTCCTTGCAAATAACGGGTTTCTTTAGCACGTATGTTTGGTTGTAGAATCCGTTCTTGCATTGAGTGTACACGGGTATGTAATCCTTCTCGGTACAAGGCTCCCTGTTGAAACATCTCTCTGTGGAGGCTGAAGGCGCGTAAGTACCGTCAGGGCAAGAAGTGCACTCAAAGCGACCCTCCTCTATGTTGTAACTGTCACGAGGGCAAGCCAAGCAAGTAGTGGAGTTGGTGTAAGGTTGGTAATAGCCCGGTCGGCACTTCACGCAAGAGGCATCGTTCCACTTGGTACCTTCAGTGATGATTGTTTGAATGGCAACATAACCCATATCTTGGCGGTTACTAAGAAAATAATTATTGATTTTAGCAAAAAAAGGGACATTGATTCATGTGAATATAACAATGTTAATTTAGATTGCTGTTCAAGTCGAAACTTACGAAGGAGCGTTTTCATCGAGAGAGTAAGTCCACGTGATCTTATGAGTACCAACTTCAACAGGTAGTCTGTGTTCAGTGCCGTCGAATGAAGATTCGGACAACTTGGCAACAATTTGATCGTCGAGGGAGATAGTCAAATGGCGACCAAAGATCAACAAACCAAAGAATTGAGTGCGAACTGTACCAGGGCGCACAAAGTTTACAACCAAGTCGACGCTCGAGCCAGTAGATCCAGACACGAGTACTGAACCCTTAGTCTCCCAGTTGGTACAGCCTTGCTTGTTTTGGCAGCTGAACGAGAATCCCTCGGGCAATGAGCTCCAATCTTGCCATACGTTACCACCACCGACAGAGAATTGACCAGTAGGGCAGCCTTCACAAAGTTCAACCTTGTGCTCACCAGGCTTGCAAATCATCTTGTCGTTGTCAGCACAAGGTAAGTTTTGCTCAGTTGGAGGCAGGCCAACCCCGTCATGGCAGACCTTCGGACTGTTCTTCCAAGTGTAAACCTTGGATTGGAATCCACTCTTGCACTCAGTGTAGTAGTAAGTATAGTCGGCGGCTGTGCACAATGGACAAGCGTAAGCAGTGCGCCACTTGAAGAAATATTGGCAAGGCGTCGAAGACTGTTCAATGCCACCTTCAGCAGGCTCAGGGTAGCCAATGCCAGCCTCATCATCGCACAAAAAGTTTACAGTTGTAGAACGAGGGAACGCAGGGCTAGAGTTATTGGGACCAGCACAACCGAGAGTACCTTGAGTGTAGCGCACGACGAAAGAGTTACGAGGGCCATTGTTGACCGATTCACCAAAGCCAATGACGTGACCCAAATCAACACCGTAGCCATTGTTAGTGAGTTGACAAGCAAAAGAAGGAATAGGACTGCCTGAACGATCGAAGCAAGAGTGGTTCGAGTGTTGCTTGGTACAAACATTTAAGTAGTAAATGTGACCAGTACGAGGATCATAGATAGGACCGTACATGTCAGCGTCGGACCTAAGCAAGCTTTGATTAATATGCAGCAATAGTAACAGGCTTCTACGCTTACTTTCTTAAGGGGTTCAAATCGTAGTTGTGAGTACCAATGCTGAACGTGCAGTTGGTGTAACATTCGCTAGAACCGGGGGCGGAAGTGGTTCTATAACCGCATGCCAAGCACTCGCTGGAAGTAGGGCCTTCAGCAAAAGTATTCTCCGGGCAAGTGTGGCATTGAGTAAGGGGACCCTCAGTGATATTGGAGTAACGACCAGCACCACATTCAATGCAGCGAGGCTCCACAGTTGAGGCGTAAGTACCGCTCAAACAGTTTTCGCAACTCTCAGCACCACCTTCACCTTCAGCAACATTGGTAACACGAACAGACTGTAAACAAATGTTAATATTTAAAGATGTAAAGATGTTCATCAAACATTAAAACAAATTGAATATTTGAAACAAACACCCTACGAGGAAGAGTAGTTGGGATTAATCTGGTATAGTTCAAATTTTAACTTCTTTCAAATTTACTCACGTAGATGCGGATCTTGTCGTTTCGAGCTTGCAAGTTATCGTCGTACTCTTGGAAGAAGAAAGAAATATCATGTTTACCGGCAACCAATTGAAGGGATCGTTCAACGACTTCATCGCCGTAGAACATGCTGTAATAAGAACGACTAAACTTGCGAGCAGAAGACTAAGCAGACAATGTTAACAATCAACAGCATTGCGAAAATGTTACTTACCACCAGCAAGGTGCAGTATGAACTACAGTTAAATTGGTATTTGAATTGAAGTTGTCCAGGCTCTTCGAGATTAATCGTGAAATTAAATTGGACGCTCGCAAAACGACCGTGTCCTTCACCACTGTCAATGTGATTGTAGCGCAATCTCCAACCGTCAGTACCACAATCTCCGGTACACGAAGTTAGAACGTTTGAAGGCCATTCTTCGAAGTGCTCCATGATGAATTTTCTAGGAGCAACTTGACCAGCATCACAAGAGCGGCAGCGGATAGCATTGGGGCCAGACCAAGTGTTGTTCGCGCAAGGGTAGCAGCGAATAGATTCTATAGCAGGGCGGTAGAAACCAGCATTACATGCAGCTAGATGACGCAAGATGAGTACTTTAACGATATTCTTAACGTCTACATACCACAGCCTACGCCAGTTTGAGTTTCGGGGAGTGTAACAGCACCGTCAGCACGCTCGTCGCAAATCTTCGGTTGACTCCACGTGAATTGCATGTCACGAACACCAGGGTCGCGGCAGGGTGTGTAAACGATGTCATAATCAGCTTCAGTGCAAGCTATGGAAATAATAACATTAAAATTTGTTACCATCATCAGAAGTGGCTCTTCATGTATGCCAAGATGACAAAACTTACGAAGACGGCGTTGGCATTCAGCGGATCCGGGGTAAGAGAATTCATTGTTGGCGCAAGGGATGCATTGTGGGGAACCTTCAACGGGAGCCTTGGTGTTAGCACGGCAAACTTGACATTCAGAGCTGCCTTGGGCTGAAGAGTAACCAATAGGGCACAACGAGCAAAAGTCGTCTGCGTAGGACAAGCCTTTAATCTCAATCAACTAACCATACGAGGTTAAACCATGTCTTGATCACGTATTGCCCATATATTAAAGACTCACCTTAAGCGCAGCATTGTCATCTCCGCGAGACACAGTAGTGTCTTTGACGAATTGCCATTGGACGGTGTGCACACCAATGCCCAAGTTGTACTTGAACTCGATGTATTCGGGTACAGTAGAAGTAATAGGCATTACAGTAACGCCGTTCACGATAAAACGGAGGCCGTCAAATCCACGTTCAGCGTCAACTTGATACAAGAATCGAATATGGCCGGGAGCAACCAACTAGAGATAACATGTTATTTTGAGTTTCATACAATATATTACGAAAAATTTCAAAAAAAAACCAGTCCGTACAAAAAGAAGACAAACGCGAAATATAGAAAGAAAAGTTCAAAATTAAAGATTATACGTATTTGCACGATAAAATAATTAAATGATGAAAAATATGTGGATATTACAAATAAAAACGACTTCTGATCGGATATTACTTACTCGGAAGCCCATTTCCAAAATTGAAATCTTATCATCGTCAGTGTCTCCAGAATGAATGAATCCATTTTCGATCTTCCAGCTAGTATGTAAATATTAGCAAGTAATAAAAAAAAAAAAAAAAAAAAAGCTGCTTTGAGATTAGACTTACCCTGTGCAGTTTGCAGGAGCATCGAGAGTACCAGTGTTGTTAATGCAGAATGTTCTAAATGTAATACCTTGGGGCTCCCAGCTGTCCCAGGCAAAATCGGCCTGTTAAAGCAATCCATCAGATATGTGTTAACGGATTTTGAGTATTTTAATTAGTCTCATCACCAATTTCATTCGAGTATTGTATTAACTTGATTTCCATTACAGTGTATAGGATAATTAATTACTTACATTCCACTCAGACAATCTGATGCCTCCTCCCAAGCTGTATTTACCAGCCGAGCAGGGAGAGCAAATAGTTGCTCCAATAGGTAAATATTCTCCTGCACTGCAGCTAATATCTAATCAAAATTACCGATTAATTGAGAATCCACCCCCTTTTTCAACTTTTCGTAAAATATTTCTCGATCCAACAAAAATTTTAATTTTTTTACTTACTGCAGGGCAAGTTAAACAAATTAGTTGGTTGAATTGGTCCAGGGGTACATTGAGCTTGAGGATTCAAATAATAAATAACGTTTCTCAAACCACGACTGTCGCATGCAGTGTATTGTGGAATAAAATCGTCAGCGGTACAAGGCCGATCGGCGTATACCGACGAGAGATACACAAGGGATACAAAAATTACCAACAAAGTTCGCATGTTCCTCGTGTGTTCGTTCAATGGATGGCTCTCTAAAAAAAGGAGGTCAAAAAATTTTTCATCGAGTTTAGTTCGAATACAATTTTATAATTAACAATGTAGTTTATAAGAGAGACAACAATTAAGATTCGTATTTTTTATTCTTTTTTTTAAGCAGTGGTTTAAACAGATGATCAGTAAAACATAAAGTAGGGGAAACGAAGAGAGGCTTGTTATACAAATAATTCGTAACTTGTGGCTTATTTAGGAGGATACGAGAGTTCCGACGATAAAAACTCGGTATCTGACTTCAGGACTATTGCAGTTGTGTTTCATTACAGATGACGTAGCATAACGTTAACGAACGATACTAGGATATCGCAAGGCGTGTACTTTTGAGATCTTGAAATATCGACAAAAATCATCAACTACATCAGTAGATGGAATTTTATTTTGCATTTAGGAGTGACTTTGAGTAATATTATCATCGATTCTGGGACTATTAACCAATAGTAAGTATTATGCAATCGCATTAGCCGGCTATTTTTTCGCGAAAGAAGGAAATCTCTTGTGCGTTATTGATAAAATTGGTAAATACGCACCCACCCCCCCCGTAAAAAATATTTCTACTTTTGCACAATAAATTTTTGTTTTAGTTAGCTCGCAGACAAGTGATGAGGGGAGAAACTGGTTTTATAAACAAGATCTGTGGAACGGCCTTTCAAAGAAGAAGTGTCATACTGAGCTTGGCTATTGTTCTTGTTTTAGTGATAACTATAGTGAAACTTGGCTCTTCGAAGAATAGCGAGACCAGGAGTGAAAATAATGCCGGTGTTGTAAAGTGTTCAGATCCCGTTTTTAAAGTTGGTACCGGCCCCATACTAGACGAATTCATGGATAATAGCGACTCGAGATGCACAAGCGTATATAATGTAAATCAGAATTCACTCTCAGTCCAGAAGGGATGCTCCTCAGATTCATTAAACTTTTTTCTCTTGTGGTCAACTGCGCGCGAAGATTGGAAACTGAAGCATTTTAGAGTGATAGACAGTATATTCAAGTACCACCCCGACGCACGTTTACATATCTTTACCAAGGACATGACCATAAATGACTTTTCTTTTTACACGGATGACTATGACATTGTGCATCATCGCCTCGAGCCCGAAAAGATATTCAAAGGCACACCGCTCGACAGATGGGCCCAGCGAATTACAGAATGGAAACAGAGCTCTAATTATTTCAGTCATGTCACAGATGCCATGCGCATTGCTTTGTTGTGGAAATATGGCGGCGTCTACCTAGATACGGACGCCATTGTGATTCGAAATCTTCAAGGTGTTCGCAATGCTGTTGGTCTTCAGCACCCAACGGAGGTAGGAAAAGGAGAACTCAACGGTAAGCTGACCGCAGTTGTTCAAAAGATTTATTGCTGCATTGTTACATTTAATTAATTAGCGAATTATTAGGTGCTGTGCTAGTATTTGATAAGATGCACCCATTTTTGTATTACGCAATGCATTTACTTGTAAGCACATACGATCCAAAGTCCTGGGACATTGCTGGACCGCAGGTTGTTACCAAAGCGGTTGCAGGGTGGAGCAAACTTCATCCTTATATGGTCCGTTGGATACCACAGCACGTGGCAGGTGAGTGTCTATCATTTTGTTTAGTCTATGCTACATTAACCCAATTCATATCTTTAGGCGAATTTTCGTTGCCTAACGAACCTATTGGCACACCTCAAGTGACCGTGTTTACTGATAGATATGCTTTCTATGCTCTAGCGTGGTGGAAAAATCCCAGAGTTGATACGACCGAAAACCATCCAGATTTAGCTTTGTTCCGCAAAGAACTAGAAGAAAGAGCATATGCATATCATTACGTTAATCAAATGGTCCGAAATGCTGGTGTGAAACTCAAAAAGGGAATTTATTTGTTCGATCTGCTGCAACGATCTTGCCTGTACGAATGTTCGTACGACGATCTCGACATCAATATTAATGAAATCGTTAATAAGAAACACTTATAATTGTAAATAAACTCGAACACAGATACGAAAGGTTCTTTTTTTTTTTTTTTTTTTTTTTGGTTT